>Ga0136643_10012547_pt1 | contig 12631 bp, 7 predicted proteins | sample TergutLab28metaG_FD_96883 | JGI IMG/M metagenome (GOLD analysis project Ga0136643, IMG submission 96883) | Labiotermes labralis P1 segment gut microbial communities from Petit-Saut dam, French Guiana - Lab288 P1 (version 3) (version 3) | ecosystem: Host-associated > Arthropoda: Insects >...
GTTCCAAGCACTATACTTTGTGGCTAGCGTGAGCTGAATTGCCGTCATATGACACCACACTCAAGGACAGAAATGGATAAGATTGTCAGCTGACAGGTACAGTGTGTGGGCCCGCAAGAAAACCACACTTTACTCTGGTCATTATCTCCGTAACCGTTCAACTTTGGACATAGGTGTTTTGGGTTATATCGGTATACTTTAACATAAGGAACACCCTCCCGAAGTCTGGCACATTCCTCCTGGGACATCCTGTATATGCTCTGGTTTTGACTTAGATGTTGTCTGTATATTCCGGCGTTAACTTTTGTTCCCTGATGGTACTACGTTTCAGTCACAGTAGAGCAAACAGAACCGCGTAACAAACACTTTATCCCACAAAGTGCAAGAACACTTGGGACCATAAACTGAGCAACACCGCCCGTGAACACCCGGAAACTTACACACACAAACTTATTCACGGTATGCTAAGCTAGTACAGTATGGTCTCGTTTTACGAGAGGTTTACGTTCTCGAATATTTGGTTGTAAATCGAATCGTCGTAAAACGAGTACTATTTAAATGGTTTAAATTGAGATAGGTTCATGGGCCAAACAGATTATTCAAATAGTTTTATAATTTTCAATATTTCTTTACATTATGACATACAATTTTAATTTAATGAATGATGTATACAGAAAATTACACAGATAATTGAAAAAATATCAATCAAATCACTTTATGTTTTGTTGAAGAAGGCCCAGGCCGTGGTTCAGAAGACATCAAGAAAGAATGTAACGTCAACTGGTGTGATTTTTTCTTCTTTTCTGTCTTTTTGATGGACGTCATGAGTGGAAAAATCACAATCAGCTTAAAAGAACTGCACTAAAATAGTAAAAGCAGAAACACATGCACACCGGAAAAGAGTTGGAAGAGCACTGAGTAGAGAAAGGACGCTTGAGTTGCGAGAGTGATGCACCACAAGTCGGGAGTGCACGGTCCGACTGGACAACGGTCGTAAAAGTGGATCGTCGTAAAACGAACCGTCGCAAAACGAGACCATACTGTACTTTTAACTTGTGGACTCACGAAATTCTCCGTATGTGGAATAGAAATAACTTAATATTCGATGTTTGAATTATCGGGAGAACGTACTGCTTCCGAATTCTACCCGGTAGATTAATTATGTAGGTGAAAAGGTAAAGCGATCCCGTTACAGGCCCGGTGTGGCCCAGAGGGTGGGTAGAGGTATAGCTCTACTCTTCCATGACCGCGGCACTAGAAGGGGGTGAGTGGTCAGCAGCACGCGCCCTCTGCACTTTACCCCGGGAAAGACCCGGTACTCTTTGTACAAGAGGGTAGGTGGGCCCCAGGGCCGGTCTGGACGGGCGGAAAATCTCGTCCCTACCGGGATTCGATCCCGGACGGTCGAGCCCGTAGTCAGTCGCTATGCCGATTGAGCTACCGAGCCCACGGTGTGGCCCAGAGGGTTCCGAGAAATTAAGGTTCCGTTACGTGACAACGGCACAGGATGTTAGTAAGGTTGTCAGCCTTACACCGGCCGCCTTTACCCATAGGAAATGCTCCTGGTACTCGTTTCTGTTAGAGGCTGAATCGACCCCAGGGCTGTCGTAAAACGAGACCCTACTGTACTCGGCTTTATTCTTTAAAGTGTGTGACTGAATTTTCACCCTATTTCTGCAGGCTGTATATCGAATCTCGAAGCCAAAGGCATAACTGCATTTTCATGGTAGTTTCGGAACGGTAATTGTAAATGATAACAAATCCGAAGGTCGCGGGTTCGATTTCCGATGGTGTCACTGCAATTTTTCATTGACATAATCCTTCCGACCAACCTACGGCCCTGAGGTCGATTCGGCTTCTAACATAAATGAGTACCAGGAGTATTTCCTGGGGGTAAAACGGCTGGTGCATTAGGCTGACAACCATACCACCATTCTGGACCATTTCCGCGTAATCTGGGAACCACAATTTCCTGGAACACACTGGGCACCTCGAGCCTGTAGTGGGACTGATTTACCTTTACTTATTTTAACTGTAAATCATACATGCATGCCTTCCGTTCCATGCGTTACGTCGCCAGCAGCGTGTACTCGTATAACTCACAGCAGACACTTCAATTACATACGTAGGTTATTCGGAAAGTAAGTACCGTCTGCGCATATCTCTCACGTATCCTCGAGACCGTCACTTTGGGCATGTACAGTGACTTCCTCTTTCAATTGAGAAGCCACAGACGCCATTTCGTGAAATTCGTGTTATGTTTATGTTTGTTCCTGTGCGTTAAACATGTTTAAGATAATTGAAGGGGCCGCCGACTGTGAAATACAGTCTGTAATTCGTTTTTTGAAAGCTAGGAATGTGCTACCAAGTGAGATTCATCACCATATCTGTCAAGTGTATGGTGACAATGCGATGAGTGATGGCATGGTTAGGAAAAGGGTTCGGATGTTCAATGAAGGGCGAGAGAACGTGCATGATGAGGCGCGAAGTGGGCGTCCATCTTTGGTGAATTGTGATTTGGTGCGTAAGGTCAACGAAAGAGTGCGTGATGACAGACGTTTCACAATTTCTGATTTGTCCCTGCACTCTCCTCAGATTTCAAGGACTCTACTCTATGACACTGTCAGTAGTGGCTAACATCGCAGGCGGCCGCATTCTATGAGGAGGGTATACACAAACTTGTGCCCCACTACAATAAGTGCCTCAATAATGGCGGCGAATAGGTGGAAAAATAGTTTGAAGAATGTAGAATCTGATAACAATAAAATTTTATATGAAACCTTATTCGATTTTTTTACAGCGGAACGGTATTTACTTTCTGAATAAGCCTCGTACATTACGGTAGCTCAATACTTAAATCTTTCAGATAATGTTGATTGATTTATGGCTTCCTAAATTCAACGGCCTAACCGGAACAATATATCAGAAATTTCATTTTTTGCAGAGAATTTTAACCGAGATTAATTTACTTCATTTTCTTGCTTATTTAGGGTACCGTGGTGGCACAGTGGTTAAGGTGCTGTGCTACAATTCGTAAGGTCGCTGGTTCGATCCCAGCTGGTGTCATTGGAATTTTTCGTTGACATAAAATACTTCCGATCGCACTGTGGCATTGGGTTCGAATCAGTCTCTACCAGAAATGAGTACCAGGAGCAGTTCCTGGGGGTAAAGGCGGTCGGTGCGTATGGCTGACAACCTTATCACCATCCTGAACCGTTGTCATGAAATCTGGGAACCTGAACTTCCTCGAACCCTCTGGGTCGCTCCAGGGCTGTAATGGGACTGATTTACTTTTTATTTGTTTATGTAATTGATCTGAATGTGCACTACATGCAACATGTTTTAAATTTTATATTATGGTCTAATGACCAAAACTTGCTGCCAATAAGTTGGATAAAATATTGTTGTGTTTCACTGAACACAAACAGACTTATTACTGTTTTCTGCAATTTTAAATTAGTTACAGACTGCATTCTCTTAAGTTCCATGTTATAGCCAACAAAATGCGCCAAGTAAAATGAAATTAAACTGTACAGAACACACTCATATTAGGTAACATATTTCGGCACAAAGGTGCCAACTTCAGGGAGTTTATTACGCGTTTGATTTATGATTCTTTGCAGTTAATAAAATCCCTGATAATGGCACCTTGGTGTCGTAACATGTAGCAGTATATACCTCCCATAAAATGTGCTTTAAGATATGTATTCTTGTATTTTTAATTAGTACACTTTGTTTGGTTAAGATATGGCAGTATATCTGAGTTCTCCACACCTTATCAAACTTCGTGTAAATCAGTTGGCCTGCGTGCCTTCAATGTGCTACTTCAACTTTTAAAGCCTAGCGGTTTCTTTACGTACCACTAAGTTTAACATTCAAAAATTGTACATGGTACTCGCTTTGCGTTGAGTGTTTTGTGCGGATCTTAGAAAAGACAGCGGCCTTTGCTGTATACATCATTAACTGACTGGTTTTTATAACCGAGATGAAAAATGTTTACAGCGCGGTACGGACTGATACCTTATAAAAAGCAGATTACGTTTAGTCTTTAAAAGGTTAATTCACAGTAATGGTTCCTTTAAGTTTGTTTATTTATATCTTTTGTTTATATCTTTCATAAAATATTAAACATTTCACTTCAAGTTTAAGCACAGTGTAATTTGTCTATTTGAAGAAGAGTCCTCCACGTTGGTGTTATACAATCAGCAGTATATATACTAAATCAGTTGCACACACCAGTTGTTATCAATAAATTTGTAAAAATATAAAACTGGTGTTGCGTGCGACTGATTTAACCTTTTGGCGCCGGAATTATTTTTTTTTAATTTTAGCACACCCTGTATATAAAATGTGAATAATACAGGAACCAAATACATTAGAATTATGAAACAAACTGCATTTTGAAGAGAAAAAAGCGGAGAGTATATACTATGTTTAAAATATTCAGTACCTATATTTGTTGAATAAATATATAAAATGCAACTTTAGAGGTTAGCGGTGCGGTATGACCACTATAGTTGACACTAGGCATCAAAAGGTTAACAAAAAATACACTTGCGCTTTATTTGTTTATTTGTTCCCTTATTATCTGTGTAAATGTACACGTATGTGCCGCATAACGACGTTTCGGTCAACGACGGACTGCATATATATGACGGCGGTCCCATAATATTATATACCACTGTGTTACAATTGCCTACAGGATTCAGTACAGTAACATGCTGTACAGGTTTGTAGCCTAGCAGCATTAGGCTATACCATATAGCCTAGGTGTGTAGTAGGCTATACTATCTAGGTTTGTGTTAAGTACACTCTATGATGTTCGCACAGTGACGAATTCGCCTAACGACGCATTTCTCAGAACATATCCCCGTCGTTAAGCGACGCATATCTCTATCTGAATTTAAAGACATTGTACAGGTATGCGCCTTGTAAGGACCTTTCGATCAACGACCGACCGCATATACGACGGTTGTCCATTAAGATTATAATATTACAATATAATATTATAACACTTACCATTGTGTTACAATTGCCTACAGCAGTCAGTAAAGTAACATGCTGTACAGGTTTGTAGCCTAGAAACAATAGGTAAAGGTAAAGTGAACCCGTTACAGGCCCGGTGTGGCCCAGAGTGTGGGTAGAGGTATAGCTCTACTCTTCCATGACCGACGCACTACAAGGGAATGAGTGGTCAGCAGCACGCCCCGGCCGCACTTTACCCCCGGGAAAGACCCGGTACCAATTGTACAGGAGACTGGGTGGGCCCCAGGGCCGGTTTGGACGGGCGAAGAAATCTCGTCGCCACCAGGATTCGATTTCGGACCGTCCAGCCCGTAGCTCAGTCGCTATACCGACTGAGCTACCGGGCCCACATTCTAATGTAATACTAAAGTATTATAATATAATATTATAATACCATTGTGTTATAATTGCCTACAGTATTCAGTACAGTAACACGCTGTACTAGTTTCTAGCCTAGGAGCAATAGGCTACACCATATAGCCTAGGTGTGTAGTAAGCTATACTATCTAGGTTTGTGTAAGTACGCCCTGTGACGTTCGCACAATGACGAAATCGCCTAAAGACGCATTTCTCAGAACGTATCCCCGTCGTTGAGCGACGCATAACTGTAATTAGATTTCTTGCACCTTGATCAATACATCTGTGTCAGCTGTTGTTCAAATCAATGTACTCTCTCTATATATAAACAAGTGAAACAGAAGAAGTGTACTGATGCCCACGCAACATGTTCACGTTACAAGCAGCCCGACCGGGCACAACCCTAGTAGCAGAGACAATGTTAGATTTCGGGCCTGTTAGTATGGTAATAATCGGACGCAATATGTAACATCTGGGGCTTTCTCAAGCCATTCTTTATTTTGAAAGAGAAATATAATCCTATTCTTCCGCTCGTGCCGCTGCCAAAAGCTCAATAATTCGTTTAGAAAAATCGCAGTCGGTATAAAGTCTCGTTACGGGCTCGACAGTCTGAGGATCGAATCCCGGTGGAGTAAAGATTCTACGCACCTGTCCAGACCGGCCCTAGGGCCCATCCAAACCCCTGTATGTTGGATACCGGATCTGTTTCCCAGGGCTAAAGCGGTCGGAGCGTGACGTTGATCACACACCCTCATCTGGAACTTCATGGCGTGTTAAAACGTACCTTTATCTTTACCTTTACGTTTCGGATTAGTGATGTTACATGTGTGTTGCAAGGTTATCGGTTTGGTAAGTGGGAATGTACAGGTACATAACGTGATGAGGTGAGGATTTAATTAGTTAATTTGAGGAATTAAATTCGTTCGGCTTACAGAGGGGAAAAAAGAACCGTATAATAATATTTATTTACTGCAATTGGGTAGTTACACGGTGGCAGTGGTTATTTTACATGTATACAAAATATGAAATTGTTTACTAATAAATTTAAGTCTCGACGGCTACATGAGAAACATGTAGTGGCAACTTGGAATGTTGGGAACCATCTCAGCATTTGCTTATAGACACAGGGAAACCAAGAAAAACCTGTGTCGATGTGGCCGGTCGCAGGACATTCCGAATACTGACTTCCAGCCAGCAGTCCGGCATCCAAAGTAAAAAAACAGCAATACACACATAGTACAACAAATGCATATAAGATGACAACAATACACACAAGACAACTAACAACAATACACACAAGACAACTACACCAATACACACAAGACAACTCACATTAATACACACAAGACAACTACAAAAATACACAAAAGACAAGTAAAATAATACACACAAGATAACTAACAACGATACACACAAGACAACTACAACAATACACACAAGACAACTAACAACAACACACAAAGACAACTAACAACAATACACGCATGACAACTACAACAATACACGCATGACAACTACAACAATACACACAATACAACTACACTTATACACACAAGATAACAACAATACACACAAGACAACTACAACGAGACAACTAACAACAATACACACAAGACAACTACAAAAATACACACAAGACAACTACAAAAATAAACACAAACAACTACACTAATACACACAAGATAAAGAACAATACACACAAGACAACTACAACGAGACAACTAACAACAATACACACAAGACAACTACAAAAATACACACAAGACAACTAACAACAATACACACAAGACAACTAACAACAATACACACAAGACAACTACAACAATACACACGAGACAACTAGCATCAATACACACAAGACAACTAACAACAATACACACAAGACAACTACAACAATACACACGAGACAACTAGCATCAATACACACGAGACAACTACAAAAATACACACAAGACAACTAACAACAATACACACAAGACAACTAACAACAATACACACAAGACAACTACAACAATACACACAAGACAACTACATCAATACACACAAGACAACTACATCAATACACACAAGACATCTTAAAATACAACATGTTGAAATACAACGTGTTGAACACATATACGTGTGACGTACATTTCAAAGACTAGTTTAATTATATTAATAAGTTCCATTTACCATGCACTAATCAGATCCAAAATATATACAAATAACTAACAAAATGCATAAATGAAGAATAAAACACCAACTAGATGCCTCTTATTATTTTATTGTACTTCTTATAGGCTCAACATGTTTCGGACACTAATATGCCCATCATCAAGAGCTCGCGACTATAATGTTGATTACCACATTGGTCATTCCGGTCTGTAAAGATGGAGGGGGTAGCGTTAATGTAAAATTATGGTTCTTAGTGGTGTGTGTTCGGTGTGAATTTGTTTGTTGCTTTGTTGTAGCTGGTAACGTGTTTATGTTAATATTAATAGTTGTGATCCTTTGTGTGTGGCGATCGTAGTGTTCTGTTGTGTGTAGTGTGTTTCGTTAGTGGATTGGTAATTCGATGTGTTGTTAGTGTTAATTAGTGTTGTGAATCTGAAACTGGACATACCTTGGTTTGTTGTAGGTTGGAGGTTAGGTGCGGTTCGGCTGGAGTAGTGTCCGGGCTGCAGGCTTAAGACCAGTCGTGCTGCAGGATGCAGCCCGGACACTACTCCAGCCTACTCGCACCTAACTTCCAACCTACAGCAACCCAAGAACGAAACGACCAATGTGGTAATCAACATTACAGTCGCGAGCTTATGATGATGGGCATAGCAGTGCCCGAAACATGTTGAGACTATAAGAAGTACAATAAAATAATAAGTGGCATCTAGTTGCTTTTTTATTGTCCAGTTATCACAATGATGCACGGTCCAACAAACTTCAACAAAATGCACTTTAATATATGATGTATTTTAGTCACAATATTCTCATTAGAATTCAGATTTCTGGGAATTTGCACATTCATTCTCGCCCACGGATAAAAAGTAAAGTTAGCCCTACATCAGAAAATAAAGACAAAGAGAGGGGGGTGGAAGAGGTAGAGATCCACTGTTTCTTGTAACTTGGCAGTAGATGAGGGTGGGTGGTCAACTCCACGCCTCGGCCGTTTTACCCCAGGTAAAGCCTCGCTTACTGACTGCTGCGAAATAGTACTTTGTACATTTTGAATCGGTACCTTTGCGCCTTTACCAGAGCGCCACGATAATACCGTATTTTGCACTGACACATGGCCGGTCAATAGTCCATCAGCTTACATAAAAAATGCATTAACTGCATTATAGTCAAAACAATTCTAAATACATCGCTCTCAATTTTGGATATAAAAAGAGAATATAGGGATAGTTGAATAAAGAGAGACTAACTTGATGTCACTTGCTTTTATTTCATTATTTAATGCTCAACATGTTTCGGAGGTTAATACATCCATCCCCTGGAGATTGCGACTTATTTGTTGAGTTATTTTATGGGTTGTATTGCTCTGGTTCGATGCGTGCAGACTGCATACGGATACCACACCACCCCAGCCAAACCACAACGTAACACAAACACGCATCGAACCAGAGCAATACAACCCATGAAATAACTCAACAAATAAGTCGCAAGCTCCTGAGGATGGATGTATTAACATCCGAAACATGTTGAACAGTAAATAATGAAATAATAAAGCAAGAGACATCAAGTTAGTCTCTCTTTATTCATCTATCAAGATGATGCACGGTCCAATAAACATAAAAAAATATAAGGACTTATGTTTGTTTTGTGCGACATATTGCAATATAAACTTTTGGGTAGAGAAGAAGAAAGACCCTCTAGTATCGGGCTAGGTAGCGTTTCAAAACTCTGGCCCGTGTACAGCTCCAAATTCGGTTCTTCCTCTGTGGAAAAGAGGCAGGAACTATAATTAGGTCTAATCAAAATTCATGCATAAGACAAATGTGTCATAAACACACGTGGCCTTGATCTAACTTGGCAGCCAGTCAGGGGAGACTTTACTGTGCATCCGTGGACAGTCACTCTCCCGTGGGGCTAGTCAGTGGGCAGTGAGACGCCGTTGACTGAGCTTGTGTACTATGTGACCGTCGCATTCACAAATATCCTCCCTTTCAGCGGTGATTTTAGCTGTGGGAAGAGCCAAAAGTTGCAGAGAGCCAAATCTGGGCTGTAAGGGGGGGGGGCCTGCACGAACGATGTCGAATTTGCAGGCGCATTGTCGTGATGGAGCTGATCTGCTCACTCGGTCATTTTGAATGCGACGTTCACACTATACACAAGTTCAGTCAACGGTGTCTCACTGCCGACTGACTAGCCCCACAGGAGAGTGACTGTTCACGGATGTACAGTAAGGTCTCCTTTGACCGGGTGCCGAGTTACATCACGGCCACGCGACCGGTTCTAGAGATATTCAAAATGGCTGGATACTTTCCGAACAGCCCTCGTACGAAGGGGGGAATTTAAACGGCATTTTCTCTCTCACTGCTGTTGCTAATGCCGCAGGTTCAACATCGTGTTCATGCGCTCCACTACTAGACAGCGCCCTGCATCAGACTGATCTGGTTCACTGCAGCTGCGGTAAACAGACAGGCACTTGGCTTACCAAGTCTCCTAACCTATAGGTACGTTGGACTTTTCCACCGGGATCAAACTGGCCGAGTTTTGAGGCTGACCACTAACCTGCATCTATTGCCGAAGGTAAGAATACGTGGAACTGTATCTTCACTTCCCCATACTTTATCCGGCTGTGGTGCTTGAATAAGCTCTGCTTCAAGTTCTACCTTTACCTTAACCAACTCCTATAAAGCGCTGACCACTAACCTGCATATAGTACCTAGAATAAGAATGCGTGGAGCTGAATCTCCACTTCTCCATACTTCATCAGGCTGTGGTGCTTGGGTAAGCACTGCTTCATGTTCTAACTTTACCTTAACCAAATCCTATAAAGCTCTATAGACGAATGCGGTTCACAGCTCACCGTTTTACGGGTTTCTGCGTATTGTTTACAGACACCTGACAGCAGCCTATTGGCGAGGATTTGGACCTATCTGAAGTCTTTAAAACAATTACGAAAAAAATTTGGCTATGTTTCTAGTGAGATTCGAACCTATGACCTCTCGATTGAATGGGTATAAGACAGCAGAGAACTTCGATCTCGCGACTAAATAACACCTCCCACATTTTAATAATAATAATAATAATAATTAACCCCAATTGGGTTGTCACTCAGTGGCAGTGGTTATTTGACATGTATACAAAATATGAAATTGGTTACTAATAAATTTAAGTCTGGAGGGCTACATGAGAAGCATGTAGTGGCAACTTGGGATCTTGGGAACAATCTCAGCATTTGCTTATAGACACAGGGAAACCAAGAAAAACCTGTGTCGAGGTGGCCGTTCGCAGGACCTTCCGGATACGGACTTCTAGCCAGTAGTCCGGCATCAAAATTAAAAAGAGCAATACACACACAGTGCAACAAATATACATAAGATGTCAACAATACACACAAAACAACTACACCAATACACACAAAACAACTAACAACAATACACACAAGACAACTAACAACAATACACACAAAACAAATATAACAATACACACAAGACAACTAACAGCAATACACACAAGACAACTAAGAGCAATGCACACAAAACAACTGCAACAATACACACAAGACAACCAACAGCAATACACACAAGACAACTAACAACCACACACACAATACAATTAACAGTAATAAACACAAGACAACTAACAGCAATACACACAATACAACTAACAGCAATACACACGAGACAACTACACCAATTCACACAAGACAACTAACAGCAATACACACAAGACGTCTTAAAATACGACATGTTGAAAACGTAAACAATACCAAAGAAAGTTCTTTAACAAATTTCTGAAATAAAAGACACAATTTTGAGGGTAGCTTTCTTTGATACAATAAACAAGACAGGCAGTGTACGTACAACGTAACATTGAGACGCGTTGTTGCAGTGGAAAAGCAATCAGTATTACATATTCTGAGTGTGTGTCTGTAGCCTTAGGTATCCATCATGCAAAGCGCACGCGCCTATAGACATTTGTGGACTCTGCGCCTCTACTAAATTTTTCCACCTTATTTCATAAAAGGCACGATTTTCCCTCGAAAGTCACGGAACACAAAATGTGTGTTTTGATTTTCTCTACAACTTTTATCCGAAACATTTCTCATTCTAAGAAGAATTGGGAGAGAGGGAGATGATCGAAAATGTATATTGGTTTTCATGTAAAGGGCCTGCTATTATTTTTCGATTTTAATAAAAGTGTTATTTTTTTCACAGGTGTTTGTAAAATGTCCAAGTAAATTTCATGAAAATCTATCTGGTGGGAGCCGATTTGTTCCATGCACACAGACAAACGGACACACATGGCGAAATTTTAAGTCAGCCATCCCAGTTGCGCTGCATACAATCATAAAGATAGGTAGAGTATTTGTGTACAAGTCTACTGACCACTGCCACCGAGTGTAAACTCATTTGCAGTAATCATAAGGACAGGTAGAGTAAAGTCAGACACAACTTGTGGATATTTCATTGCTAATGAGCTTCATTCACATAGCGTATCTTAGGAACAGCTACATGTTTCGGCCTTTTCCCAAGCCATCATCAGGTTGGTCATATATCCTGTTTGAGACAACTATACAGTGTGCAGTATTAACTATCCTTATTGTTGCACCGTGCATATCGTCAAATTATTTAATTAGTATACCAACTGATGCACATGAAAAAAATTCCACATTAAATCATTAAAATTGCTCCGACATGTTTCGATCCTAAGATCATCATCAGGTAGTTATACTTTCCTCGCTAATGTCACTATTAAAATTAGTCACTCTCAACAACATAACCTTACATAATAGCGTAAGCATAAAATTCGCGACAGTCCAACAAGCCTAATTATTTGTGTACAAAATTCAGCTAATAATAATTCGTTTTGATATTATTACTATTTTATTATTTTGACAATATACTTAATCAGTATAACTTACATTACAGACATGCTGCCATAACACCCTGTTTATATAACGAAATTAATCAGTGACTAATTTTAATAGTGACTTTAGCGAGGAAAGTGTAGCTCCCTGATGATGATCTTAGGATCGAAACATGTCGGAACAATTTTAATGTTTTAATGTGGAATTTTTATGTATGTGCATCAGTTGGTATACTAA
>Ga0136643_10012550_pt1 | contig 12629 bp, 8 predicted proteins | sample TergutLab28metaG_FD_96883 | JGI IMG/M metagenome (GOLD analysis project Ga0136643, IMG submission 96883) | Labiotermes labralis P1 segment gut microbial communities from Petit-Saut dam, French Guiana - Lab288 P1 (version 3) (version 3) | ecosystem: Host-associated > Arthropoda: Insects >...
CGCACTATTAGTTACACCAGTTGGTCATCAAAAAACATTTTGAACACTTTAGCACAATGAGTTTCATTTTGGGCTTCATTTTGAGGCCCATAGTTATCAACAAACTGTTCCTTTTGCCCTACATAGTTCGTCATGTCCTCCCACATAAATGTAGCACTCGAAGCAGTAGGTGCACTGGACATTGCACATCGTCACTTTCACTATCACTACATTCCGAATCAGTTACCTCAACTACAGTCAAATCATTGGTCCCACTTGAGTCATCATCGTCACTACAACTACTCTAATCAGAAGCTGTAAGTTCCCCTAGCAAACTTTGTTCAATCTCATCCTCCAACAAACACTTCCTACTTGACGCCATCATTGCAACAGACTGCAGCTTCAATCACAATCCAGACCCGAAAACAGCGGTGAAGGAACAAACAGTCTATTGATATATGAGGGTGATGTCATACACCATTTCAAAGCTACATAGTTCACGTACGTGATGATAGCAATAACATTCGTTTCCTGTTTCATTTCACTGTTAGAGGGACACATAAAACCGTCTGTGAAATTAGGGACTGCAAAAAGAAAACTCGAACTTCAAGAGAGGAGAAAAAAAATGAAGAAATAATTTCTAGTAACTGTATCCCACACCATGAGAGAGCCAGCTCCTTCACGAACAAAACGAAGCAGCCCGATTACATTTGCTACCTATGTTGTCGAGATGTAGACGAATGAGTGAGAGCATGCACCATGACATGCAGTGTTCGGCACTCCACGACTGCAAAAAGAAAACCCAAAATTCGAGAGCAGAGAAAAAAATGAAGAAATAATTTCTAGCAATTTTCTCCCACACCATAAGAGAGCCAGCTCCTTCACAAACAAGCACAAAGCAGCCGGCTTACACTTGCTCCCTATGTTGTCGAGATATAAACGAATGAGTGAGAGAGTGCACCATGACGAGCAGTGCTCGTCACTCCACGCTGAAGGGTTAATTATGGTTTGGCTTGAGTAGGGTTGTGTACTGGGTTGTTGTGAGTGTTGCATGGTGTTTAGTTTAATTTGTATTTATGTTGTGTTTGCAGAGAGTGTGAAGCCTTTATAGATTAATTTCTGCATATTATGTAGAGGTCAAGTGGGGTGTTTTCATTCTTGTGTTATGTATGCGCCAGCAGATATTCTGTATTTGGTAATTATTATTTATAATTTATTTTCTAATCAATTTGCCATATGTTATTTAATTCTTGGCTCTCATCTGATGTTACTTGTTTGAGATTTGCCCCACCAGTGCTTCCATGCATCTACTGTCATGAGACTGAATGTAAATGACTGCACATTTGTCTCTGGGCTCAGTTAAGCAGCGTGCCACGAAGATATAGGGAGGAATGGAGATGTAGTTCTATACAGTCCTTAACCTTTGCACATGACAAATGTGAACAGTCAGCTTCATCAACATGTCTTCAAAAACACTGTTCAGGAACATATTTATGGTTATGGAAAACATTACTGAACAATTTACAACTTCACACAAAGGTATTCTAGGAATACTGGGTATCTAGTATTGTTAGGCTAGTTAAATCCAGGCTACTACAAGGGGCTGGGCATGTGAAATGGAGGATAGGATAACATTAAGATGAAACTTGGGGAAATAACACCATCAGTAAACTTTAGTGTTAGCCTTTGGGTTCTGATAATGAAGCATTAGCCCACCATGCAGTTTGTTTCCCAGAGTTACCCTGGAAATTAATGAGCTTCATGAGCGATCTTATGTATCACATTCCTCATTAATGATAACATGGTGTGCAAATCTGTGGTCCAGCTGTCACAAAAAGGGTCCTTCTATAAAATACATTTTACAAGACAGAAAACTACTGTCAGTTTAACTTCAGCCGTGTTAAATCTGACACAAAAGTCACTCATAAAATTGGGAATAGGAAATGGCCATTGTGGTAGCAAAATACATATACTCCATTACAAAGTGAAGTTCTTTACTCATTCCAGACCAACAACAATGCTGTAATGGACACACAAAATTTGGTACAAAATTATAACATAACATGAGTGCAGGATTTATTTCTTTTGTTTCTTCTTCTCTGCTTCCTCTTCCTTTTCCTTCTCTATTTCTAATACGTACTCTTCTATCTTTTCTGCTTCTAACATCTGGAATAAAAATTAACACTGAATGGCTGACAACTTCTAATGCCTAAGAATGTATCTAAGACATATAAATATGTATTTCACACACACACACACACACACACACACACATTTTGTCATTTTATTCTTGAATTTGCATTAGAGACAAACCTTGGAAATTTACGCAATGATACAGCAAGGAATTTTTTTTTTCAATGGCAGAACAAATAATATGTGACTACAAATCTAACCTCTGCATAATGCAGGTTGAAAACATCTGGAAACATCAGAGAAATTATAAGCAGTGAAAGGCTACTTAGCCCAAACTGAAAAACTTCAGCACTCTTACCCATTTAAACAATGAAATATGGTGGATAAGTTGTTTTGTGCACAATGTAAAAAACAGAACACATTTAATGACATCAGCAGACACTGTCCACCCTAGGAGACTTCACAGAATAAATTTCCATTCAAGAGATAGTCTCTGCCTCCATCACCAGAGAAATGTGATGATAAATACAGTATATGTAACCCTCTCAAAAAATATGCTGAATATGGACCGAGTATCGTAATAAATCCAATTTTAAACTCCAGGAACAAAGCAGCAATCTTTAAACTGACGGTTTAACATTTACCTATTTTTACACCTTACCTGCATTGGTTCTCCACGTCGCATCACTGCTATCTCCAGATTTTTACGTCCAGACTGAACCACTTCCAACAGTGCCTTAATGGCCAGTTTCACTGTGCCATTCTCTGTTGATACAAGTTCTTCCGTGTAATACTTTTCTAAAAATTCTCTCACTGTCTTTGCACTCCGACCAGTAGCATTTGCCTGTGAACAGTATATTTTAGTTCAGAAATCTACTAGATACTGGACATGCAAAAAGTGGACTGACCAGTTACTTGTTGAAACCAAATGTACCATATTATCTCCCTCAGTGCTGGATGGTTATCACAACCATCTATGTAACCTACCAGCATGGATAAGTACAGAAGTAGTTGTGTCTGACCTTTACTTAGAGTGACGTGGTGATACTGCATCCAAAGCAAGACAATAAGTCACTGACACTATAGTTACATTATCATTGTGACAGGTTGAAACAGGCACTAAAAACATGTACCTTCCACTCATAATAAATCCCCGATGGTTCTGTCTGATATAGATGAGGGACTCCATCATAATCAAATCCAGCCAATAGACAGGATATACCGAATGGTCTTCGTCCATTACTTTGGGTGTATTTCTGTTTCAGACCTGCAAATGTAACACACCTGTATTTTACCTTCTGATTCCAGAAGTGTCTTGCCATCTGCCAGACCCTACAAAGTAAGATCTCACTCATGTCAATACACACCATCCCTATACAATTTTTTTTCATGCATAATGTGCAAGGAATACATAGTGAGGGATGAAAAGCTTGCCTGCAATATATCGGGTGATATATTCCAATGTCACTGGATCTTCAACTGTCAGTTTATGAGACTGACATTCTATCTGGGCTCGGTTTATCAGAATTCTGGCATCAGCAGTTAATCCTGTAACAAAATAAATAAAGTATGACCATCCACCACACACACATACACACACACACACACACACACACACATATATATATATATATATGCTGCACTCCAATATGAAGAGACTAATAAGGGGACTGAGTGGTCTGATAATGCCAATTGAATTACACATAGTATACAAACATAATTCATCTTGTAATGAATGTAAATAAATGAAAATTGAGGAGAGAAGCCTGCATAAGTACTCGTACATATTTCATATATTCCCATTGTGAACCACAATTTTGGAACCACCGTACAAACAGGTCCATTCATAAGAGGGTCTACAGTAGGCCCACTAATTCTGAGCAGCTCAGTTCTATAAATAACCTGGTACTGTCATACAAAATATATGAAGTCCCTACAATTTCCAGAAATTCCCTGACAGGTAATACACAACTTATGCCATCCTGTCTTCCCCATGTGAGATGAAAAATGTAAAATTTTACAAAAACTGAATCACTTGCAGTGACAGATGATAAACACAAAAGTATAGCACATATCGGACTGTATAATGACTGTGGACACAATGGCTTTGGTCATAACTTGTGCTAAAAAGGATATGTATAAAACCTAACCTAGTCACCCTTTAAGTACTATCCTTCTGCACACACTTGCACACTTGCTACAGCAGTCCTGCCAGTGCTGGAAGCTCCTCTGTGAAGCCTGCTGTCACAGTTTACTGAATTCACTTTACAGATGCGTAATGATAATCTCTGAGTCCAGTCTTGAATATCAGGAGCAGCCAAAAGTCACACAGAGAAACGTGAAGAATATGGAATATGTTGGCTGCAGATGGTTGGAACTTGATTCTTCAACACCAACTGCTGCACTGTGCTAGAGGAGTGACAAGGTGCATTGTCACTGTGCAGGATCATATTTCTCTAGGTTTCTGGCCTTTTCCATTAACCCATATGAGGGGTCAATTTGCTCTGTTATCTTTTCACACACCTTGGCCACATTTTATACATCCTTAAAACAGCTGGCCTGCCAATGCAGTCCTTGTCTTCCAGTGACTCTTGACCAATTTTAAATCAGTTGTACCATTCACAAATAGTGGATGTTTCAACAACCACAGTTCCATAAACTTTGTTAAGGGTTACAGATGTGTCCACTGCTCATTTCCCTTGTTTGCAAAAGAATGTGCTGTTTGCCTGCTGTCATAAGCATAGCTTGGGGGGTGGCAAGGAGGGGCTAATGCCCCTCCAATATTTATTCTACCTAGGAATAGTTTATTGGCTACTAAGTTGAAGAGGGACAAATTAAAAAAAAACTGGTGTAAGAGTGAGGGAAAGGGATGTATGTATATTATGGACTGGTTCAAATCAATTTACCCCCTCTTTCTAACTTGACTTCATAAATTAAAGTTCTTAATACCCTTGGTCAATTGGTAACGTAACAAAGTAGAATATCTTAAATGTGTGGGCATCAAGTCACACAGATCTCTCTTGGTTCGTGCTTTGAATAATGAATTTGACAGACAGGTGGAATTCTGCAAATAATTCCTGATTATTCACAAGGCTGATCCCAGGTTTACAAAGAAGATCCATGGACAGACGAGGTAACATTCAATATCATATGAGAAGTAAATCGACAAAACTGTGTTATTGGATTTATAGAAAAACAACTCACTGAGACAAGAAAAACTTAAATCAAGAAGTGAGTTTGCACAGGCATTTGGGCTGGTGTAATTGGGCCTTTTCTCATTGCAGACACTGTATAGGGGTGCTGATAAGTCCTTAGCCCAACCAGGAAGGAAACAAGCTAATGTTTCTGTCAGAATGGTGTGAATTTCCTTCGGTGCCTTGCCTTGCAGGGGGAAAAAAAACTTGATGACACCTCCCACCTCGATGTTTGTGAAATCGTATGCATCCCTTATGTGCTTCCGAGTTTGTTTCCTTCCTGGTCGCGCTAAGGACTTATCAGCACCCCGGTAAATGCAAATGGTTATTTGGAACTTCTGAAAAGCACAGTGATGCCAGAAATTGAACAGCACAATGACCTAGCAAGTGTGGTCTGACATCAGGATGGACCTTGACCCCATTTGGGCAGCAATGCTTTTTCTTGATGAGAAATTCCCCATACAGATTGGCTGCCATGGATCACTTGAATGGTCCCCACAGTCTCCTAATCCTATACCCTGCGAATGCTCCATGTAGGGTATAATGAAAGACAAATTTTGCAGCAAAATGCTTTGCAAATGAAAGAATAAATCCATGTGAAATTTTAACAACTTCAATGCAGACAAAAATTATGTGCAGAAATTTGCAGATCAGCAAGTAGATGTGAAATGCACATCTAACACGGTGGATGACAATCTAAAACATTTCTGTAGCTCCTGTTTGTCACTGTCTATTGATGGTTGTTAGTAAACGAATTGTTTCTCTGGAACGTTGAGTATAATGATGGTAAAGTGACATTTAGGACACACTGATTTAGTTATGTTTGCTGCAGATCAGACTGTTACTGTTAAATGTATGTGATGTAATGTGATACGAGCTGTAACAAGCTACATGTTTCAGCTACATTAAGCCATAATCAGGCCTTTATAAAAAATGACAAGGAGTGACTATTATCAGACTGACATTCAGGAATGGCAGTTAAGAAAATACATCATGATTAAATTAATGAAAGCAGAATATAATCATGCTCTTATCAGAATGTGATAGAACAACATACAAAATACAATGCACTTTGTGCAAAATTCCAAGTTCTCACTTTTACATTTTCCATCTTGGACATAAAGTTTGTATGCACAAACATGAGTAGGGCGGTAATAGTTACCTGCAAAGGCCATGACTACATGATCATCCAACAGACAAATCTTTCTTACTGTACGTTCTTCTTGCAATTTAGCCACAGACTTCTTTTCTACGCCAAGGACGACGACATCTGATCCACGAACACCAACCTGTTGGTTCAGAATAACATACACACACCACATTCAGCACAGGTTAATTACATAATAACCACAACACTGATTAAGGATAACTGCTACAGTTTTACAATTAACATTTCATTACAGTCATACTACAGCATGCATAACCTGAAAACAAATTTCTTGTGACAAATCTTGTGAATGTGGAGTTCATTTCCCACACTTCAGAGACTACCTCTGCCTCCATTATCAGGGTTTAGATGTGAGATAAAGCCACATGCTACACCGATACTGACGGTGTACTCCTGCAGCTGAGCGTCCTGTTCCTAGCACAGACCACTGGCAGAACAGTACATGTGAGAATTTGATTGTTTGACCCTTGAAGATGAAGGCACTACTTTCCTTCAAAACAGTAGAAGCCATTCACCCAATGATACAGTGTCACATCCCAGAAGACCAGAATCATCATCACAGATATTCTGCTTAACTGATGGTGGCCCAACCTTGTTGAAAGCACAGTCATTGGGCTCAATCCCACACCTTGTTTGAAGTTATGATGGCCACCTTCACTAATTGGTCTTTGTAATCTGCTTCTCTAACCAGCGCTGTGGTGCTCTGCACCCCTCAATGTATCTTGTCAATAATCTTATGTGTAATGTATATTCCTTGTATTTGATCTTAATGGCACACTCATCGTCCACATGTACAGGGGTTGCAACGCAGCTCCAGGGCCGCTAGGCCAAGGATTTCTTTCGCTGGTCTCAGTATTGGTAAAATGTCATTTGCATTACGATCCACAGCATACATTCTATGTAATGTGAATGCAACAAGTTGTATGGTGGACAGGCACAGTGCAATAAGACAACATGTACCATGCATGGCACAACATTATTGCAAGCAGATGGTTTGAAGGTGGCACAGCAAACGTTCAAGGCACATATTCAGATCCACTTCAGTGACACCAGTATGCTGGCAAGAATCACAGGCTACAAGAACCCCTTAGTAGAATGATGACATCAAGATGCAACAGCATCCCATTTCAAACAAGATATGGCATTCAACACGTATCATTCATGCTACATGACCGCCAATATGCATCAGCAATGTAGGGCAATCAAAAGTCGTCACAGTAAATGATTAACTGTCTGATGCTGGTATTAAATAACTGCTGTCATGTATAAAAACCAGACTTAAAATTACAGGATTTAATTTTTTAAGGCATACTCCCAAAAAGAAAGAGCATAGCTTTAGAGTTTTCCTTCAAATGTAATGAAATCAAATACAGCAGTTTGTTTGTGAGCTAATTAAACCCCCAGAATGGAATGCTGAGCACTGTTCTTCATAACATGAAAGTCACACCCCTGGTGTGCTCATATCCTGTACACTCAGACTTAATTATTCTCTCTCTCTCTCTCTCTCTCTCTAACATGTCTGAAACAAATTTAATCTGGCCATTTTATTCTTTCACACAAGATGCTGGCTTTCTGATGATGAGAATGTAGTTCAGAGAAAGCAATTCTTTATTTTTTTTCTCACCTCAAATGTGGATGGATTTAGTTGAAGTGTCTACTCACATGCTCTATTTGTGCTTCTATCAGTCAAATGACAACTAAAATGAATATGACTAATGGATGTTGTTACATAGCTAACATCTCCAATTTTCAAACAGTATACAACATGGGTGGCCAGCTAAATGAGTTTCAGGAGCCGCACTTAAGCAGTAAAATTTGGCAAGAGTCATGCATTAATAAAATAATTTTTTCATTATTGAATGATTTCTTCTGTGCATTTAACAACAAATGGTTACTTACGATCCTCCCTCCTTAAAAATTCTTTTAGAATGCCATTCACTGCCAGCTTTGTGTGCATGTAAATGACCTGAATATTATTTTTCACAGTCATCTTTTGGGAGCAACACCAGTGACATACACACGCCACATTGTGGCCAACCCCTGTACATGACATTATCCTTACACATCAATAACATCCTTTTTCTTCCACAAATAATAATATGTTTAACTTTTGAGGCTGCAGTCTGATGAAAGCAATGACACTGACACATGACATGTTTAACACTAAACAGTTCATTATAGTCTTTGTCCATGTGTGCAACTGTGGAGAAAATAATCCCAAGAAGATATTGCCTTCCTCTATAGCAAGACCAAAACACATGTAGAGGCTAGGCTGTATATGCTATTCCAACTTCAATTAAGTGGTGGACCCACAAAATGAGGATGAGAAGGGAACTTTTAGAATAAACAAACATGCTCTCCCACTTGAATGGACACAGATATATACATCACAGCACCACAGATTGGCTCAGGGTCATGCAAGCAAGCAGCTACCCCAGTGCTTTGTGCCAGCAACAAGACACTGAGTTCCTAATACATATGGCCATATATGTCATCACATCAACCCTTGATGATGGAGACACAAGGGTCCACATAATGCTAGACATGAACTCGCACTCACACAGCTGTTCGTTTCAAGGCTCTATGGAGTACAACCTATCAAGAAGCTTCAAATCATATATATAGCACAGTCCCAGTTATCTGATGTGTAGTTATGTGACATCTCTTTTTAGGTGAAATATCATCAGACTGCTGTACTAAATTTATTAAGCATTATATTTTATTAACCATCAGGTCAGTGTGTAACGGAGTGAATTATGCCACCCACCACCACAATCATGTGTCTACACCTTCAATGACTAAAATTATACACTTTCATGGTTTACTGTTTACAGTTTATGTGTGTACTGTTTGTCAGTTGTTCTAGTGTGTTACATCACGGGCTTTGCCTTCATGAGTGCAACTGTGCTTCAGTTTCTTGACGGGAATGTTCTCAGAAAGTGGTAATTTTTGTCACTAACGCTTCAAGTAAAAAGAGAAAATTTGTTGCTACCATGCAGCAAAAACTGGCAGTCTTACAACAAGATGAAGGTTAACCTATGCAACAAGTGGCAGACAAATATCACATTGGACAAACAGAAAAAGAGTTAAAATGAAAAGTGGTATTCTGTTAGACCTTCCAATGAGGGCCTTTAAAAAAACCGAGAGAGAGAAAATATGAATATAAAAAGGGAAGTGAAGCTTTAATTTAGTGGTTCAAACAACAAAGAGAGAAAAGTGTACAAATAATAAGACCTCTTCTGAAAGATGGAGGGCTGATATTATAGGCTGAATAAAGCACTGTAAAAAATGTGACGGAACCAAGAAACTCAACATACGTGGAGTAAAATTATCAGCAAATTCAGAATAATTTTTGAAATTCTTTAAACAAATTCAGTCTCTTATATGGAATGCAGGTTTATCTCACCAGCAGTGGTACAACTGTAATGAAACTGGCTTAAAATTTAAAAAGCATCCATTAAAAAGTCTGCTGCAAAGAGAAATCAGCTCCTGGCTATAAAGGAAGCAATGAATATGTGCTGATTTTTACCTGCTACAATATTTCAGGTAACCATAAGTTAAAGTTGTTTCCATTGGAAAATCCACAGGAAACTCTGTGACTGACTGTCATTGTACTATGTAATAAGGTACAAAAGCCACGAAAGTATGGGGATAGGCAGAGAAACTTTCAATGGTGATTTTTAACTGAATTTGTCCCTTCTGCAGGATTTTTGAAGTTATAAACTGTGGAAAGGAAAGGAAAGGAATTCTTGTCACTGATAATGTGCCTTCTCATTCCAGTGAAAAGGAATAGAGTTGAAAAGAGTGATTTTCAAAAACAAGATGTTGCCTCACTAGGTTCATAAACAGACCAAACCGGCACTGAAACACCACAGAAAAAATATCCATGTAGACATCTTCAGGTCCTTATAAAAGTAACTGCTAGAAGGGTAATGTTAGAAAATTTGAAGAAAATAAACATAAAACATAATGTCAAAAGTACAGACCAGCTTGGAAGGAAAGCAAGCAAAATCACTTGCACAATCATGCTGAGTGTTACGCAAAGAAAACAAGTTACACAGGAACAAGGGAGCACAACTGCAAAATTCTTGTTCCTTTATTAACACTTATGCAAGCATGTGAAAGTGTGAATGAAGACACAGGAGGGTGAATCCATAAAGGCGAAGAACAGCAGCTGATGACACAGAACTTGTGAGTCACACTGGTGATAAGCACTGAATTGACGGCAATGAAGCAGTAGAGAAAGTTTATGGAATCAGTGACAGAACTTGCTTATACTGAAAAACAAGGACACAGCAACCACTACAGGTGTTCTACTTTTCAGGCACTGGCATGACCTTGCTGCAAAGAAAAGGAAGTAGGCTTAGGAACAAACAGCCATTACTACAGTCATGCCATAAGAAGGCAGATAGTGTACGTACAATCGGGCACTGCCAGGTAATACCTCCTAGTTCTCTCACTTAAGAGAAACAGAGTTCAAAGTGAACTGGTTCAATTCATTAGACCATCCTGCACCAAAGGGCCAAATTTTAAACTTCTGCCTCTGGAGGGGTCTAAATTATGCTCATAAACAAGGCGAAGTGTATCAGAAGTATGTCAGCATGGGTAAAACAGCATGCAATTCCTGAATGTAAAAAATGTGCCTCTGAATGACATTACTCAGCAAATGAGAGTTGTATATGGACAGGAATGTGTAGACATCACTAATGATCAACGTTGGGCTGCATATGTTCATTATGGTGAACCTGAACAAGTCTCCTTAAAATGAGTGACAAACAGTGGGGAGGGAACGGCATGAAACAATTGGAAACCTGAAAACATTATTTCGCAAGTTCATCATCAAATGGAACAGCCTCTCCTGCAACACCACAATGCTTGATTGCACAAAGATGCAAAAACAAATGCAAAGATTTGACAGATTGGTTTCACCCCCTTTGATCAGAAACCACATTTTCATCTCTTTCCCAAACTGAAATAACATCTTCAGGGACATCACTACATGTTTGGCAATGAAGTCAAGACAGCAATTAAATTTTGGTTCCATCAGGGTACACAATTCTATTATGATAGACTTATAAACCTACATTAATGTTGTTTAAAGTGTATACAACACAAAGGATATTACATGCAGAAACACCTATAAAGAGGTGTTCCCATGAGATATGTCACGCAGCAGCCGCAGATAACTGCATACAGATGGTGGATTATTAACCCTTGGACAAATACGGAAACATCCAATGTCCAATATGCAGATGTACACAAATTTTACTAATGGGTAATAAACTATGATACTGCAAAATTTTTATTTATAATCGGTGATAGTGCCCATCTGCAAGAAACTTCTCCCTGTATTAAAGGAAAGGATCATGTTTGATTGGGAAGTTACCACTTTAAGGCAAATATTGAAAGTAATGGTTTTTAAGCTGAAAGTGCATGGGTACAGAAGAAAAATATGAATTGAATGGGAGAATATCATGAATTTCAAGTATGCATCCCTACAGCAATCAAGACAATTTAGGGAAGAAAGCAGACCAGCCTTGTGACTCAATGAAACCTGGATGTATGCCAATCTGATGTTCAGTATGTGCCAGAAGAACAGAGAAGAGGGGTGAATCACATAAACATGTCTAACAGATTAATCTATCTTGGCAGATCTAGTGACTTTGATGAACATTGTGAGTTAGTCTATGGACTGAACAAGGTATGAGGACAAAATCATATTCCTTTAATTTGTTTAAAAGGTGCAGGTAAAAGAAAAATACTGATATGCTCTTTGCAGCACATGGTGGTACAGGCGTTCTGATCACATCTTGTATGTGTGCCTTGAACCCCATTAAATTAGCCTGGCATCAAATAAAGGACTATGTCAGATCCCACAATACAATTTGGGATGTGATGTTAATAAGCCTGGAAGACCTTGTGCAAAAAGGGACAAGAGAATGAGAAAAACCTACTAGGCTGGTTATCCGATTGGCACTAAAATTATGTGCTCGGAGGATCTATATAAAACTTAAATTTCAATGGTGCATTAATAATACAGTTACAAACAAGCAGATATAATTATATAACATTCAGTGTTATAAGCATCACCCTGCATGTTGCACACACACACACACACACACATATATATATATATACGGGGGGGGGGGGGGACC
>Ga0136643_10012554_pt1 | contig 12625 bp, 10 predicted proteins | sample TergutLab28metaG_FD_96883 | JGI IMG/M metagenome (GOLD analysis project Ga0136643, IMG submission 96883) | Labiotermes labralis P1 segment gut microbial communities from Petit-Saut dam, French Guiana - Lab288 P1 (version 3) (version 3) | ecosystem: Host-associated > Arthropoda: Insects >...
CTATCCTGGGATGTAGTAATCAACAGGATTAGGCTCGGTGGTCTTATTTGTAGTTTAAAAAGTTTCTTACAATTGAATATGTGCCAAGAATTACAGATTTTTGTAGTTGTGTATGTTTATTCGGGTGCAAGTTAAGTCTTGTTAGACTTTGTATGACTTTATTATTATTATTATTATTGTTATTGTGATCATATACCACGATGCGCTACAGTTGAAATTCTAATAGCTGCCTTCATGGTCTTTGTTCAGAGCCTTATTATTCGGTCCGCATTCCTGTATATGTTTGTAATGACATCGTAAAGTAGTGATGAGTGAATATGTTTACGGATGGGCATATCGTGTGGTTACCGGAACACGTCGGTTCTTCTGGCAATGCAGCGGACTGCGCAAAATTCTGATCATGTCTGCCGGACGCTGTTCATACGTGACGCAACTATCAAGCCTAATTCAATTTTGTCGACAATTTAGCTTTGTTTCCGACGTGTCTTTTCTCATTACAAAGGAACATGAGATACTGGTTTGTGCATCTACAAATGGGTGAAACTGGACAAGAGCTTGGGGTTCAGTTTCACCACTGGTTTCGTCTTTGTAGCAACAATCCAACGTGACGCAGCCGGTGGTGTTTGAGCAAAGTTGAAAGGCTGAAGTGTCAGAAGCAGCAGTGGCAGGTTTTTCGTCTAAAAGCATTTCAGGTCTTGCTCTAAGTAAATCTACCGATCCATTTCGAGATAACTGTCGCAGTTGTCTCAGGTCAAAGTAACATCGTCGCTACGCGCTATTCGATGTGTCATCAAGGAAGGATGCATTTGCTGCTGAACGGGGCAAACGTGCCAAAGGTACAGATTTATACAGGGAACGCTAACTTGATGAGTATTTTTGCAGCTCGTAAAGACCACCGTATTTTAATATTCACAAAAGCCCTCCTCTGGAGCTGATCGTGAGACACATGAAGTTACTCTACAGCATCATACCTTATTTCTTTAAGATCTATTTTAATATCATCTTTCTACCTACATTTGTTTCAACGAACTTCCATTCGAAAGAAATAACAAGTCCTCAATTATTATACCAACCACTGCATATATATATATATATAAAATATATAAAATTTACACATTAAAACATTGAAATATTAAGACGCTCCGACATGTTTCGGTCCTAGGACCATCATCAGGGAGCCGTATAGTCCTTGTTAAAGTCACACTATAAAAAGTCACACTAATTTCGCTGTATCGGTTGGATATTGACTTTAGCAAGGACGATATAGCTCCCTGATGATGGTCCTAGGACCGAAACATGTCGGAGCGTCTTAATGTTTTAATATGTAAATTTTATAAATTTTATATATGTGCAGTGGTTGGTGTAATAATTGAGTAACTCGACAACATGCACGGTGCAACAACGAAAGAAATAATAAGTAATTTCAGACTGTTGAGAAAAACGCATCTTGAGGGAAGTGACGACTGTACGTAAGAAAGTTTTAACCAAATTGTAGAAGTAAAAAATCTAAGAAACTTCGCTGTAAGTTGTGGGAAAAGTACGTTTCACACCCTAAGTGATAACTTTGTCGGTATAAAATGTTAATTGTATGTGGATGGGATGAAATAATTCGTTCCCTCAAGTTTGTAAGTGTATACGAGTATTTTAAACGTAAACCACAGAGCTTTGAAGGATGAATTGTTCATGACATCCGATTTTGTATCATGCATTCTTTTCAGTTTATACAATATCCTTAAGAAACTTCAAAAGGAATAGGTCGAGAACTAAAAGAAATAGAGATTATTTCCGTGATGCCTTATTCTCTAATTATCCTATCTGGAAAGGTTTAACATTGGGGCGGAATAACCGAGTCTGAGAGTGACGTTAAGAGGAACAGATTTAAGGCCAAGAGGGCGCGGGCTAAATTTTTCTTCTCGTGCAGTACATGTAGCCCCTCCGCGTTAGGCAGTGTTTCTCATTTGTTCGGTACTGCGGGCCGGCAATATTTTCAGAAATCACTTGAGACTGTTAAGCTGTAAGATTGGTCAATAAATAACTGATTTCAGTGCCTTGCACATACAGCATATGTCAACACAAAAAAGTAACAAAATATCAACAATTTTTATACACAGCGTAAAACATGTTCAGGTTTAGCTAAACTTCAATGTTTTTGGTGTTCGTGTCAATGTATCTCCTGCCCCAACCCTCTGGTCGAACAGATCGGTAATTATACTCTAGCCGACATGCCATCTGTGTACATGAAATACAAACCTAAGCGACAGAAGCACATTCTGCTGTAATTAGCTCACCGATAGTCGCAGTGTTTTTTTTTTTAGACTTTTTCACTACTTCATTTCACTTTTGCCCTTCAAACTGATTAGGGGAACAATTTTGTAATTTGTTCTCGTATACACTGTACATAATTTTTTGTAATAAATCTTTTCACAAAAAAAAGTGTTCGTGTATGAAATAATGCTCTGTTTATTGTGACATTCTGCAGACCGGCGAGATACTTTTTGCTAACCGGGAGCGGTCCGCTGCCTCTAGCAAAACAAACACTTTCTTACAGGTTACTCAGAATTTAAAAAAACCCTGATTTTTGTGCTCTACGTGATATAATACAAGAATAACACTCTACGTTTCGTGTATAAATACCAGCTTTGACATTGGTTTACTCTATTATAGATAAACTTGCTGCGAACCCAAGAAAGATTTGAAATTCAGACTGATATTTCCCTGTAATTTTTTGAGACGTTGGCGGTGGTCCTGTTGCAAGATTGTTGAAAGGCAGGGCGGGTAAACATGTCACATTCTGGCCAGAGAGGAGGGGGTGTCGTGACCTGGCAGACAGACTGTATGACGCAATGGATAATAGATTTTGGAAGAAGACGTAAGGGTGAAAGAAACTGCATTAGCTTTGCCACTTCAATTTCGTTTTGAGAGACTCGACCTTATGAGCAGGCTGTTGCTTTTGGTAGGGCTGAAATAGGTACATTTGGTGGCCTGATGATGGTAATTTTAGACCGAAACATGTAGTCGTTCCTGAATAAGAAGACACGTGGTTGTGTTTGGTGGAACTATAACGATTTGTTTCGAATTTATAAACACAGCGGGCTGTCCTCTGTAACTTCATATTACACAGAATATGACCGATTCCTGCCACATTTCTTCTAATACATTACTCTCAAATCACCTTGACATTCGACGCCACACGTTCTGAGCTGCGGACAGCGTTTTTCTATAAACCATACATAACTGAATAAAACATAAAGATTCTGCATCTGACTGTCTCCACGTTACACGTGTTCCAAACGAGATTCAAGGAGGCATGCGGAGTTAAACTGGTGCCATATTTATGGGATAGTTTATCTGCACAAGTAGTGTCTCTACGTTTTTTTTTAAACGTAGCTACAGAATTTTATATCCCAACCAACTGTCGTAATACTTCAATACTTTGGCTTCATCGCCCAAACAGTCTGTAGTTAGTGAAAGCAGACCGCACAAATATGCACACTGAAAGGTGGCCAGTATATTACGGCAAGTGTATTTGGGACACTTCATATTCTATGCATTTTGGCACATATGCCATGAAGTGAATGCCGGGCAGGTTGCTATAGAGGAAGAGCTATGATATTTATTTGGGATGTGCGTGATTTGAATGCAGGCTTAGGGACCAGCGATCCTAACACAACTTGCCGTCTTTATAGAAATAAAAGAAAGGATTACAACAGTCAAACACAACAGTATTTTTATGGTGTTCTTAAAATATATTGTAATATATAAAATGTATTATAATATATTATAACAATATGGGCACCATAAAAATACTGTTGTGTTTGACTGTTGTAATGCTTTCTTTTATTTCTATACTTCAAACACTTCGAAATGGTAAACGTTAAGTTTAAACTGCCGTCTTTAATTGTTTTCCTCAAAATCCTGACGTTCCAAGGGACTTTACATAGTGTTGGTAAAGGGTTATTTTTAGTTTAACAATATTCAATAGACCACTCTATAAATCGGCCGTGTTCAGTTCTGTATGATATCTAACGTTTGATTAACATGGTACCATATTTGTTTCTATATTTGGCTGCAAACTGTCAAGAGTGTCAGAATTTTTGTGCAGCTTCAAATTCGTCTACTGAATTTGTGACGTGAGCTCACATTAGTGTGAAATATTAACTTAATATAAAGCAGAGTACTGTATTAACTAGAGTTCTGGTACTTGACATTATATTATCTGGCTGCGGATTGAGAAAAAAATGCAGCTGTGCGTGAGATACGTGAATGAGTTGGATAAACAGGCGCGAACGGCCGACAGTCGTGGTTCTGCAGCTTGGAAACCGGACGGAGGGGAAGTCATTAAGTTGTAGCACTATAAGATCTGGATAATTTCTTCGTAGCATTATTGCCCTTAAACTGAAGATACACTGCTTTTGTATTAGATATGTTTTTTTAAAAAAAAAACAATATTTTGAAGAACACAGTTATACTTATCAGTCAACCAATTTCGAAGTATCTATCACCACTTCATAAATTTCCTCCTTGGGCCAACATTTAGTGCCTTTACTTAAAATTCATTATTTTTTTCAGACAGATATTCCTATGGGGATACATGCTTTGAAGGCTTTACTAATTTCTTGCATACACGTGTCTTAAACAGAACGGATTGATTGATTGATTGATTGATTGTGCGTCATTTATCACCGTATGTTTGTGCTGTGTAACTTCGTTTTACGATTCGGTTAACTGGGGTACTGACACTTTAAGATAATGATGATACTCGCGTTGAGGTAATGTCCGTAGTTTGTTGAAACGAACACCCTAATAAACAGCTGCTTTGTAAAGAACTTTAACACAGAGAATTATAATCCCATTCCATTTTCTTTTAACTCGTGTCTTCTCATGACCTGAGAAATAAATATGTGTGAAATAGTTTTGAAGTCTGAAGAATGTACATGCAATACGTTTGCGTTATTAAGGCCATATTTGACCTCAGCCTCTGTATTAGTCGTACTCCAAGAAACGATATTTTAAAACTTAACTGCCCTCCTGTGATGTGGCTATTGCCAGATCACAGTGGAATGGTTCGTTTTTAGTTGCGGACGAAATAATGCGGTTGGAGTCTTTAATATGCAAAGTGTATTAGTCAGAGACACGTGCAGACAAATTGTTATATTTCCCTAGGCATATGCGCCAGAAATTTCATCCACATATTGTGTACTCATTAATAGTGTTTTATTTTACCACGCCTGTCTAATATATAATGTATTAAATGTAATATTGAGTTCAACAATACAAAGAAACTCAATGGGAAGTAAATATACAGACGAAGGTCCAGAGCGTTCTTGAGTGACAATATTTTTTTTTCCTTTCAATCCTTTTCCTCTCCTTTTTTTTTTCTTTCCTTCTCGACCGGCATTTGCCTATTTTAATGCTCGTATGTATGCTGTTATACAATGCGTTGACTTTTGACAACATCTGCATGGCAAGAGGATTAGACAACTTTCGTGATTGCGTAAATTAACAGGTTTTACTATCATTAACAAATACCGATTTTAAAACCAATTAGTGAAGTTTATGCGATCGTATTACCGCATCTACAATTTATCATGAGACACACGGATCCTAAGTCTGAGGTCGGCAGGCTACGAGCTAACACCTGGAAAACTAACCACACGTTTCACGCTGAATGGGATCAAATGCATCGTTGTTCTTAGTGCAGTGGGTGCATCTCTGTGTGGGACAATTTTACTGCGTAGAAAAAAGAGTAGTTATAAAAAGGCAAAGTTGTTCCTGTCCACACCATGAAGGTATATAAGAGGAGTAGAGGTATAACTCCACCTATTCTTAACTTCGACACTCGGTGGAAACTAGTGGTCAACTTCAGACCCGGCCACTTTACGCCCGGGAAAGAAAACCGTTGCTTATTACATGGGAGGCGGAGCGGGCCTCAAAGTCTGTCTGTACTGTCTTGGGGAAGAGAAAAATCACTTTTACTTACCAGGATTCGAACCTCGAACCGTCCAGCTCGTAGCGAATCGATAAACGGACTAAGCTATACCGGCCCCTTAAGTTTACATATTACTTACTTACCTACTTACCTACTACATGGTGCAGAGTCCTTCTTGAGAAGCTAACTGGTTTGCAGCTAGTCAAGAAATTCCCCGCATTTCACGGAACCCGAAGGTTCATTACCGCACTCACAAGCGTCCGCCACCTTTCTGTATCCTGGGCCCGCCTAATCCATTCCATATACCCACATCCCACCTCCTGGAGATCCATCCTAATATTATCCACCCATCTACGCCTAGGTCTTTCCAGTGGTCTCCTCCCCTCCGGTTTCCCCACCAAGACCCTATACACTGCCCTCTCCTCACCCATACGCGCCACATGCCCAGTCCATCTCATTCTTCTCGATTTACATATACGCGACAGTTTTTAAAACCATCGAGTAAAAGTAGAAAAAAATTTCGCAGAAATTTCACTAAAGTGTGGCGCCGTCTGCAACACCATTTTGCTGAATAGTGGCGAAAGAATGGCGAAATATCGTGCAACGAAATAAGACAAGGAAGGACTTCGAAAAAGAAAACCTTGATTATATTTGTTCGCGATCAGTGGCTAGTCCCAGTCAGTCGTTACGTCTGTTCAGTGTGGAATGTCAAGAAGTACTGTCCACGTTTACGACCCTTCTAGACGGCAGTCTTCAGCTTCCAGACTGTCTAGTAAGACGTATGTATTGCACATGCCTTCAGAAATTTGTGTTGCGTTTTTTGCTGAAAAAGCATGTTTACAATCCAGTAATCCAGTAGATACAAAAATGTATAATGGTTTGGCGAAAATCCTCGTGTTCCTTCACGTAGTCCTTTTCGTTACTTGAAAGTCGGAATAAGGTGGGAAGTTAATTTTCGAAGATTAACAGATTCAACTTATTTTTGACGAAACAAATTCCAAATCTTTTTTAAGACTAAATGTGGAAACGATATTTCAAGTACTCTGGGTCGTTACGCTGAGTAGCAGGGATGTTGATTCCCGACGTTTCGAACGAACGTACCACCACACACACACACACACACACACACACACACACACACACGCACGCAAACAAATATATGTATATATTACCAAAAGCCAGCTTATCGAAAGACTCAAAACGTTGTGATTAGACAGGGCTGTATGATTATCCGTGATGTTATACTTAAAGCTGTGAATTTACAAAACATCAGGCTAATCTGATATAAATTTCACTCGTTAGAAATATACATGTTGCACTGATGTGTTTTCCGTTTTGGTATGTTTCTTAATAATAATATAATTCGACAACGGTTGAGATGTACGTGTGTAATTTTAACATTTTTCGTTAGAACTTAACGACTTCTCCTAACCAGTGTAAAAGTAATGTAGGGATATGCAGAACCAATAAATTTAACAGTAACTGTTTAGTCCAAGATGATGGAAAATGTCTACAATTTTATTCACGACTATAAGCTTATTACACCCTGTATAATCCACAATTTAAATGCATCTAAAACATCCACGTCATATTTTTAAACTTATGCATAAATAGTGCCATCTTTCTGTTTCAAACCAGCGAGTGACACGTTTACATTGGGAGCATCACATTTACCTTCCTCCTACAAGCTTCATTCCTTTAGAGGACAAAAAATGGAACTCATTCTTCTTAGAAAACAATAATGCAGTACTTAATCATCGCCGCATAAGAAGACGCTTTAGCATCACATCTTCCCGCCACCCCTTCAATATCCTGGGGCCTCTTTGTCATCTTTCCTTTTACCAGATTCTCTTTAAAGTTAGAAGGTTTTGTTTGCATGGAAAATAGTTTACCTAGAGTGTGAGAGCGTTCATTACAATAAAAATTCCACCACCGGCAAAGACATTTACTTCACCAGCAAATCTCCGGAATCTTTGTGATCCATTCCAGAGAAGTTTCTCTCCATATATTTGATACGAAACTCTTTAGAATCATCTCTGTTAGAGCTTGCCCCGAAAACAACAGCGGCTATTTCCTTGGATTCACGTTCACAGGATTAAGGTACTAACCCTATTGAAACTGATTCTCTGACATAAGCCGAATTCATAAGGCATTTTGAGTTCGTTTGTGAATATTGGACATCAAGAGATTAGGCCTAAGTGGAAGCAAGAAGGTGGAAACAAATACACAATGAGCTAAATAATTTGTACTTTGCATAAGATAGGCCTATTATTACGGTGCTAATATCAAGGTAGTTGAGATGGATGGGGTATGTGGCATGCATGATGGGAATGTCACACAAAATATTGTTAGTTTCTAAGGCAAAAGAAGGAGTTCGCTTGGAATATAAACGGAGAGATTTTAGAAGAATATTATTGCGAACATAGCAGCACGTAACATTACAAGAGGGATAAGTGTGATCCCGTTACAGGCCCGGTGTGACCCAGAGGGTGGGTAGTAGTTTAGCTCTACTCTTCCATGACCGCGGCACTAGAAGGGGGTGAGTGGTCAGCAGCACACTCCGGCCGCACTTTACTCCCGGAAAGACCCGGTACCCATTTTACAGGAGGCTGGGTGGGCCCCAGGGCCGGTCTGGAAGGGCGGAAAATCTCGTCCCCACCGGGATCCGATCCCGGACCGTCCAGCCCGTAGCTCAGTCGCTATACCGACTGAGCTACCGGGCCCATAAAGTGACAATAGGGATAGGATTAATTTTGAATCAGTATAGTGTCCAGTGACTTTTTTTTGTAAACGCGGTATTAAGCACTCAGATGTTAAAAACGTAGAGGAATTACTGACCACCTGAAAGACTAACTTTTCACGAATGACAGTATCCCAAGAAATGTGCCAGTTAGGTACTTGCTTGTTTGGACAGTGCTTAATTCGGACTGTTTGGCCGAAAATAAATGTCGTCTAATTGCAGTAGTTTGGTGCGTCAGCACAGGGCGTTTGATTTTCGTGACCTTTGGAAACCTTCTGTAAAAATAATTTATTTATTCGAATGTTGAGGCTCATACTGTTGACATTTCTTGATGTAATTCTAGAGAGGAGCTTATGTTCTTAGGCATAATCTGAATCGTTAGTACACTGCTGTGACAACTTCACATCTCTCGACGTAGAATATCTGTGAATACATCCCGATCATCTGACGTTTGTTTCTCCTGGCGTGAATTTCCCCTATTACTTTTGCAGTAACATGGCTAGCACCGGCCAGCTGCTTCGCTGTTGTCTCACGGAAATTCGTAACGTAGATAATTTGTACATAAGACTGGGTTATCTAGTTTGCTTTAACCCAATACAAGCGTATTTGAATTTCCCACTGAGGTCAGAGTGGCGGAAATGTGTTTCAAATAGACTGTGGAAACCTTAGATAAGATAATAACGATCGACGCCGCTGTCTGATGATGACAGAGTCTCATGGAAGTATCGGACGCAATTTACTAATAGGATACATGCTACTGGAGAGAAAAGTTGGGAGAGTACCCTAGAGATGAAAAGGAACTGCAGGAGGGCACGTTGCCTAATGCTAGACAGACTTGACGATAACATGACAGCCATACTTTCTTGTCACGCCTTGGAAGCAAACAAGAGGGACGTCTGCTTTCTCCAGGGTGCTGATACATTAAATTGAGGACGCTTTGCCGGTTTTATCAATACGCGTGTTAATTCTCACAATCCGAGTACAGTACCATTTTAATGTGCTTAGAATTATAATTTTCATCCCGAAGGTGTACGAGTTTTATTATCCAACAACAGATTACATATTTGTGAAGTGTAGAGTGTGAATTGCATAGGAAACCCCAGGGCATGTTTTCAACATTGTCCTGCAATAACGATACCCTTCACGTAGGCCCACCTATTACTGCCTGTGACATCGCAGCCATATTCACCACATTGTAACGCTTTACATGTCCAATCCTAAACGTGATATTGATGCTTTATTGCTGTAATTATTAGCTACATGTAAGAAGATGCGTACATAGGGAAGACATCTCAAGGAGAACAATAACTCACGCAACGGCTAATATATTCTTAGGAGCGCTCAAAACACACTTCCCGAATTAATTGTACCCAAAATGCCAGGGACACTGTATTAATTTACTTGCGCTAGCCTATCTTAAAAGAAAACGTGATAAAAAATAAAATTATTTTGAGGGGTTTCACAGCAATGTCGCTGAATATTCCGTTCGTCTGGGAAACGACGCCCCGCCAGTTGGTACCCGGATCCCAACTTTTGGAGGCCAGGCGATGTGTTCATTTTCAAGGTTCGAAATGTCGAGGAAGAATTCTTGTATGTTTGGACCATTACCCACTGACGCAGCGTCGTATCTCGGAAGATGGGAATGCTCAATTAAGCTGTTTATTGTGGCAGACCAGTCTTTCACAAGTTCCGCACGGTCTAAGGCCTAGGTCTGTCGATGTTCGTTTGCGGGTTCCAATCCCGCCAGGGGCGTAGATATCTGTCTGTTGTGAATGTGCGCTTTCAGGTACAGGTCTCTGCAATTGGCCGATCCCTCGTCCAGAGCAGTCCTACCGATTGTGGTCCACTAAGAATTACAGGGTTATATATGAGTCTGTCCGTAAAAAATTTTATTATCAAACACAAATTTGTAGTATAATTACTCATCGTTAGAGTGTAATTATTAAGTTTAAGAACAGAAGGAATTTATTTTCGCATGAAATTAGTAATCATTGTTACCCTGCTGACTTACAGCGATGTTATACCGAGGCAACTGTTTGGGATGTTATTTATTTCAGATACATTTCGCTATTATCAATGTATCTACACCTAGTTTTTCCAAATAGTTCAGTTAACTTCGTTCTTTCGTCTTCATGTTTTGTACTTTTAGTTCACCTTATGTAATCAATTCATCCTCGTCAATCTTAGTCACTATGGCACATAAAAATTACGCACAATTTATGAATAACCCAGCCGACAGGCCTAAAATCCGACATAAGCCTTCCAAGTCATAGCGCAGATTCGACAGCCCGACGGTATGCATACTAATCACTAAGCACGATGGCATTCCCTTGCTTTCTTGTGAATGGGATCAGCACACAGTGAGCTATGCAACAGCCGGAGAAAATGTGCGACTGGAGTTGAATCCGGAGATCAATATTCCTAACGAGAGATCTCCAGGATATAATAATGACTTCTTCTACGCGTGAAATTGAAAGTACGTACGGCTCGGTTGGCAATATTTTATCGTTGTTGAAAAAATACACATGTGAATGTTTACTTCCAATTGCATTTATATTCGCGTGTTCTACGGCAAAAGGCAGCTGTCTTAATCTCCTTCAGGGACGACCGACCTCCCCCAGAACTCCATAATGATAAATGTGGAGTAACAAGAAATAAACAGCGCTGACGTAGCCGTTTTAATCAGTGTTCTGGCGAATTGAAGCAAGGCTACTGAAGGCGCATAAATATTGCTCTCAAGGGCCTCCATTTGTGTTCAACATCAACGCCATTTTTAGGGCATCGCCCACTCGAAACAGAAAATTACGTACGTTGCGTGCTGCTAGAGGCAGTGCATAAAATGAACTTGGAGTATAGGTCAGATCACGTGCGTAGGGAAGCGTAGTTGGCAAAAATTATGATTGGAATGCTCTTGTTATCAAATTGTGTAATTTACGAGTACATGCAGCTTAAACTGGAATTTGTTCTTGTCTTAAAAATTGCTTATATAATAAAAAAAAAATTCGTGGCACAGAACAAGGTTTCAGGAAGGTTCACAAACAAAACTTTTGTTGTAAAAAATCTGTATTATGATATTCATTCATTTATCGGAATGCAAAGGACTGTGTATGACCGTGCAATGTGATGTTCGTCGTGCCATCTGTTTTGTAATAGCGGGTTTGAATTTCTGCAGCAAAAGATACAATATATGAAATAAATGGAAATCTAGCCAGTGTGATACAATAATGCCTTGTTGCTGTGGTCGTCTGACTGGGAAATGGGATTGAATGATCCCGTTTGGTCTTCGCGTCCATTTATATAAAGATAAACTAGATTTTTTTTACATAGTCTAACAAGCGCTAGACTTATTCAAAAGTATTTTGGGGGTTTGTGTAGTGGAACATGGGCCTATCTGATTCTGCAAATGAACCGGAAAATTTGTGTCCATTGTGTAATGATCTCCAATGGCTGCATATGAACGGGAGGGGAACTCTGATACGGACTTGACTGTGATAAACCGCAAATAATGTCCGAGATATATACGTTTAAAGAATTCGGTCTTCCTAGGGCCTGAAAAACTGGCAAAATAACAAGTCTGGATGTTGAAGTGATAGTATATACATTAATAGACTTAGATTCATATAGTTTTTATTTGGCAGAACCTGTCCTCTCCTGCTGGCCACAGAAAGTGAGCTGAAGTATTCTTCATCGTCCAAAATTTGAAGATGATTTAGAAGCGATAAACTTATTGTGAAGCTTGAACAGAGTAAGGGGTTTACATGTTGGTTTTCAAGCGTCTTCATTAAGTCCATTTAATATCTGAAGAATAAAAACCAAATAGATAGCACTTGTTATTTTATTGTATTTCTTATAGGCTCAACATGTTTCGGACACTACTATGCCCATCATCAGGAGCTCGCGACTATAATGTTGATTACCACATTGGTCGTTTCGTTCTTGGTTTGCTGTATGTTGGA
>Ga0136643_10012558_pt1 | contig 12624 bp, 7 predicted proteins | sample TergutLab28metaG_FD_96883 | JGI IMG/M metagenome (GOLD analysis project Ga0136643, IMG submission 96883) | Labiotermes labralis P1 segment gut microbial communities from Petit-Saut dam, French Guiana - Lab288 P1 (version 3) (version 3) | ecosystem: Host-associated > Arthropoda: Insects >...
AAAGGTAAAGCAGTCCCATTACAGGCCTGGACAGGCCCAGAGGGTTCCAGGAAGTTAAGGTTCCCAGATTTCATGACAACGGCACAGGATGGTGGTAGGTTGTGAGCCTTATGCACCGGCCGCCTTTACCCTCAGGAAATACTCCTGGTACTCATTTCTGTTAAGAGGCTGAGTCGACCCCAGGGCCAAAGTACGATCAGAAGGATTTTATGTCAACGAAAAATCCACTGACACCAGCTGGGATCGAACCAGCAACCTTCCGATTTGTAGCACAGCGCCTTAACCACTGTGCTACCGCGGTCCCCACAAGTGTAAAAACATGCTGTAAATTACAACACACAAAGTCTTGGCCATCACGCATATTACATATGACCCTTATAGTAGGCAGAGTGAAGTAATCCCAAAGCTTAATTCAGCAACACAAAGTTTTCCCAGTGCTGAATTAAGCATCATTGCTGTCCCAGGACTTAATTAGGAATTATGAAATTATTTCGCTGTTTAATTGAGCACCATGACATTTAAAGGGGAGTGGAGGTATAACTCAATGCAAGCTCAGCAAAATATGGAGGTGAGTGGTCAGCTCCTGCCCTGGCCACTTTATCATCAGACAATACACCTGTTATCTGATGACAGGAGAGTGAGTGGGCCCAGTAGCTGGTCTGGATTCTGTGGTGAAGAAAAAGAACACTGCCCTGGCTGACAATAAAACCATGATTACTCAGCCTTCCAACCTTATGATGCCAGAGCTGGACATTTAAATTTTAGCACATACTTTATGTAAAACATGAATGTCATATGAAACAAAAAGATAATATGAAATACATGGCATTTTGTGGAGGAGAAAATGAAGACTGTGCAACATGTCTCAAGAAATTCAGTACACATACTTGCTTAATCAATATATGAAATGCAGTCTTTGGGTGGTAGCAGTACACACATCCTGTATTTAAAAAAGAGAGAGAGAGAGAGAGAGGGGGGGGGGGGGCTGGTGACCCAAGCGTAAGCCACTGTACAGTGCACACAATTACTAAACACTGCACTTAATAATGCTGACAATTTCAGCACCATCTTTCTGTTTTAAAACACTCCCAAATATTGCATTCACACACCAAAACTAACACCATCCTCCACACCAGTTTCATCTCTAGTATCATAATTTAAATATACATCAACTGTCCCTTACAGCAGATGAGCTCAGTGTTTTTCACAGATTTCTTTTAAGATAGGATGTGACTTTATTGACAATGTTGATGCCAACTGCTGAACCTGCAACTTTCCTGTTTTGAACCATGTGCTGTCAGCAATTTGGTCAATGGATGATGACATTTGGTTGATACAATATATTACTTGTAAACATACACACACCAAGGTACAGTGCATGAACAATGTTTATATTATTTAACCCTTTCACTATTGTAGCATTTAATGAGATTTAATGTGTGCCCATTGTGACGAATGTTATGGTCATTTGTAACAACATCACTTGGTAGAGAGATGCAAACATTTTAGACAAACCTGTCTACAAAACTATATGATGTCATACCTTACAATCCTGTAGTGTTAATAGTTCTGAGGACATGAAAAGTGCTGTCAGTTAGTTATTATAAGTGTGCTTTGTACAAAGTGCACAAAATAAACCCACAGTGTAAAGAAAAAGCTGTCTGTCAGTCTGCCTCTTGATCTGTGTGTGTAATTAATAAAGCAACACAATTAATTTTTGACAAGTTCTGGTAACACTAAACACTGTCACAAGAGCTTCAAAGTAGTATGGTAAAGCAATAACCTTAATATGAAATAATTTTGATTTCAGTACATAATTAATGAAACATAACAGAAAAAAAGTACAGTTTGAACAACAGAAGTGTCGACATAAGAAACTTCTTAGCTCTTACCTGTACCAAAATAAACGGAAAAACTGAAGAAAATGACAAGTAGTAAGAAAATTTAATACCTTTATATAATTTCAAAATTCCTGAACCTTTATACCATAAAAATGTATCCCATTAACATGAAATATCACATTTACATACATACTAATACTTTTGATGGGTAATGGTGTTTTTGCTACAAGTGAAAGGGAAAAAAATCCACAGGAACGCATTTCTACTTATAACACAAAAACGAATGGCAAAACAGGGTTAGTGTCATAAAATTTCACGATATGGACACATTTTATAAAGCACAAATCGGGTATGCAGCCTATATTCAGGGATAATATGTGCATATATCCCATTCCATGGGGTGGCAGTGAAGTGGTTAATGTTCATCTTTGATATTTAAGACTTTTCCATGTTACCAACAAAACCTCAATATACAAAGTGGCAGAACATAAGATATCACAGTGACCTGCAAAACACAAATGCCCTGCTGCAAAGAAACCAAACGCATGCAAATATTGGTACAAGTTGCACTGCATCTGCAGACATTAGAGGCGCAGGTTCAAGCCAAAACTCATTTCTTGGTTCTTCATCAGCACAGAGCTATGTAAGCCAGTCTGTCGCATGTTACACATCCAATGACCATCTGCGTACCAGAGCTAGGTATGTACTTTACATTTTTCACTGCTGTTGCATATCCACACCCTATGAGTTTGGTTCATCTGCACCTTGTCCAAAAAACAAATAAAAATGTAAGAGGCATATTATCATACATAGCATATGCAGCAGAATAAGACTGTCTGATTTAGAAAATTACACATGACTTACACTTCAAATTTTGACGTTTTGTTGACCGTGCATCTCAGTATATTTATCTCAGTATTTAACCAACTTGAGGTACAAAAGTTGTTTTAAACAAGTTTTTATTTCATGCCTCTACATGTTTCGAGCACATAGAGGTATGAAATAAAAAATTATTTAAAACAAATTTTGTGCATCAAGTTGGTTAAATATTGAGATAAATTACACTTCAAAATTCACCACAAAATGCCTCATTCACAGATTCGATAATATTTCATGGAACTCAGCCTGTGAGGTAGGTTTTGCTAAGGCCTGCCACATCTAATTGGGCAGATGGTTATGAACATTTGTGCAAGTAGTTCATGTTTCCATGAAAAGATGAAGGTAAAGGTATAAAAAAGTAAAAGCTGTCTCTGTGCATGCCATGATGTTGCATAGAGGGAGCAGAGAGGTAAAGCTTACCCTTGCTACTAGATGAAGGTGAGTGGTCAGCCTCACACCCTGGCCACTTGAACCCCAGGAGAGAACCCTGGCACCGATTAAAAATGAAGGCTGGGTTGGCTCCAGAGCCAGATTGGACATGCTGGACAAGATAAAATCTCTTGTTCCTGCCAGGGACCGAAATCCAAACTGTCCAGTAACAGCCTAGTCACTAAACTGACTATGCTATCCCAGCTCCTTTATATTAAAAAAAGTGATATAATGTAAAATATGTAACTTTTAACACCTATTTATAATTTAGACAAACATGTCTCATGCAATTACATTTTCATGAACCTGAATACAAATTCCTGAATTGTCGGTAGTAATAAGCTGCAATGTGGGACTTGACTCAGACGTCACTAGTCTGAACACAATGATACTGTCCCACAGTACATACTGCGATGTGTTCAATACTGTACCCATGTGAATATTTTAAATTGCTATAGGACAAGCAGAACAGCCCATGCACCCTACTCCCATGTCTCACTACAGTCAGGATACGAAAGAAAAAACTATCATTGTTCCCACTCTGAAGAACTCATCCGTCATTATGACGAATAGTCACCATTTTCATCTCGGTGCTTCTCCAAATTTCCTGAAAGTGTGGGATCAGGACGCCGTCGCTTAAAGAAACCAAGTCTCCAAAGCACAAGTGTGATTAGGATCAGTAGCAACAGTCCTGCCACTACTGCAACAACTATTATCCATAATGGTACCGGCTCTGGCTCCTGCTGACCCACACGATCTCGGTATGCAACTGTCTCCACCTGGCGGCCAAAGAAACCAATGCATAAAGAAAAACAATTCTGAAAAAAATTATGTGAGATTTCATGTTCTTGTATTATAATAAGAATAACAAAACTGACTTCAGTCTTCAGGGATGTGATGTCATCTAGTCTAGTACAGCTAGATACGAAGTTTCGGATGAACCTATTGCCTCTTATCATCATAGTACTGGGAAGGAACTCCTAACTCCAGAACAATTGTACTTATCTTCCAAACTATACGGCATCACATGCCTGAAGACAGAAATTTCCTGAAATTATAAATAAAGGGCCAGGTATGGGGTTCCTTCTTTTATAACACAGTGTTCCCAGAAATACTGTTAAGTATCACGTCACCCTAAACTGGATATTTTCCAAAGAAATACTAAAAACATGTTTAATTTGTACAATTCACTCAGTGGTACTTGGCTGTGTCAGGAATATTTACTGGACTCTCAATCAGACTGTCAAATGTACTGTTCTTTCTTGAGTGTTCTATTTAATTATACTGTCAATTACTAAAATTTATAGTGCTGATGGAAGATATATAAAATGTCAGAAGGGACACAGGTAGCATGACAGTTACAGGGAAAAACTGATGTACCCTGCAAAATCCTGTCCCATTGTCACTGCATCCACCACAAATATAACATGGAGACATCTAGCATGGACCTGCATCTAGGAGGTGAAAGGCCAGATGTGCACAGATTTTTCTGCTCAAGATTGTAAAACCTTTACCTCTATAAAACACAAGAACTTTGAAAATGCAGAGAATGCCAGATCGAATGTACCAATACACGGTTAGGAGACCATGTTCAGCCCTCTGGTCCCCTCTTCAAACAATTCCTATTACAATCACACTATCACAGAGGTACCAGAATCCTGCCTGTAAGATCCCTGACCTCACATATGTATACTTTGCCCAACCCTAAATGGACAGAATCTAGAGAGGTCAACACAGACAATGTCAGGCACAAAACATTTCACAGTACACTAGCATTCTTGAAAATGTGTTTTCTTTATCTTTCACTGCAACAGGGTTTAGTGCCTAAAATACCTATGAAAGCATATACGAATATCTATATAATTTTTTTCAGAAAGGTTGTTCCACAAGACACCAGAATCAATACAATCAATCAGTATGTTACCAGACTGAAAACACGCCACATGAGATCTATACTAACCTCTGCCTCATCATCTGCAGCGTTCTGAAGGATCATCAGGCCAGGCGGCAAATGAATCTTTGCCCGTGACTTAATGTTCACAGAGTGAACTTTTGGGTAATCTTCTACTAGTGTTGAGTTCCATAACCTTGACAAACAACACACACAATTCTATGACCGACTTCTTTTCATTTGCAACTAAGTTTACTTCTTTACTCTGGGTCCAGCCAAGAGCTGGTTGAAGATAGCACATATGCAAGGAACCAAGACATGTTCAGAGACACTGGAAGAGAAAATTTGACATATCCCATCTCTACACAGAACTTCTGCAGAAAACCCATTCACTCACCCACTACTGTAGGCAGTGATTCTACTGACACAATATACAGCTTTCTATGTTAAAGGGAAAAACTATAATGCCAACTGAAGCTATGAAACTATCACTGCCATACTTCAGCCTATTTGTCACCACTAGCAATTTACATAATGACTAGCAAGTCTTTGCCTTATATATATGGGGACACAGATTTCCAATGGTAAATGTTAGAAACAAAATACATCAAGAATACCTACCCTCAGTAACTTCAATACTGATTGAAAAGCCATTAAATGTATACAAAGAATGTAAAAAAATCTGAGAGAATGACAACATGCACTCAGTAGTGCTGCTGTTATCTAAAGCTGTTTTTAACAATGGTGAATACTGTAATAATTGTCATACTCTCCACTACAACCAACCATCTTCTGTCCTATTCATAACTATTTATAAATACACATAACGACATATGAAGACAGAATAGCAAGCAAGCCGCGGGCTTTTAAAAGTAGTATATAAGGCCACAGGCTCAATTTGCGTCAGCTGAAAGGCTTGTTAAAACAATCATGCTTCCCACACTTCAATATGCATATATTCACAACAGACGAGTAATTTTTGCTGTGTGGTTCTCACACAAAGACAAATGGACTGAAAGAAATCAACTGTTGTGCTTAGCTGGACTTGAAAATTTGTAGTTAATTTATTCCTTGATACATGCCCATTGCTGACAGCTCTAAAGAAACTGATAAGCAGAAAATTACTTCAAGCAGCAAAGAAAAACAAACAAACAAAAAAATAACATGAAAACAAATCGAAACTGATTAGCCTTTCTGAACATAGAGCAGCTAATAAAGTAGGTTTCACATTTCACAAAATATACCAGATAAACTATACCTAACAGATGTATATAGTCTGAAGGTATAGTTTGCAGTTGAGTGTTACTAGTGGTCCATATAGGCACACATATGTGAGTCATACCTGGCTCGTATCCGGATAGTAGCCTCATGGTTCTTTCGCAGATTAAATATCACACAATGAAATTTCAAGCACTTTGCTGTATGAAGAAGGCAGTTCTGCAACATTATGAAAAAACATGGGATATGAGGTTTGAATGGCAATGAATATTAAGACTGGGGACTCCTGGGATTTGACATTTTGCCTGCACCTTCTCTTCATCTCTGAATATGGATGCAAGAGCTTCCTCCACAAAGTTCATGTCTACCTGCCACATGACATGGCCTCACATTCCAGAAGACTAACTTTAAAAAAATGAATAAAATAAAGCAAGCTGGGGAAAGGATTATTCCAGAATTGAGTACACAGATGTGATTTGTGTCTTTCATAATGTTGTTAACGAAGAATATCATCATCTGGGTATGACGCGGTGTTGATTGGTAATCTGTCACCGATGTTTAAGAGGAGTTTACTGCCTCCATCCTCAACAGGCACTCTTTGGTATTCTGCGCTGATCATACTGTTCATTTATTAGAAACAAATCTGATGGTAATGAACTAATCTACAACAGAGATACAATGCCAACTGTCACAAATCAATTGTCAACAGTCCTGATAAATTACAAAGAGGAATCATTAATTTTGTACATAAAAGATTCACTTATTCAAGTGCCACATCATGCAAGTCAAACTCCACACATTCTTAATGTTAGCATTTGGAAGAAGTGCATGGTAAGCTCCATGCTCCGTACAGAATGTATAGTAACAATCATAATCTGGCTGCTTTGTGCCTCTAGATACAACCCCAGCAAATGGTGGTGAAGAGAAACCCAAATTAAGAGTCCAGTCTTCTGTGATATGATCCTGCATAGTTTAGCTGATAGGTATCTATCCAAGAAATTAAATGGCAAGCCGCATCAAAAGACCAGACTCAAAATGTTTGCATTTGTGAGAACCTCAACTCTCACAAGGGAAAATCCTGCACCTGCCTGGAACTTTAATGAGTGATTCACCCAAGTTCTACTTGAGCAACAGACTGACAACCTGTCGATTATATATGCAAAATACCAAACCAGAAATAACATTGAATAGCAATTATTATGGCTCATCAATTACTACAAGAAGCTCCAGGCAACTTCTACACATATGAAACTTCATGATGTCTAACAAGCATTAAACTTTGACAGTTGCAAGCATACAGCTGTTGGTTAATAAAATGTGAAATACAACTAATCCACTGAGTCAGGAGACTGTCATGTCATGCACTGTCTGGCCAAAAAAGACTGCCACTGTACTGAGATGGTGATCTCACAGTTTGTATGTCAAGTTCTGATCCTTTCCCTTGACAATGGTACGTCAAACAAAACTTCCAAACCAGTCATAAAATTCAGCACACTTAAATTTAATATAAAGATATATTTTCCTATAAAGCAGAGCACAAGTATTTTTATGTACTCGCATTTCACACACAGAAGTTATGAAGGCTTACTTAACCATGGACTGAGCGAGCCACAAAGCTCTTCAAGCAAACAGATAAAACAGGATTTCCAACTCACCATATTAACAGGTTCATGTTTGCTCCCATCTTTATCTACATAAGATTCAGCTCTTACGACCATCTCAACATCTCGCCTCCTACGTCGAGTCTGAGGCTGTTCAAGGTCCCAGGAAGGTTCTAGGTGTGCCAAACTAGCAGCTAAAGGTCTTGCAGAGATGGTCAGAGCCTCCAGAGGAAGTTCCTCTACACCAGGCCGCCGCGTCAGATTTAAAGGATTCACCTGGCCATGCGTGATGAAACACTCTCCACCGCCCTGACCTGCAACACATGAATTCCTTGTAGGAATCATAAAAACTTACAGTCAACACAAAGCAATGCTGAGGTGCAGAGGATTTATATGATGTAACTGGTTAAGGGAAGCTGGCACAGCATCTATGCTATGGGTTGGAAGATTAACGGAATCATGGTCCACTTCTCGGCAAGAACAAAATGTCCATGGCTGTGGGACCCAATCAGCCTCCCAATAAATGGACACCAGAGGCTCTTTCCTGGAGATAAAGCAGTCAAAGTGGGAAGCTGACCTAGCTCATCTAGTGCCAACGTTCAGATAGTAAGGAGTGATAATTCCACTCTTCATATGCTCCCATTGGATGCATAGTGATTGCTTTAATTGACTGACCTTACTTAACACCAATGAATCAACTTGATCAGGATGTATTGTACCATATGGGAAGGAAAAGATGACCATGAATGGTAACTAGGCCAACAGGTTGGAAAACAGGGAGTCATGGCCCAATTGAAGGAAGTATTCTGGCACCTATATACACTTATACACTTTCTACATCCCTATATATGAATTTATGGTCTATATAATGATGCTGTCAGCAGTTAAGACTAAGCAGTGTCAAATATAGGATGATCAGTACATCACTCATGAAACAGCAGTTTGTTCTAGCTCACTGATACACAATCTACAGGAGACAGAAATAAATTGACAGATCCTTTAAAGACCAACACTTAAGCACATTACGTTTTCATGAAACAGTAACGAGAAGCAATTTTTTTGTGGAACCAACATTTTTACAGGTCTGTTTGTAACCCAACAGTATAGTAATGTGGGGATCTCAGTCTGACAAATTGTGTGGGCTATGATTAGTGCTGTGTCATGAGTGACATAATGAACTGGAAATTATACACAACAAAGCAATAGTGGCACTATTGCAATATTATGGCAACTGCTTGAAATGGATGTAGAAAATACATAGGTAAGAATAGGCACTTCTGGGCCCAGATATAAAACCCATGAATTAAGCAGGAATGACACCCATTTAATTGCAAAATGCAGTATCACTCACACTAACTAATGACACCACACGAAGCCTGCACAAGAAATACAATGACGAATTGAAAATCATCATATCAAAATATTCCGAGTGGCTATGATGCAGCAGACATGGATTGGGTGAAATGGGCTGAGGGAGATGTACAAACATTACAAACCATATAGATTACAGTTTCTGTGAAGGATTATGAAACAAACAAGAAAAAGAGAAAATCTGCAACCACCAAGATCTGGAAGTAGAAAGAGTAGAATTTGGCAAATTTTAAAAACACAGTGATAACGCTGCGTGTCACACACATATAACATCTTCAGTGACAGCCATGTATACATCCTCTTTCAATACTGCCTAGAACAATCTCTTTTCTTTTCACAACAACATAAAATACACTGGTGTCATATGCTTCCGGAATGTTTGAATTTTGGGTCTGGTGGAAATGTCTGTGCTTGAAAAATATAGAAATGAAAAGGCTGTTGAATTACTCGGACCTAGTGAATACATTTTAATTCAAAAGGTAAAAAGTTCATTCTCTAAAAATGGAAAATCTAACTCATTACTATTAAATAATTACTTTAAATCTCATACTAGTATTAAAAAATGCAGTGCCCAATCAGGTGGACTAAGCACATGTGGCATTAACCTAGAACACACAGCCAAAGGATGTTAACAACTTTTACTAACTGTGTGGCCCAGCATCAAACAAACATTAAGAATTAACTGAAAACGTATACATAACAAACCTTCTACAGATGGTACGTCTTCAAGATACAGCAGCCACTTCCCTTGCGGCTTATTGTTGGCAACCTGGAATGGCCATTCTATATGCACTTCAAGGCTACCAACTTTCCAAGGTCCCTGATTGAAAATGTGGTATGTATGCATCACTCTGACACCAATGTCATCTAAATATTCCATGGCTGATTCTCCACGCACAGCCCCTCCATAATAGACATGGTCAGGATATACAAAACTGCAAGAAGACAGCAAATTGACTCTCACAGGAGAATACAGTTAAGAAGACTGCAGGACAGCAGGTTCTTGATTCTGTGGCACTCACATAAACTAGCAGCAATGAAGTGAACTGATTCTGAAGCCATGTCTCATTTCAAAGCTTGTAGTTAGGTTAGTTCAGGGTAGGTCAGGTTAGGTTATGTTAGTTTAGGTTACATGGTAGTTAATCCATTTGTTCAGATACCAGTACTTGACTGTTTTTAAAGGAATTCTTTTGTTTTATATTTTCTTAGTGACTTATAAACCTAGTGTGCTGAATCCTCCTGCCAGTTGGTTGGAAGTGTAAATGAGAAGGCATGAATGGTCTTTTCCACTTGCTGTATTTACTCAAATGCAAGAAAAGGTTATTCTGTAAAATGTGGTGCTAAAATATGTGAGCTTGTCTTAAATTTGCATATGAAGCACTGTTGGCGCCTTGCTCTGGTTCAGGGGAACATATAAGCGTGAACAGAAATTAATCTAATCATAAATAAATGCCGGTCAAAGCAAATGTAATTTAGTTTTACTATTAGGCACCAATGATGTAAATTTGTACACTATCTAGAACTGGTTAGTGTTTTTTGTAATTACATTACACTGTTAACAAACTGTAGTTGACCCTTAGTTGCACTTTCGTTGTATGCTGGAATTACACTTCAACTTGTGAATAGTATTGTTGTCACCCCTGTGGTAACACAATTGTAATTTCCCTTTGTAATATAACTGTAGTGGTTTATGTTGCATACACACAAGCTACACTGTTAACTATATGTGCCGTTGGCTTGGAGTTACACATGAACTTCTAGTACTGACATTGATAATATGCACACAACACTTCTTGTCAGTTGGACATATTTCAGATAACAACCTTTGTATTAGTATACATTGCAACCGCCTCATGCAGCATGCAATTTACACGTGTGGACAAACACAGAGCCAATTGAGGATTAATTACTGACAATATTAACACCACAATTCTTGATGATTGTTTCACTGTAATGTACCATATGTACATGTTTCATTGTAATGTACCGTATGTACATGTTTTGCTGTAATGTACCGTATGTACGTGTTTCGCTGTAATGTACCATATGTACGTGTTTCGCTGTAATGTACCGTATGTACATGTTTCACTGTAATGTACTGTATGTACATGTTTCACTGTAGTGTACCGTATGTACATGTTTCCTTAGTATGGTTTCCCCCTTGAAAACTGCAGTTATTGTAGGATGGCTTCTCCCGTTTGAAGAAGACATGCCTGTACACGTCTACTTGAGAGCGGAGTTGGTGGTCAACTAACTAGCAAGCGATGCTGGCACCCGCCTCTCCTGGCTAGAGACAAAGAAAGTGAACCAGACTGATCTGGAAAAACCACACCACATAAGCAAGAGTGTTCTGGATCAGTCTCGTGACGATTACATCATCTACCTATGCCCTGAGAATGTTACACAGGCACTGGGACATGCACTAGCTTGATGCAACCTTTGGTAACAAATGCAAACTTGAAAATAATGCACAAATTAACACAAAATTTATCCCTTGTATGAACAAGCACCAAACCAGACCATGCAGAGCCAAACAGAGGCCTGCATTGTCAAATTGTAATGTAAGATCTGTGCTCTGCTGGGATATTACACAGCGTACAGTGGTAATTCCTTACTGACGTTTTGGGACAACCTATCAGCCCCGTCTTGACAAGTCAACAAATCAAAAAGAAAGAATACAGCATGATGGAAGTGGGGGACTTTGTCCATCATATAATTTTTTAAAGAAGTACCACATTTCAGAAGCCAGCTCTGTTTCCATTTTCAGGCAAAGAAGCACCTAATCTGGTGTACCCAGACCAGAGACAGAAACACAAAAGTTCAAAACTTGCAAGTTTTAATACCAATAACACCATATGTGAAGAAATTCATGAAATCTTCTCCACAAGTTCCAGTACATTTATAAACAAAGATATATAACTGTATTAGTTAGTCAGTACGGATCATGTATTAGTTAGTCAGTGTGGATCATAACAGCATGGCAATGCACCTCACCAGATGTGTCCAAAGGAATGGACGAGACTGATGATGAAATTTTGTGGAATGGCAGTGAAGACGATGGGAATGTTTAAAGTTAGTGGGAGAAAGATGAAGGCACTGACTGTGAAGATGGAGACAATAACACTGACTGGTCAAGGTAGATAGAATGACATGCTTGGTGTATTTAAGCATACACAATTAATAGTGAAATATTTTTCTTACCAGACGTTTTATTTATTGGCGTTCGTCTTAAATTTGAATAAATACATTTTTGTTTAGCAGACATATTTTATTTGGAGTGTCAGATTAGAGTCATCTTGCATTCAAATAAATATGGCATAATTCAACACAGTAAAAATATAGAAGGACAAAAGGCAAATTAAGTAGCAACATATTGGGGGGGGGGGGGGGGGGA
>Ga0136643_10012559_pt1 | contig 12623 bp, 1 predicted proteins | sample TergutLab28metaG_FD_96883 | JGI IMG/M metagenome (GOLD analysis project Ga0136643, IMG submission 96883) | Labiotermes labralis P1 segment gut microbial communities from Petit-Saut dam, French Guiana - Lab288 P1 (version 3) (version 3) | ecosystem: Host-associated > Arthropoda: Insects >...
CAATATCTCCGTAACCATTGAACTTTGGATATAGGTGTTTTGGGTTATATCGGTATAGTTTGACCTAAGGAACACTCTCCCGAAGTTAGGTCCTTTCCTCCTGGGACACCCTGTATATAAAATGCAACTTTAGAGGTTAGCGGTGCGGTACGACCGCTATAGTTGACATTAGGCGTCTAAAGGTTAAGAAATACAACATCTTTGAAGCACCTGTAGAATGATGAGAGATAAACAAAGGTCAGCTGCTGAGTTCATGTGACAGTCCACATGATAGGGTCCTGTTTTTGTGAGGGGAAGGAGGAGGGGATTAAAATTTGCCACTGTGAAATAGTCAGGAGAAGTCTGCCAATTCTGTGTTGTATGTATTAGCTGTTTGTTTAATTCCTTCCCCATGACAGCCTGCATATGCTGATGGTATTTGAAAATCCAACACTCCTCCATTCCAAGTACCTACTTTTATAACTGTCTGCTGTTATTACCTTATTACTGCAGATTTAAGGTGCATCTTTTTTTACATATTTCAAAACTGAAAATAAGGATGTGTCTTAAATTCAAGGTTTTGTTTGGATCTTCACTGTACTGGGGTATTAGTTACTGATGTTTTGGGACAACCTGTAGGCCTCTCTTGGGGTGGGGACTATAGGTTGTATTGAAATGTTGGTAACTAACTACCAGTCTACACTGCATAACGTCCCAGAAGAGCAAGGAACTCATTTACAGCGTGACAGAAGCCTGAAACCATGCACATTATGTTTCACTCTTCAGAAGTCTTTAAAACATAATTTTTTCCTCAAAGATCACATGACTTTACTAAAACAGTAGTGACTTTTAAGGACAGTGCAAAATTTTTTTTTTCTTCTGAAAATCTCTTTTGAAAGTGGTTTGGATTGGAGGGCATGTTACTTTCAACGTAATGTGGTTCTTCAGCTGAGTTATTTAGTGATGGACAGTAAGTTAAACATGGGTCCTTTCTTACAGATGACTATTTTACTCCGAATGGATGACAAGATGAATCGACAGCTCACATGTTTGGTGTCGGAGATTGACACGTCACTACTGCTGGCTCATGAGTTGGTTTATTTTGGCTTCATAAATGAGGTAGTTACATGATATTTCATATTATGCAGTTCGGTACATTACAGTTTCTGTTAAAACTGTGCAACAGAACTAGACACTTTATATGAAGAGCAAGTGGTGATTTTATGGACATCTTGAGTATCTCATATGTAACTCATTAAGTGTTTACTGGAACAAGCAGTATTCCTATGAAAATTTGTATAGAAAAGTGGAATACACAATGTGCAACAGATATCTTGTTCTGTAAGGCCTGTGGTTTTGGATATAAACACGGTGCAGTGAGTGTGCCAGAATTGTTACACTGTTCCTTCGTTGCCCAGCTTGTTGTAATGTGTTAGTATCATACGGCTGTCATAGATTAGAAGTGCGTATCTATGGAGGTTGAAGTGTTAAAATGTGTTCTGTTTTTTAGGCTGATAGAGAGAAGATAGGTAGCCTCATTGAGGAAACACTTCAGAGCTGTTTCCATAATCAACTTCGATGTTCAAGCAGTGGCAACTCCCAGCTCCGTAGCAACACCACCCTTTTTCCTCCACAGCCATCGATGCTTGTATCTACAGCTCCCAACCATCAAGTGACGGTAAATTCGGGCAGTTAATAGCGGCTTCCCAGCCGGTCGGCTGGCCGAATGGGCGAAGCGTGGGTGAGGTCTTTGCGCAATCCACTCTAGCAATATTGTCACCACTTGGCTGGTCGATGGGCTAAAAAGTGAACTAGCAGGTGCTTGGTGCTGTTTTAATTGATTTTCTAGGCAGTGAGGCAAGGTAAGGCCGTAATCTGACATTTAGTGATAGGTGGAAGAAGTGACAAACTTTGCATAGGTGATGACCATGTAAGGAATGTGCATTCACTATTGCTCGAACCCAGTAATATAAACAAATTGCTCCTTTGCTCTGTAATTCCTCATCCCTTCAGTTTTTTCATGTATAAATATATATTTGTTAAGTCAGCTTGGTGCAGAAAGCTAGTCATACTGTTGCCCACAAAGTTTCTCCTGCTGCTGTACTTTGCAAATCAGACATCTGCTCAAGCAGATGTAGCTTACTTCCACACTTGTGTTTCTTATTTTTGTTGCCAATTACATCTCAAGTAGTTCTGAGCAAATGGAATGGCATCTGCTGAATTTTAGCTGTAAATTAATGGAGATGCCAAGACTGATGCTGAATTTGAGAATAGTTTGTGTCTGAATTGGAGCTGAATTGTTTCTGGATTCTGGTCTTTTGTGATGTGATGCCATGTTGCTGGGTGAGTGGTTCGGTTTCGTGTGTTTGAGGGAACGAGTTGCATCTACAATGGTGAAGTAGTTCCAGAAGACTGCTTGGCCCTAGAATGTGGATGCCACATGCTCCTTTGATGCCAGGAACCACACACCAAACAGTGCTGCAGCGTTGCATCTCAGAAGACTGGCAAGCTCAGTATCACTGCTGTGAAGGGCTGCAAACTCACATATTGGTTTTCTTCAAAACCGACATACTGCAACTGTAGAGCAAAGTATGCAATACACCCATATAGTATGTATCCATCCCATGGCTGATTCTTCCACGTGTCGTTCTATATTCTGACCAAATTCTATACATATTCCATGGTATATGTTGAGATCTTCAGTAGTCTTGGACATACGTAATTAGCATTTGTGTTCAGCAAAAATAAAATTTAAAAAGTTGTATTCGGTTGAAGGTATAAATTTATGTAATCGTAACAGTTAATTTTCATTTCATGTGTTTTATACATATACATACACACACGCATATATATATGTATATATATATGTATACATTTTCTTTTTTAGTAATACCACTTTGTTCACAATTTCAGTGTGTGTTCTGTAATGCAGGTTGTACGGAATGTATGGAGCTGTGTTAAATCTCTTGTGTCCTGTGATACATAACTTTTTGAATTTGTCATGAAACGTGAAATGGAGTCAGAAATTTTTTATACTAAATTGCTTAGAAATTGTGGTATAATTCAAATACCATTTCCCATTTATATTTCAAACAATTTGTGGCTTTTCCCTGTAATGAGTTCAAGAGCATTGCAGCATGTGCCACGGTGAACTGCACGTGCGTCTCATCCGAAGAACTCTTGCTTCTGGCTTTTATTAATTCCACACTTATTTACTGCGCTGTGTACTGCGTATTTGCTTCATTTTGTAAAGAATACAATACTCAGTTAGAATGGTAGGTATCTATGTATATAATGAAAATACTATTTTGTTATTTTTTGAATTGATGTTTGCCTCTTGAGACTGATATGAGTAATTAAGCTGATAAAGGAGAGAAAAATTAGGTTATAAATGTGAGGCAAGGGGCCAACTCAATAATGAATATGATTATGATTATAGTGTGTGCTGGAAGGGGGTGAGTGTGCTGGAAGGGGGTGAGTGTGCTCAGCCAGTGCCCATAAGGTGCTGGATATGTCGCAAACAGGTGCTTTCTGGATCAGAGGACTGATGGTTTACAAAATGGTGGGTTGAAGAAACAAAATGGTGGACAAAAATAGCATATCTTTGGTAGTGTAGCCTGTGAATATTTTTTTTCCTCCCCCCCAGAGCTTGAAAAGGTGTTTTTTGCTCAAATTCCAATGCAGTGTTTTCAGTAATTAACATTGTAATAGTATATACAAAGTTTTGGACATAGGGTACTGTGTTTGTAATGTGCGCACCCACCATGTCACACATTAATTTAAGGCTTTGGAATTAGATGTTTGCACTCATGTAATGGACAGAAACAAAAGCGCTAAAGGTATATACAATGTATTGTTCTTCCCTAGTCTACTGCAAATTAAAAAAAAAATAAACACTGCTTCTTTGTATGGCTCATATTGAGCGTGATTAAGACTGTCTTCACTAATGTAACGCAGTGGAAGCATCTGAATGCAAGAGCCAGTAAACCACATGAGTGCATTTTTTCTCAGGCACATGTCAATACAAGTGGGTGGTGTTGAAGGTAAGTCATCTGATCACATGAGCTCAAGAAAATGTGCATATCAGGGTTGAAACTGTCAGCAGAATGTGTGTTAATAATTTGTTGTGATCATTGCTTGTATTGTGTATGGTTCATGCAACCCCTTATGAAACTATGCCATTGGCCGTCTTCACATTGTGTTCAGCCATTCTAGTTCATTAAAGCAACCTAAATATGGCCAATATGTGTGAGAACTTACTTCTTTGATTCCCATTTTCATTTTCAGGATCCCTCGGTGCATTCCAGATCCTCCCCTTCCGTTGTCTAGAGAACTGTGCATTCAATTAAACATAATGTAATAGACTTCATAAATAAGTCCTGTTCTTGACTGATGAGGACAGCTTTGACCTTGACATCATGTTTAGGGTCCCTCTCTCTGGGCTAACCGTGCAGGGGAAACGTTTACAAGCACGTAACTTATCAGTTATCAACTATACTATTATGCAGAGTGAAACAAAATTTGCGCGTAAGCTCTCTTAGTGCGAGTCCTTAAAACTAATTTGGAAGATTATACATTTGTCCTGTCCTGCACCTTCCAATGGTGCAAGGTTCAACCATGCCCATTTCATAGTTCCACATAACAGTATGTGTACATGAAGATCATGTGTTCTGCAAGTAGCAGTGTGGCCGCACTTGATCCTCAGTTGTGATAGCCCTGGTTCTTGAGTGATACTGCATGATCACCATGTCTCCTGTTGCACAGCCAGTGTGGTAACATCATTCGCTGCAGTCCGCAGGCAGTTTGTGTTGACCAGTGCTGTAGGGACTGCTGCTGCTGCAGTCACTCGATCGCTTTGTCATCTGGATGGTGTCAACCCTGGTAATGTAATGCTAGTCCTGTGCACCAGTACCAACTCAAGATTATGGTGAAATATCTGTTGTGTGTGTCTTCCATGATCGTTTGATGAGAATGTAGCCCTAGTGTGTGTGCCGGACAGTGTTCTTTATTAGCTGAGAAGTGTGTGATGGTGGTTTGTATCTCACAAACTGAACTTCTCAGGATGTCTGACATTAAAGAATCATACTATGGAGAGCTTATACACAAATTTCCTTCAACTCTTGTGTATGTATCAATGAGGGAGAGTATGTCACACTGTTATGTATGGTATGTTGCATGATAGTGAACCAGATGGTGCAGAATGACAGTATGTAGTGCCATGCCAAGTGCTGTGTTTTGTGTCGATACACATATAGCAAACGTACAGTTGTCTGTGTTACTGCAACGTATATGGTCTGCGGGAACACACTGGTATATAAATTGAAAACTGGCTGCCAGCCTCAGGCAGAGCGTGCATCATAGGCCAGCTGCCTTGCCAACCTTAACTTCAAATGGATGTTTGTGTGATCCACCCTGGTATCCAGGTTGACAGAGTAAGTTGTGCATCACTGTGAGGGAAATAGGCTACTAAGGGTGGGTTATGAAATTTAATACTGTAAATGTCATTTCTTTAACATTTGTAGTAGAGCTTGTAAATCGTACCTGTAAGTGTCACAGTGTCTGTTTATCCCTTTGGATGCAGTACTGGAGACATGCTGGATCAGTTTTATTTATTAACACATGTATCAGGCACTTCTGTTAAGATTTGATAATATACCGGTTAAAATCACAACACTAATGTGCCTACAAGCTAACAGTTACTCAGCTTCCCAGTTTATGTAGTGTCCTTTGTGCAGGATAAGGTACCTGTGCTTGGGTAATCAACTGTGGAATTCTTAACCTCTGCTCTAGTTCGGTATGAGTGGTCGTTTCATGCTGAGGACAGGCTGGTCTTTAGAATCAGGTTCAAGGCTGTTGCATTGTGTAGGCTGGTTCAAATTTGCTGACATTTTGGGGCGTCATGTCAGTCCCATCACCTGGGTTAAAAAGGATGCCTGGGACAAATGCTAAGGATTTATACATAGGTTGAGGCATGGTAGTAATCTGGTTCATTGATTTGGGGACTCCGATCAGCTGGCTGGAGCAAGAGTGTGTGACCGTGAGGAAAGGCAGAGGTATTGAGAGTGCAGAGAATTGGCACTCTTTGTGGTGTGCTTTGAGGGAGTGAAGGCTAGGTTTCCGTGATCCACCCAAAATCAGTTGATTCTGTTATTGTTGTGAGGATGGAGTTCAGTTGTGTCCCTGATGAGCTGGTCCATATAGCCAGATTTTGATGTCACATTGTGTGTGTTTTGGAATTGTATGTGGTGGCCATAGCTAAGCCTGTCTTCAGCCCCTGCCGATTTGTCCAGGTGTTGTCATTTTAGCCACTGGTCAGTTCAGGTACCGGTCGAGTTACAGATTTATAGTGATTTAAACCCTGAACCCTGACATGGCCATGAAATTGGATCTGGTGGAAACAGGTGGGCTGTAAGGTTTGTTTTTGAATTAATCGAATAGGACTGTTAACATTTCATTAAATCAATGTTTGAAACATGTTCAGTTGAAGCAGATATTTTTTAAACACATTCTGATTGCTCGCGATTGTGATAGCCGTACCACTTCCATGGAATCTGCAAATGCTTGGACTGAGTGAATATTTGCCGGTGTGGTGGAAATTGAAGTAAGTTTTTCACATTTCTCAGCAACTTGTCGCCAGAAGGACATTGGTGAAGAGAGAAATGTGCTTGTAGACAAGTTTGTCACTTCATACTTTGGAGCTTCAGGCTTTCAGTGCTGCTGCTGCTGATGATGATGATACCAATGAAGACTGCCAGCAGAACTGAGTGGTTCAACACCGCTGATTTTGAAAGACCTGTGCACATGATCCAGAGCTAGCTGTGTCCACCTCACCTCGCACTCTGTTTCCATTAAATCCATTTTCATATTATTCTGCCATGTCCTTGATATTCAGATCAGTCATTTTCTATGATTTTTCACTAACAGGAATTCTGTATGCATGTTACTGCTATGTGAGTCATCAGGGTATTCCCTCATCCCCCCCCCCCCGGAATGGCAAGGCTCTGTAAAAGCTGAGACATTGTCAAGGTGATTTGCCCTGGTCACGTGACCAGTGTACATCAAGACAGTGCAGGCGCTGTTGATCCACTCCTTAACCTCGGCGCGATCTACCCACGGGAAAGAACCCCGGTACCCATTGAATCGGAGGCTGGTTGGGGCCCTTTGGAGAAGAGTTTAATTTTGTGCCTCTGCCAGGAATCGAAACAAGATACCCTGGACATCCACTCCACATCCTGGTCACTCACTATACTGAGCTGGGTGACTTGTAACGAACTGGCTTAGGAGAGTGTCCAGTGGACAACTGTCAGCTTCCCAAAAGAACTGGATAATATGTGAACGAAGTGGTTGTGACATGTGAGGAAGGTCAGGTATTTTGACATTTGACAGCAGAGGGTGGTGCGTGTTGGTGGGACAAGCAGTTGATAAGTACTCCATGAAGTGTATTCATACCAAAGATCAAGATTGTCACAGCAAGGAGAATGGTATGGGAAGGGCATGTAGCATGAATGAGACAATTCTGCTTGGAAAAAGTAAAGGAAGATCACTCGGAAGAATCACACGTATATGGGATGATAATGTTAAATAGGGTGGGAGAGTGGGAACTGGATTGAGTTGGCTGAGGTTAGAGACATGGTGGTTTTTGCGGGTGCGTTAGTGAACATTCGGCTTCTATGAAAGGCGGGGAATTTCTCTGATATGACCACGACATGCATTGCTCTTGTCAGTGACCGGACATTCCACGCAATCAGAAAGCTGCAAGACAGTCGGGTGCTTGTCTGGAAACTGCGTGCGGATTGAAGGAATGTCTTGTTTATGCCGCTGCCAGAGAAAGTGAAAATGCATCTGATGGATCTCGGTGGCGAGAGGGTGGTTGGTGACTGATGGAGTACCGTTGGATCGTCGACTGGCCACTCGGTAGCCTGCAGCGCCGTGAGCACTTGGCCACAGCTGGCGAACCCCAGGGTCAAACTGCCGTTGTTCCGGATAAGCAGGGTTTAAAAATGGCACATATTCAGTGTACTGTTATCCTTAAAAGGTGTTATTTGTGAATGTTTGTCCTGGAAATTGCTCTGTACGTATCTTCGTGCCTCTTTGAAATTATTTATTTTTTATTATTATTATTATTATATATTATTTGTGGGAATATTTTTGGCGTAATATGTGTACACACACACACACAGTGTAAAACAGTGAATAACAATTTGGAAAGGTTATGCATCATAGCACTGGCGAGTTCTCTCCCTTGTTTAACATCTGGGAAGAGTTCCTTATGCATCTCTCCGTGTTTCTCTACATCTTACGTTCGAGATTATGTGGAACATTATATTAGAGAATTAATGGATTTTACCGGAACCCTTCAATGTCACAGTTCACGCAAACCTCTTCAGCTGTTCTGGATTTGTTGCATTTGGACAGACAAGTAGGTCGAAGCAGCTAAACAATTTTTGCACCTGGTTGCGAGGACGCCCAGGACGTAAATGTACGTCTGTCGGAGGTGACATTCAAGCGTACGAACTGCACATGGCGACAAGCAAGAACAAATATCACAGTACCCTTTGTAAGAAATACCCCTCAGTACCCTGTGTATGGAATACCCGTCAGTGATGTGTCCATATACATCCTGCCATTCGAATGTTCAAGTTAAGACATGCGAACATTTGTATCGGATTGAAGAGATTGCATTCAAAATAAATGATTGAAATGGAACGAAGCAAAGAACAACCTTTGATCACTCCCGTACATCAGTAGACAGTGACAGACAGTCAGCAGTGATTATGAAGCACTGTTTACACAACATGTACTGCAGATGTATACGGAAGGGTCTCCATGGCTGTAAAGTTTCTTGTAACTTGGTATTAAAATGCAGTTCGGACTGCAGCATTTGCTGCTGACTACAGTACATTACGTGCTGTTGGCAGCCTCTGTACTGACAGGACTGCAGACTGCCGGTCAGGGAAGGTGATGCTGTTTGTTGTAGTTCAGTAGCTGCTGGTAGTACTCCTGAAGTTTGTTCGTGTACTCCACCTGTGCGGCATGGCGCACGGCGTCCTGCTGATAAACCGCGAACAGGTGGGGCGCCGGGCGTCTCTCTGCAGTGTGTTTGGATGACTGCTGGGGCTCGACGCTTTCTTGCTGTGTTCCTGGCTGTCGGAGTTGTTGATCTGGAAAACTAAGAAACTTCTGTACTGAGGTCATTTGTGGCAAAGGGACTATTTTGGCTCTGACGGCCAGATCATCATGGGAGGAATGCGCTACTGCTGCTAAAGGCTCGTTTGTTGGCGGCGGGTGAAACGGAGATTGGCGAAACTCAACGACCTCATGCGTTGGTGCAGTCAGATATAATTGTATCTGAGAAGCGCTGAAACCAGAGGCGAGGTGATTTTGTGGATGTAGGCGCCTTCCGAGTGGACTAACATTCGTTGTGTTTGGCGAACGCGACAAAGCTGCTGCTGTTTGTGAGTGTGGCTGACGACGGACGTTGACGTCATGGCTGGAGCTAGTTACTGCAGAAGAGGGAGGCCTTGCATTTTCGGAAAGGGTTACAGGAGTCGCGATTAAGGGCGTCGTAGGCCTCGGAATTCCATTCCGAAAAGGTTCTGGTTGAATATTGTATGGCAATTGAAACAGTGGACCGCTCTCAATAGCACTCCGGATATTTTGTGTTGTCGCTGGATCAGTAAATCCCTTGGGTATTGGCCCTATAATATTTATTAGACCTGGCCCTCCCGTTGAGATGTCTTCATGCATGGAACCACTTGTAACCGTTTCCAGAGAAGATGCTAAGTTGATGCCCCTTGGAGCTGCGACACCTGCCAACTGTGACGACACTTCAGCGACCCCTCTTACTTGTTGATTCTGCCCAAACATTGTTCCTCTGGAATCACCGCCGCCTGCCGCTCTTGATTGGGAGGCGAATGACCTGTCCCTCGTTCTTGTCCTTAGCCCGAAAGTGCTACGCGATGCCTCTATCGCCTTTCTTATGGCCGCAGGACGTCTGCTGTGCTCGACTGCTCCATTAAAACCGCTTTCAGAAGTCTTAACTTCCTCTATTCCTGTCAACTTCGTGTTGCTTGCAAGCACTTCTGTCTTTTCCGCTTTGCGATTGTCCCCTATCATAAACAAATAATTGTTTGTGTTTCGTCGCCCTCCATTTGCAAGTTCTGCCTCAATTTCAGAATGTCTTTTCAAATGTATTTGCATGTTCCGTGGCCGTGTCATCTCAGGCCCAACTTCTTGCATTTGGTATTCAGCAGATACTTGCCTCATTCCACTACGTTTTGGTTGTGAAGTGCCTGTTTCTGCTACACCGCTACCGAGAGTGTAATTTCTATCCACCTGACCAGAAAGCTTGTTTTGGGAGTTTGAGGCATGCGCTGTGGTTGTCCTGTCCTGGCCAGTGCTCCTTGAATGCTTGGCTTTTGAACGGAACGGCTGGAGCAGCTGTAATCTGGCAGTCTTTCTGCCCACAGATATAAGTGGCAGGTTTTCGTAACGCTGTGATTGTGTACTTGGACTGGGAATTACTGTTTTTGCGGGCGGAAGGGCAGGTTCGCGCGGTCTGTTTGTGACTGACTCTTTACGGTATGTGGTCAGCTTTTCAACCTCTGTCGTGGGATGTGACGGCCGACCGGATCGCGGGCCCGCGCGGTGTCGATCCTGAAATCCTCGCTTTCCGCCAGCGTCTGACTTGCGTCTTTGTTCTCCGGTGGCCAGTTGGGATATTCGCATCTTGAGGTTTTCCGACACGAAGGATCGTTTTGGAATATTTGGCCCCTTGTTTTGGATACCGTTAATCAGTGCCTGCCCAGGTGCAACGCTCTCACTTTCATCCACACTGTATTGCTCATCATCAGTGTCGCCTCCCTTCTCTTCCTCGTTCTCCTCAACATTATCATTCCTGTCACCCTCACTATCTTGCTGCATCTCGATATCTTGTGCAATCCCTCTATTTTCGCTACCTGAAGCCACTAGGTATTCCGTCTCTCCCTTATAAGCTTCCGTATCCAAAACTGTTGTTGTTTCTGTCAGATAATCATTTTTGTCATTTTCCGACTCAAATAAATGCATCTCAGCGGTATCGTTTATCGGCGAACCGTAATCATTCATAGCCGAATCCCAGTCGTTTGTGTCGTTTCCATTATGGTTGGAATTATAAACCAGAAATGTAACCTGCGGTTCTGTCGAATCAAATTTTGCTGCCGTGTTCCACGGGAAGACAAGTATTGAATCTGAGTGGTGTGTGTTTGAACCTTTCTGTACCTCTGTTGTTTGTTGTGAGCTGGCGTCACTGGCGGTTATTTCGGCCGAAACGTCGAAGTCGTTTTTCTTCTCTGCAGTGGTGTTGGAGCTATCGCTGTAACCTTCAGGGGCATACGTACCTTTCTGTTGATTCCCGGCGACAAATATCTCCCCAGTGGAGGCTGCTTGTGAGTTGTTTGCAGGTCCTGTTTGTGATAATTGTGTTGGTTTTGTTTCAACCCTGCCAGTGTTGTTGGCGCCCCCTTCGCGCTGTCCTGGAGCGCCATGTTCGTGCCTGGATCCTGTCACGACACCTGGAATTCCCGATACCTCCATGCTGAACGAGGCTCCACAGCATCTAACCTGGCGACTGTCCATGCAAATCGGGATGTGACCAAAGTGCCTGACGTCGAGCTCCGAATCTCCAAATATCCTGGGGCAGAGTTCGGTCGTCAAGCAAGGACACCGTGAGTCCAGCGGCCCCCCGCCAGGGGTGTGCAGTATCCAGTCTTGTTCAGCCCACACGGCAGCCATGAGCAGTAGACACCACAGTCTGTGCAATCAGTATTTGTGTCAACCCTTCGAACTGACAAGTTTGTCGTTGAATTAAAATGTAAAGGATATGATTCATACCTCACAGAAAACAGCGTCTGCATTATGGAGATCTTCTGGCTAACGGAGTGCAGGAAACTGGTCGCCGTTTATCGTAAAAATCATGCGAAATAAAATTGTGTGTGTGTGTGTACATGCGCGTGCGTGCGTGTGCGCGACATGCGTAGCCTTTAATATTTTATATATATATTGACTGAATGAAGCATGCATGGGAAATGCGATTGTGAAGGGTCTGGAACAGGAACGGCAGGACATTTGTCTAGCACGGTCAGCAGGACGTCCCTTCCTGTGAATTGTGGCTTCACAAACAGTATCCTTACCTCTAAAGCCAAGTTGTCACCGCCAGAAGCCGCACAAAGAAGTCTATATTCTGCCTACATGCTGTTTTTGTGTTTTTGTGTCTTCTTACAATAAACAGTTTCCATTTCCTTATACAGAATACACCGTTTGGTCTTTGTAATTGACGCCCACTCTTGTTTTTTGAGGTACGAAATTAATGCATATCGCTGTTTTTTCGTCTTTATTTGGCCAATCTCAATTGACGTCACAAGACACTAAAATATCATCTTAAGAGGATTCTTCGCCGCTGTGCTTACAATAACACAAGAACTGTGTAAATGTGTTTCGTGTAAACACAAGTTTATTCTTACAAGCTAAGACTAAAAACAGCGGCGTGTTGCGGCTACCTGGGTGGCCATGATCAGGCTGAATGTGAACATACAGAGTGAATATTTACAGCAGCGTGTTGCGGCTACCTGGGTGGCCATGATCAGGCTGAATGTGAACATACAGAG
>Ga0136643_10012561_pt1 | contig 12623 bp, 5 predicted proteins | sample TergutLab28metaG_FD_96883 | JGI IMG/M metagenome (GOLD analysis project Ga0136643, IMG submission 96883) | Labiotermes labralis P1 segment gut microbial communities from Petit-Saut dam, French Guiana - Lab288 P1 (version 3) (version 3) | ecosystem: Host-associated > Arthropoda: Insects >...
CCAATGGACACATTATCTTTAAATTGAATATCTGAGTATTTCTGGAAAACGTGTCGAGCAAGTTCAAGTTTCATTAAAACGAAGACCAATGTCCATTTATGATCATATCTCGTTCGACTCTTCTTATATTGAAAAATATTTCAGACAAGCGTTGTACAGAAATTCAGGACACTTTTATGTTCAATACAATTCTTTTTTTTTTTTTAAATCGTGCCGTTTATTGAGACAAAGTGGAAAAATGTGCAGTCCGACAAGCCACATATGACAATGTGGCGCATGCCTGCGGGTAGAAACACACACTCAGAATATGTAATGATTACTGCTTTTCCACTGCAACAATGTTTGCACAAACGCGCCTCCATGTTACGTTACATGCACACTGCCTGTCTTGTTTCTTAGAATCACAAGAAACCAGTACGTGACAAACACAGTGTGCGCTGAAGTGCAACGTTAGAGCAGGAGGTGCACTATATACTTTGTGTAGTTAGCACTAGGATTTAAATGTTTCAAGATATCCAGTTAAACCCGAGTTTTGTCACTATATTGTGCTTAGATTGAATGGCATAATGAAAGACTAAATAAAGAACACAACCACAGTTAAGTCTAAAATGGTTTCTTCTCCTAAAATCTTATGTTTTGTGACTTAAATGTCTTCCAGTAACATGACAAATATGAATTTCAGTACACAGTGTGGCAGTAGACGAGAAGAGAAGACGGCCTGGACAAATAAAAATCTATCATCGCAGCGAAATTAAGGACGACAGTAACAACCGGAATTGTGCATGTTTCAAAACAATGGTACGAAAGTTTCGGCGAGGGGGGTGGTGGGTGGGGGGGGGTCATCGGTATAACAAACGTTAGCCCTGTATTATGGAGAAGCTATTTAGAGCACACAACAGAAACAATGCCAGTCCTTCCCTCTAATGAAACGTGACGCGGCGAGCTTCGGTAGTTGGTTACCGACGTTTCCGGACAATCTCTCGGTCCTTTGAACATGAGATGCATAACCCTGGAAGATGGGTCCTACAGGTTGTCACGAAGCGTCCATTACAAACTACGAACCTCCGACACGTCACATCCCACAAAAGCGAAGGCCCCAATTACACCGCCACGACCCTGAAATTTCCCTCACACAACACACACGTACAATAGCAGTTAAATAACACGTGGCTTCATTGTAAATTGAGCCAAGTCGTGTGCAGCTGTGCCAAACAATTATAGTCAAAATCTTATCTACATTAAATATAAAGGATTAAAACCATAACAAGCCAGTCGGAGGAGGAGATGGGAAACTAGCAGATTACGTTCTAAACAGGCAGCGTTCCAAGCACGACAGTTAACTTTGTAACGTTAATTGATTTATTTCGAAATCCTGAACGTGAAGAATATAATGTGCGAATCTAAGCGCAGCTGCGACAAATTCCCACGGATGTGATATGCCTTTGATCAAATTACATAAAGAATCGCGGCTAATTGCGGTAGATTGACTTGAACCTAACGACAGGACATCTGACTTATAAATCTAGCTACAAGGACAAACAAATGGCGCTATTTATCACAATAGGTGGAAAACACAGGGCGGCGCAGTAGTCAACAAAAGACGTGTTTCTCGCTTGAATGAGACAGAATTTTAAAAATAATACACTAGATCAGTGGTAGCGCTCTGGCCTTCTGTTCGAAGGTGCATAACGAACACTAAAGCGGAGTTTCCTATCCTCAAGTTTTTTTTTTCTTAATTTCCTTGTCTCTCGAGGGAAACTAATCAATTCCATGGAGCTGAGTTCTATTTGACAAGATACCAGTCGCTCAACTTGCTAAAAAATCCCGTACCTTTTATGAAACCCCAAGTTTCATTACCATATTCCCAAGAGCCTGCAACCAATCCTTGTCCTAGCCAGATAAATCCAATCCATACAACCATTTTAATACCGGGGCAAATTTGCATCTACTACTAATTCTCTCGCAAGGTCTCTTCCCTTGAGGTTTACCGACGAAAATACTGTATGCATACATCATGCTTGCAATGCGGGCTACATATCCCCTTCATCTTATCCTAAAGGGCAAACTTTTGATTAGGTATCTACCTAAACTAAAATGACCATGAGCACGTCCCTGGCTGTTTATTTACTTCCCAGGGAATGAAGATGACCACACTCTTTCATCAAGTGTCAAGGTCAAAAATAGTCGGAGCTATACCTCCAATCCCATGTATACCTACATGGTGTGTACGAGGGCAACTTCGCCTTCATTTCCTGCCATTATCAGTAACTCTAACAGACTTCCAGAATAGAGTTGCTTATTTATCGACATATTTCAGCACAAATACTCTTCCACCCTAACATCAATCAGCGTTTGATGAGTGGAAACCACGTAAAGGATTAAAGGATAGTTGTCAAAAAATGGCGTTCTGTTCACAGCGCCACTGGGTTCAGAGAAGGAACCACACTGCTCTGACGAATAACACGGGAAGGACACCTGCTTGTTTGTGAATCAGTCTGTGTCATCCATTTAGTGACGCGTTTAGTTACAAGTTCATCGTTCCGTGCTGCTCGTTCTGGCAAGAAAACGTTGGCCGTAACTCCACTCATCTTCCGAGCTGCAGCAGTTCAAGTGTTACCTGATCAATTTCAAAATTAGTTCACTGTGCCGGAAAATCACCACACCGAATTTCTCAAGAGAGTTAAGATTTTTCTCAGAATGACAGATAAGTTATTTAAGAAGAAAGATCACATGTCGTCGGTATTGCAGGTCTCTGCACAACAGAAAGTTACGGTCGAGTGCGTAGTAGGACCACTCCAGCTTCCAAATCGGGAGACGCCGGATTTCCTGACCGAGGATTTCGAATAATTTTTACCTCCTTAACTTCTCCAGAAAAAGAGCGATCCACTGCTATAAGCTGGACACGACCGATTCGTTCCCAACCCTTCCCAACGCACGTTCATACATTCATTCTGACATTCGACGCTACAAAACTAAGCTGTTTGAAGAGGACCCCACAATAATTGAAGAGTCAGTACTAGTGACCTCGTGTACACAACAGCAGTCGCGTTTCAGTTCGTTAAACAACGCTGTTTTCTTGTCACAGCAAGAGGTACTAAGGCGCCATAAGCTCAGGACGTTAGACGGCGGTTTCTCACAACGTCGGTCCGGATTCTGTCACTGTTTGGTTTATGTGGAAGTTCTCGCGGGTAAAGAGGAATTCAGGCAGGTTTTCCTCCGAGCATTTTACCTCTTCAATCCCAATTATTATTCCACCAAATAATCTATATTCATTTAACACCAAGGAGTGATACAAGCATCCCATATGAATCAGCACTAAACAAATTCATGTAGGATAAGACTACTTTTATAAGGAAAGAACTGCCATAATTCTGACTTGTATCCGGACCTCTCTATTCCTCTCCTTCCTCAAAGGGTCGAGCAAAGATTTAACAGTAATACTAATTTGTACGTCAGCACAACTGTTTTTATTACACAAGGTAATATGTAGGCTGCATGTTTCGACTAATAAACAGTAACCTTCAGGCCTATTCTTTACAGGCCTGAAGATGGCTATTTATTAGTCGAAACATGTAGCCTACATATTACCTTTGTACTAAAAACAGTTGTGCTGACGTACAAATTAGTATTACAATACGTACTCAAGCACTTCGTGATTTTGAATAAAGAGAGACCAACTTGATGCCACTTGCTTTTTTATTTCATTATTTAATGCTCAACATGTTTCGGATGTTAATACATCAAGCACTGCTTCAGCCTGCATACGGATACCACACCACCCCAGCCAAACCACACCGTAACACCAACACACATCGAACCAGAGCAATACAATCCATAAAATAACTCAACAAACAAGTCGCAAGCTCCTGAGGATGGATGTATTAACATCCGAAACATGTTGAGCATTGAATAATGAAATAAAAAAGCAAGTGCCATCAAGTTGGTCTCTCTTTATTCAACTATCAAGATGATGCATAGTCCAATAAACATAAGATTCACTTCGTGATGTCTTCCTTCAAAACAGAGGTTAACGGCCTGTTCCTTTAACCTTTAAAAGTCTAGCGGTTTACACACTTATCACCAGGTTTAAAACTAGAAGCCACGAATTATTACCAAACAATATATTTATGTGTTCCGCATGATTCTAAAAATATGCAACCATTACTTCCCTACACAACATTCAATGATTGGTCTTTCGAATGGAAGAACAGTGTTCAGTGTCACATACGAACTGTACCTTTACGTATGACCCACAACAATTTTTTATTTTACAGGTTTCAAGCATGATCCTTCCTAAATGGCACCAACAGAAAAATGCTGGCGTCGACAAAATAACTGGCTTCGCATACACACAAACACAGCGCGAGCTTCAGACTGTGCTTAAGAAAGTCGAAAGAGAAATCTTTATAAGTACAGTTGCTGGTCTTAAAATACGCATAGTGATGAGAGCTACATATTGAATGGGAAAAAGCAGCACTACCCCCCCCCCCACACACACACACACACATACAATGTTTTATTTATCATAATGAAAACCGAAACACTATTTATTTATTTTAAAACGTCTTGCTGTTCACACCCAGTTAAGCTTACTCAAGTACAAAATGGAGCAAAGACGCCGAGAACAGTGACCTGTAATGATAAATCCATAAAGCCTAAGAACTACGTAAAAAACCCTTTCGCCACCACAAACATTGTTCTAAAAAAGGTCTCAGGAAAGTGATTTTGACCTTACAGTAAAGTTACAGCGTGTTGGCAAATAACAATCCGAAGTCAGGTGGTAATATACAACATCAAGACCGTACCTCAAAAAATTGGCGGTTGTCAGGAACAGTGTTCGCATTTGGCAGATGTCGGATTCATCTCTGGCCCTGGACTATACTGTCCTGACTGATATTTTCGAAGTTTCCCTCAAACCCCAGAAAATATTACTGGTACTTCTATAGTAAAACCAACCAGATGAACCGATGTCTCAAGTTTATTTTATTTTGGCATAACTGTACATGTACAGTTATGCCAAAATAAAATCAATTTGAGACATCGGTGCATCTGGTTGGTTTTACTATAGAAATATATTACGATGCACGGCTCTATGAACGTCATATTACTGGTACCTCGACTTTACATACAGGCCATTATGGCTTCCTTTCACGTCCTTCCACGTTAATAGCACACGCCCCAAATAGTGCTACGGAACTCTGGCAGTCTAATGGCCTCTTAATTCAAATATTATCAATCATCACTCTCCAAACCGACATATAAACAGAAAATTATTTTTGATTAAAATAAATTCCTAAGATCACACATTCTGATAACATCACCAATGCTAAATCAACTAACTATTCTCCGAAGAGGACACACTGCCGTCATACTTATTCAGTAGTTCGACCAGAGTCGTTACCTCAACTAGAACAGCCATCTTTCGCACATTCCACATGCAGAGTAGAGAGGGAACACAGAAAAGTTTCGTCAACGGTGGTTTTTTTTTCACAAGAAGTGAACTCTGATGTGATGAGTTGAGAGGAGGGGAGAAACCACTGTAATCAATGCAAATAGACCCCTGTCTGGTTTCAGTCACAAAAAGTATGTCTACCCACTTCCAACGAGCGTCACGTAATTTACATTGCAGTTTGCAGGCCAGGAGTGCTCATCTCTTATTCTCTGATATTTCAATAGCAAGGTCACAAAGGCAACGAAGACTCTTTGGGCTTTTTGAGCAGATAAATTAAGTATTCTATGCTGGACACATTCGTCCTTGTGGACTCTCTCACTCACTCACTCCCCCCCTCCCTTATGGTTCAATGGTGACAGCAAGTGAATTTCAACTGTGCACTAACTGTTTGAAGCACTCACTGTACCAGAAGTTCGCCTACTCAGAATTCCCCAATGAAGACAGCCAACATGTCTATTAGAATAATTAACGTTGCTTTATTCTGCGCGATACCAGGACTGCCGCGGTGCAAATAACATCTGCGCTCTTTTTGGATGTTACGCAGCGAAGACTGGTGGTTGGTACAGTACCTAAGTTTCGGGATAAAATATCAGACCCGTTTTTAAAGGTTAAGCTTGAACCCTTGAATATGGGACCGACAGGGAGTCCAGAAACGTCGGAACTAACTTCCAATCTACGATGGGCAAGATATAAGAACAGCCAGATGTTTGTATTTTATTTTTGCGAAAAAAAAACTTTTTACCTGAACACCAAGCTGTACGTTACATTTGCCGGATACAACCTCCAAGCCTCGCGTCAGCGCCATATTTGCAATCGCTGACTTATAAACAGTATGCCACACAGAGTACACAGGTATGATTACGATCTGGCACATTACCAGACTATATACACCTCGCTCCATTAGTTACTGTCATCAAATTGAAAGATAAAGAATAAGTTCGCGAGGCCACCACATCGTTACTTGACACGGTGTAGCAATATCGCCAAAAAAAATCCCATATTTCTATACGGTCTACTGTCATACATCATTCCATCATCTAAAAGATAACTGTGTTAGTATCCATTCAACCTCAAAATTTTGAGAATTTTCAATGTTACTGTAAACCGTAGGATAATAATATTCTCGTTGGGATTTCCTACAACAGCTTATAACATTCATGGGGAGTTTTGTAAAAATCGGTTGAATGGTTCAACAGTTGCCATTGTGGACTCAGATAGCAAGGTGACCTCAAAGGCCTACTGTTTTTCTTCTAAGAACGAATGTACTGTGTATACAAGCCCATCACTTGTGTGCTTGTACCTGCGTATCACGCATTCACTCTTTGTATTCTGTTACATTCGTGAACGCTGACCTTGACCCTGCAATCCATAACTATGCCTAACTACAATTCCTAGCACGTGCAGTTATTTTTTCGCCAGAATATATGAGGCTACACAGTCAGTGGGCTTGTGCAGTTTACTTTTAAAGGCATCAAAGTAGGAAAAGAACGCCAGATCCAGAAATACATTGTGCCATCTAAGGCTTTCAGGTCTCCTGTTGCATTCTCCGCTGGAGCATCTTCAGAACAGCAGACTCATAAACAGACATCTCTATAAAATTACACTATACGTACTTTACGTTAGCAACTACAGTATCGTTGATACGATCAACGTTTCTCTCACAGATTCCTAACCTTCCTGTAAATTTGCATATCTTGAAGCTGCCAGTCCGTTTAAATTGATAACACGCCTCTGGATACATTTATCATCAGGTGACGCTGCAGAGCAAATGGAAAGGCCGAAACGACAGGTTGGAAGTACGCCGAGCTACAGCCGGAGTTCACACAGAAACACACTCAACATCAACATTATTTAACTTCACAATCCCCCCCCCCCAATAAATAAAACCGAAATTCTACCCTGCTTCGTTCATTATCATCAAGATGTAATAAAATTGATTAGCGAACGGCAGGGTCAGTGCAATGCCGTCCTCAACTGATCACACAGTTAACAACCTATACCCGCAACGTTTAATTAAATAGAAAGTAATGTCTTACCGTGTACAGATCTATGCTTCTAATACACGCACGGTGATAGGCTGGTTATGTGTAGGCTACAGTCTGCTTTAGATTTCAGTAACTCTGCATTATGTCCATAGCACAGTTGCAGTATTTCGCTTGGTTCTCATGTCCCATGACAGCATAAATAGAAGAATGATCGTTGTAACAGAAACAACGCCCAAGTAATTAACCAACCTGATGCACAAAATCTTGTTTCATAATAAGTTTATTAAATGCCTCTACATGTTTCGAGCTCGAAACATGTAGAGGCATTCAATAAACTTATTATAAAACAAGATTTTGTGCATCAGGTTGGTTAATTACTAGGATTATACTGAGATGCACGGTTAGCAAAACATAAAAAAGAAACAACGCGTTTCCTTGTAAAAAAAACAGAATTTATAAGCATTCTTCGGATGATTTCGAAATTCAAAAGCTTAATTCAGGTACAGCTACATCATACTAAAATTACGTCAAGATGTGTTGAGGCACAAACAGAACGTAAGTGACCGATGCGTTACGTAGTCATCAAGTTTCATCATTCAGACTCACTACGAAATGCCATCAACACAGTTGCATGTTAGAGTACTTTGTAAAATAATCCATGACATGTGTCTGAGCTATGCGACGCTGAATAAAGAGTAACGACGGTTTTCTCTTCTGGCAGACTGCAGACGTCAGCTGAGCCAGTCTGTGGCGAGGCACGGTAGTACCTGATACGGTACCTCGCCGTTCTCGGTCGGCAGAATCTTCGACACGCCTGTCAGGCGGATTGCGGAATTTAATCGGGCAGGCGTTGTTGACTGAACATTTATATTCGAATGGCATTCGAGCTGCACGTGCAGGTAATTTTTTCAAGGTCTGTATTTATATAACGTACCTGTTTTCACACCACACATCACTGCACGCGTATCAAATTCCTTCTAACAGCTTGCCATCAGAAGCCATATTTCGTGGAAACCATATTTCGGCTTTTCTGTTCATCCATCTGTCGTACGTATCTGACCGGGGAGGGGGGGGACCCACCTAATAAAGAAACTTCTTGTAATAGTAAGAAAATATCAGAATCTAGTCTAAAACACCACCCCAAAACGCAATCCATCTGTCCAGTCGATCCTTGTATATGCAAGATAAATTTAAATACAATATACATATTCAACTTAACCTTTTGGCGCCGGAATTATTTTTTTTAATTTTAGCACACCCTGTATATAAAACGTGAATAATACAGTAACCAAATACGTTAGAATTATGAAACAAACTGCATTTTGAAGAGAAAAAAAGGAGAGTATATACAATGTTTAAAATATTCAGTACCTATATTTGTTGAATAAATATATAAAATGCAACTTTAGAGGTTAGCGGTGCGGTACGACTACTATAGTTGACATTAGGCGACTAAAGATTAATTTAGTCTCATCCAATTGCGAACAAAGTGGTTCAGATCTTCGTTCTTCAGTTGTAAACAGACAATATACAGGTTTCGATTCTTACCTCCTGTCTTCTTCTCTAAGTGTGTTACTTAAGACGCCGTCAATTGCTAAGAATGTATAGTGTCGGTGGTAGATGAACACGGAGCACCGGTGGCAGGAAAAAAACTGAATTACTCGGAGGAAAAACCTATCCCAGTGTCACTTTGTCTACCATAAATCCCATATGGACTGGCATGGGTCTGGGTCGTCTTAATTCAAGTCACCGACCATTTCTTCGCGCTTTAACAAAATGTGGAATAGTACTTCACCGGAAAACGTCGCGGCCTGCTTACCGCAATTCCATTCCCTTATTCTACAAGGCATCGTCGCTACAGTGATCACTACCTCACAAACTGACATTGGGCTGAATACTCAGCCAGCCCCCTAATAAACACGTCCAAGAAACTGCATTCTTTCCCACTATTACGTAACTGATTTAAGGCAGATATAAGGTCATGACCCGACCTAAATAGCAGGGACTCACACGGGCGGATTAATTAATTGAACATTCAATTCCAAAACCTAGCTACCAACATGAGAACTGAAGACATACGGTGCGTATAGCATTTAGTTTGTTATGAAGTAGTAGTAGTAGTAGTTGTAGTAGCAGAAGTAGCAGCACTAGTAGTAGTAGTAGTAGTAGTGGTGGTTGCGCTGGTGGTGGTCGTGGTGGTGATGGCAGTAGTAGTGGTGGTGGTAGTAGTAGTAGTGGTAGTAGTAGTAGCAGCAGCAGCAGCAGCAGCAGCAGCGGCAGCAGCAGTAGTGGGAATGGTGATAATTACTCAACAATATACGTACAAATAATAATGACACACTTCCTAGAATAATAGTCCATTCCTGTGAGGCTTGGGAAACCCCAACAGTACAGTACACAGCCATTCCTGGAACACGGGAAAAAAACCTGTCTTCTGAATTGGAGGGAAAATGCAGGATAGCAGTGACGACATGACGAACAGAGAAATATGGGAGAAATAAAGGAAGGAGAGAAGGAAAATGGGACGGAAGTAATAAATGATTTACCTGCAATCTCTGGCGGTTTGCACTGGTACTACTACTACTCCTACTAGTACCACCACCACTACAGTAGTGGTAGTAGTAGTAGTAATAACAGTAGTAACAATAGCAATGTCCCAATATAAATTAGTAAAGTAAATGGCTATGGACTGAGTTACCAGAGTTCTATTTCCGACAGTTAGAAGACAACTCTCTTCGCCAGTGTTCAGCCTGACGCACACCCAGCCTTCTAGCCAGCAGGGACTGTTTCCCCACTACACAGGCGACGGCAACGTGAACTCATTAACCCCATTCACGCAGCATCGAAGTTTAAGAATGCGTGATGCAGCACGCCTACTTCCACTACCGTATACATATTCGTATGCGGTGCCTGCACACATACACAGATTGGCCTTTGCCTTTCGTTACAATTCAACGCTTTATTAATAACATCGTGGGCAGGGATAGCTCAGTCAGTATAGCGAATCGCTAGGGCTGGACGGTTCGGGGCGAGGGGCAAGATTTTCCGCACACGTCCAGATCTGCCCTGGAGTCTACTCAATCTCCTGTATAATGAGTACCGAGTCGTTCCCGGGGTTTATAACGGCCGGGGCGTGGCGTTGACCACCCACCCCAATCTAGCGCCAAGGTTAAAGAAACAGTACAGTTATATCTCTATTCCCCTTCTGGGCCTTCATGCGAGTTGTAGGACGAATTTACCATTTTTACCTACACTTTTATTAATAACATCAATAATAACAACAACAAAATGACATACAGACTTGAAACAAGTCAAGCCGGATGTAATGAAACAACAGTGTACTTCAATCTTCGCGAAAATCCCAGGGTTCCAGAACTTGTTTTGCCTCAAGTTCATTCCTAACGTACATGACACATATCTCATTCGCTGTACACAGGATCTGTAGCTGATCCAGGATCACACGGCACGCTACAAAACTCACCTTATCAGCATGCTGTTTAATTTTATAATTCGCAACAAAACAAGCGATTCCCTCTTACATCGTGACGAGCTGTTCAGTACGTCTGCTCCCGCTTAGTATTCGAACACGAATATCTAACGGGAAAATGGGCTGTCCGCCTGACTAAGGTTTTTCGTGACCTTATTAACTGGACTGATTACATTCAGTCCTCTTTATGCAGTATATATATGCTTCAAATAAGCCACGTCTGCTTCCTCCAACGTCCTTGTAAATTCACTCACAATATTATTAGACTCAGCATAACTTATGAACATGAAACCGCATCATCGTCAATCAATAATTTCGGCCACGATGTTCCAGTTACTGAATTTATTTAATCACACCACATCAACTAAGAGTTCAAGGACACTTACATAGGTAAGGCATGATGATTACGAAGCTGTGAAGGATTTGATCTGTCGAACATCCTATCGTGTCGCCCCATCCAGTCAGTAAAAACCCCCTCATTTTCTGTAACTGGTGAAGGATAAAGTTACCCCTGTGTTTGATTTATCAACACGCAATGTGGCTGTATGAAGGAGTGGATATATGGATTTCTGCAAACAAATTCTGCAACTGGTATGATCAAACATCCCCAGTTAAGATGATGATGCATCAAAAACAACTGCAGCATGCGGAATATTTCAAGTGTCTGAATAGCATGATATCAAATGATGCACGAAGTACACGTAAAATGAACTCCAGGATTTCCATGGAAACAGTAGCATTTAGCAAGAAGATGGCTCTTTTCACCAGCAAATTGGACTGATATTTAAGGAAGAAACCAGTAAAGTGCTACGTTTGGAGCATAACTTTGTTTGGTGATGAAATTTGGACGCTTCGGAAAGTAGATCAGAAATACGTGAAGAGTTTTGGAATGTGGTGTTGGAGAAGGATGGAGAAGATCAGTTGGACCGATCGTGAGGGAAATGAAGTACTGCAAGGAGCCTGGGAGGAAAGATATATTCTAGAAACGATAAAAAGAAGGAAGACTAACTGGATTGGTCACATGTTGCGTAAGAACTGCCTTCTACAGTGCGTTATTGAAGGAAAGATAGAAGGAAGGAAGTGACGGGAAGAAGAGGAAGACGACGTAAGTAGCTACGGGATGATTTTCAGAAAAGGAGAGGTTACTGGAAATTGACAGAGGAAGCACCAGATCGCACACTGTAGAGAACACGCTTTGGAACAGGCTATGGAACCGGAATGAACGAAACAATGAATGAATGAATGAGAGGATGGATGAATGAATTGGTATAGCATGAATTCCAATCACTCTGTATGCAAGTTACATGAAAAGTCGCTTAACCTGAGACCGGGTGACCTACTTGGCCACTGGCAGGCGAGGAGAGTGGTCAGTCAAGATGCAGTATGGAAACTGAAACATAAGGACTACATCACACCCTCTGGAGAACTAGCTGTGGAAGACGCCATGGAACTGCTGTGAGACAGACTACGTAATGATGATGACGATTATGATTATGACGACGGTAACGAAAAAGTCCACACTGTCAATGGAATGAGGTGGAGGGAGCACGTTTCTGGAAGAGGCTGTAACAAACTGTAATATCCTACACGGTGTAAAAAAAAAAAAAAACCAAAACCAATCATTTCAGCAAAACAATCATCAACAATCTAAAAACCAATAAAAAATAATTCAAAAAAAAACAAACCATTTTTTTTACAA
>Ga0136643_10012564_pt1 | contig 12621 bp, 8 predicted proteins | sample TergutLab28metaG_FD_96883 | JGI IMG/M metagenome (GOLD analysis project Ga0136643, IMG submission 96883) | Labiotermes labralis P1 segment gut microbial communities from Petit-Saut dam, French Guiana - Lab288 P1 (version 3) (version 3) | ecosystem: Host-associated > Arthropoda: Insects >...
GAGGCTGAGTGGACCCCGTTCCAGACCCACCACTACTCAGAAAATCTGGTAGCGCCGGGGATCGAACCCGGGACCTCTGTATCTGTAGCCAGAAACTCTGACCACTAGACCACAGAGGCGGTCGAAAACAATGAAAACCCAAGCTAAAATGATTTCAGATTGGGGATTTGAAATATGAATCCCCAAACATACAGCAGGTATTAAGGAACAGCTAGCATTTCCTCTTTTCCCCATTCATATCTAACATCGCTTACACCACAGCTCATGCTCTCACGTACATGTAACACCTGCATTAACATTAGAAAATACAAAATTTTGTCCACAACCAGTACTTATGTAGACATGATTATCGGGACAGACGGCATTAACCATTTGGTATTTCTAATGGAAACGGAGACCCTATGTGCGTTTATTATGAGACAGGCATTAATTTTTTTTTAATATTTAGCACTCGCACATTAAATTCACACATAAATATAATTAACATGTAGCATACGATCAATCACAGTCTTACGCCACGTCACGCATAGTTTATTCAGTTACGAATAAAAGTGCTGTAAGCAGTGTAGGGGTGATGCCATGAATTGCCCCGTTGGCAATGCTGTAATGTAACCCTAAGTCATGCGTTCCTCGACCTAGTTTTGTACCACACGGAGTGGCACACACTGCATACAGCTGTAGGCGTTCTTTAAACAAAGTGAACCATACTAGGAATTGCAATTATCCTACATAGTAATCCGCTCTGAAGTTAAGAAACACAACTAAGTGAGAGTAAAATTAAACTGAACTAATGCAATAAATACCGGAAACATCAGAGTTTGCTGCATCTGAAAGGCCAATTCTGCTACGTAAAATAAAATTTGTGCTTTCTACAAGAGGTAAAATATGTAAAAAAGACATTAAGGTCAGCAGACACAGTGAGGTGGACATACTTACATAACTTGACTAAAATTCATAACGACAAAAGTGTGCAAAGCTGTATCCCTGTAAATCAGGCATAATGTCTACATGCATTCATTGCGATTTTGTAGACATTTGGGCCTTGTTGATCATTCATCCCGAACAACAAAAAAATCGTCCTTTCTTCAAAGCTATCACATAGATAAATGGTGTGGGCAGAACATTCTTGGAACTTCAATACATATTCACTACAACGCAAAAATGTTCGAAATTAAAGTAGTAGATCTTAATCAGACATCGCCCGGAAATCGTAGGTTACATTCGACCAATAGACACAAAAATGAAGGACCAATTTTTACACCGATATTCAGGTAAAACCCCCAGCGCTTCGAGGATCAAGCATGCTGACGACAAAGCCATGACCTTACCTCCATTCGACGATCCGGTACAATATTCTCAAACAGCGCAAAGTGAAAGGTAATTGCGGTACTTAAATTTCACTTCAGGTTAATTGGGTGGCTCAGTAAGTCTAGTGACTAGTCACAGGCTCGAAGGCTGGAGAATCGGCGTTAGGTTTCCGGCAAGGGCAAGACTTTCTCTCTTCGCCACCGTGTTCATTTCGGCTCCGGAGCCCACCTAGCCCCTGTGCAATGTGTGCCGGAGTGTCTCTCCGTGAAGATACTCGTAAAGCGACGGGTCACCTCCATTCAGTGTCGAAGGTTAAGAGAAGCTGGAGCTAAACCCTTGCAAGAAGGCCAAGGCTTACAGTGGGCTGTAGTACCGCTTCGCTTCACATTCAAATGAGGCACAGCCACTGCCTTTCAAATCCGTAGATACTTATTCGTCTCTCTCAACCATCTTCCTCCTCACTCTACGCTACATAATCTCTGCAGTTACATAGCACAACCAAACTGCCTAACACTTAAACATCCGTCTCTCTAAAGATCATTCGTAGACACTGTCATTTCTCATTCGTCGATACAGAAGAGAAGCAGGTGAAACTGCGCTGTAAAGAAACCAAGAATAATAATTTAATTTTTCCACTTGTATTAAGCCCATTGAAATTTGAGTGGGAAGTTTTGGCATTTCCCATCTCTAGATATAATTCCCACAAATAAACCTTTACTTGATCTGTTCGTATAAATTACAACCCCTGAAGAATAACATGAGGTCAGAGTTTCAGTGAATATTTACGCCACGAATTTGAGAATTTCTTAAAGACGCGGATCTAGAGATTTCATAGACAGAGGAGGATGATGCAATGCCGACTGAAGCACAGATCGCCTCTGACTAATTCACAGCTTCGTTAAGGTTTCACTGAATATTAATAAAATTAATTTGAAAAAGTTCTTATGAGACGGCTTGAATGACTATTATTGGCAAAAGAGAACACTGCAATGCCAACCGAAGCATAGCTACCTATTGACTGCTACACAACAATACACTTTCAATGAATATTCACACTGGGAAACACTGTCATCTGAGGTATCAACAACTATAAGAACAACCCGGGCGTGACACACAGACTAAGCGTGATACTTGTGTATTGTGATCACTTATTAACACATCTGAAATAATTCGAACACTTCGTAGAAATAAAACGGTTATACAACATAGGAATTTCGAAACCACTGTGATATTAAACCACACACAACAGTTCGATTGAATGGACTAAAAAGACATGGAACTCTTTTTTTACAACACAAAACATCAACTGTCAATAGCATCAAAGGATTCTAATGTTTCAGTGAAACGTAATTACTCAAATAACACTGTGAAAAATAAATCGGAAACACTCAAATGAAATGTTTTGTTAATTACAGATGGAAGACGTATATGTGTTTTATATCAACAGTCCTAGCTTTAGTACGGCTGTGACGTCACTCAGAAACGATACTCTATCGTAACCACGAAAACAGATTTGTGACTGGTTCAGAAATTAAGAGTTATTATATCAAGCAAATTAGGCCCACACACTATATGTTAAACAGTCTCGGGAGATATGATTACCGTCTTCTGGTATGTAATAACGTATGTTTTGGTAAACAGATTCTGACGTTTCGGGGGAACCTACAGGTTCTAACGATTCGGAAGTACTTACTGCACCTATTTTAAGCGGGAAAAGTTTCTGTTCTGAGGACATCAGGAAACCGAACAAAAAGGTGTCAAATTCTAGAAGACCGTACGCTTAATATACACAGACCTGACCCGCGAGAGTAATGCAGCCTCGGTAGCACGTAAAAGGAGACGGCAAGGCTCGACACAGTGTATTACCTTACAGATAAGGAATGGCTGGATTACTTTCCAGTTCATTTCGAGTTTCTGTTACATTATTATCACAGGAATTAGTTAATATCACGCTTCAACCCACATAATGTACTTGCAATAAATTAATTAATACTGCAACTTTTTTAAAATACGCCGTGTGCCATGAAATTCTTGACTTGTGTTACGAAATTAAACCCCATTTATGCTTTGTTCTAGCGTCCATAAGAATCCATATATGGGCTGTAATTTATAGGAAATGTTACCAGACGATACCGGTCACAACTGAAGAATGAACTTTTCAGTATCAGGTCGGCTGAACACACGTATAACGTCACACTGAGGCGCGTTCGTGCAACCACTGTTGTAGTGGAAAAGTAATAAGCATTAAATATTATGAGTGCGCGTTTGTAGTCTTAGCCATCCAGCATGCAATGTGCATGCGCCTTATTGTCATCTGGTGCCTGTCCGGCTGTACAATGTTTTTCCACATTATCTCATAAAAGGCGCGATTTAAAAAAAAAGGCATTGAACATAAAATGTGTGTTTTGATTTTCTCCGCAAATTTTGGCTGAAACATTTCTCATTCTAAGAAGAATTGAGCGAAATATTATAAAAGAATGTGTACTGGTCTTCATGTAAAGTACACGTTATTCTTGTCCGATTTTAACGAAACTTGAATTTTCTCGACAGATTTTCTAAAAATGCTCAAATATAAAAATTTATGAAAATCCGTCCAGTGGGAGCCGAGTTGTTCCATGTGGACGGACGGAAGGACATTAAGAAGCTAATAGTCGCTTTTCTCTATTTCGCAAAAAGCAACCAAAAAAAGGGAGGTCAAATAAGAAACAAAGAACTGAAAATGTTTTTAAAACGAAGGCCCGCGAACTCCGACCGAAGTTTCACTATGAAACAGCCGAGGGCCATCCCTTCGTTCTTATTACACATTCTGTGCAATCTTCACTGTACTAACTTAAGTTCACACGCATTCAAGTAACAAATGTTTAAAAATTGATTTACTACCCAAAATACATATTCCATGTCACAAAGACCTACAGTTTATGCAATGTCTATATTTGGCAAACAATCAGAAGCTCATAAATACAATGCGTATCATAATACTTAATATTTAATGTTCAAGTTGTTACCACTATACCTCAAAGAGTTAATAAATTTCTCGTTAAAATTTGAATCTGTAGTACACTCAGTTTGGCAACCAATGAAACCTAAGTTCAAGAGTAAAACGGTGCCAACACTAGAACACCAAGCCGTGCTGAATGTGTGCTAGTGCTGCTGAAGCTCAACAGATTCTTAACACTGGCGAGTAATAAGTTTCAGGCTTCAGCCATTTTATCCCTGCAGAAATAGCCATCGTACTAACTGAACAGGGTACTAGGCTGGGCAATCAAGGCCAATTAAGTAAATAAAATCGGAAAGAACATGCTTGAAAAGTATGATATTAAAAGCTGGAATAAAACATTCAGCACTTTTCCTGGTTTAGTTATAACGAAAAAATCATAATTTCGTATTAAAGCTCTTGGATAATGGCACATTGACATAAAATCTCTAACATCCTGTCACTTCCCTAGTCCCATGACGTGTCATCGTTTCGCATATTATAAATATAACTGGTGAGAATGGGACGTAATACCTCACAGCCTCATCAACTTGGCAACACCTCCAACATTTGTGCAATGCAAGAAACCACTTCTGGTGCTATGGCCTTTCAGCAATAGGAATTATCATGGAAATATACTACAAGAAACAGATTTCCTTATACAAAAGGAACAAACTGGAAAGAGTTAAAATGAATATGTATAGACCGGTTTCTGAAAGAATCCTGATTTATAGTTGGTAATCGCCCTTAATCACTATCATTTCAATAGGTCTAAAAGTAAAACTATGGGACGTAAAGTTACTGAAACAAAATAAAATCACGAGTAAACTCGTTCAGTTCTGATGTACGGCAGTATTCCTGTTTCTCTGCCAACCAACAATGAAGTGACAGGAGAACAGAACTTCAGTAGGTACATCAGTCTCTCTCGTTCTGAGGCCTTGCTTGACAACGACCCGGATGGTTAGGATTCCTGAGTTTCTACATCGGCCGCGAGAAAATGACTGAAAGCGAGTGAAAGGAGAGGCAGGCAGGAAACAGTTCACCACACTGATAAAGGATTTAACGAGAAGATAAGAGGAGCTGAGAAGTTGCCGCTTGAAGAGTACGAACGTTTCATAAGAGCCCGAAAGTGGAAGCAGCAGGTTCCTCCCGCTCGCTGCTAATATACCAAAAAAGACGGTGTCATTACCGCGAAAACCCAACCTAGATATTCACCGTCGTGAGAACCTTGATTCTCGTGTTTGTCAGTAACTCTTCTCCACTGAAGACTAGGTGGTCTTTCATGCCAAGGAAAGGGTATAGGCTGAGGATGTTCACGAACAGGACGGTGAAGAAGATGTATGGTCGTAAGAACACGAAAACTGCGCAGTAAGAAGCGTCATGATTTATACTCCTCACCAAATTTCAATAAGGATGAGATGTGTGCAGCGCATGGCACACACTTCCAGAGAAATGTATAAGCGCCTTGGCTGCAAAACCACAAGGGCTGTGACACGCCGAAGGCGAAAGTGTAGATGGTAACATAATATGAAAATGAATGTTAAAGAAAAAGGATGGGACGGTATGGACTTGATTCATCTGGCTCAGAATACAGACCTGTGGTTGATCTTGTGATTACAGTAAGGAAGATTTGGTTTCCATAAAATACGGGGAATATTCACGGACTAGCCGAAGACCTGTTGGTTTCCCAAGAAGGGCTCTCTTCCGTATAGTTAGTTAAGTTTTAAAAAATGAAATATCTGTCAACTATGAAACGTATACAGCAATCATCTACAACACCAGTGATATCAAATACAGGCTCTCACACTCATTATTTTGACAAGTTGACGTATAACTTACGATAAGCTCGTATTACAATAAACGAAGCAGCCTTCTAACATCATGACATTATCTTCATATTCGTCGTGTATTCTAAACTCACCGGCAATACGACCGGCCAGTGGTCGTCAAACACAACAACCTTCATCTCTTAGCTTGGCCCAGATAAGAGCCACAGTTGTCCACAGTGAAAGCAGCAACTCTGTAGCCTGTAATTTCCTAGAGACCGCGGTACTGGTGAAGGTTTGGGATTGAGTCCCGCTATAAAAATTCGTCGCAATTACTGCAGAGACGACAAATCATTCGTGGTAAGTGTATGCAGTGCTTCAGCCTGCATCCGGATACCACACCACCCCAGCCGAACCACAACGTAACACCAACACACATCGAACCAGAGCAATACAACCCATGAAATAACTCAATATATAAGTCTCAAGCTCCTGAGGATGGATGTATTAACATCCGAAACAAGTTGAGCATTAAATAATGAAATAAAAAAGCAAGTGACATCAAGTTGGTCTCTCCTTATTCAACTAGTATGAACTGAATGTTTAAAATAACGCTGAAAAATCGTACTAAGTGTCACAAATTGGAGGTTTCAAGATGACAATAGATTTGTTACATTTCTGGAAGCAGAAAACATTCAACATCACCAAAGGCAAAGCTCGTCATTCGACACCATCCTGAGCCATGTCCACACACCTGCCATCTTCACTGTCTATTTCGCAGGGGTCCACCACAATGCTATCGCGCCATCTCCTCGTCGATCTTCCAAGTGGCAATCCTCAGACATTTTCCCTACCAACACTTTACTTATTCTCTGTGATCTCTACCCGAGGCACGTGTTCGGCTCCTCATAGCGTCCTACATTTCAGTATCCTGAAAGTGTAATGTTATTACACATGTGTTGCCCATATCTATAAAAATTAGCCATTTATTCTCAAGCATTTACACACATACAGAGATGACTTAATGTAAACACAAATTTAAATATAAATACGAGGGTTATCCAGAAAATAAATTCCGTTTTCGAATATTGCCTCTGTAGCGCTGCGGTCACGACGGTGCGCAAGCGTGCCGAGTTTGTTGATTCTGTGGCAAGGCACGGACGGAATTTGCAGACATTCGAACAGTGTTTACGCATCGTGCTGTGTGTTTATAATGTTTAAGAAAACAGAGAATCCCGCCGCATGTGAAATGCGGTCTGTAATCCGTTTCTTGAATGCGAAGAACATGACACAGGCTGAAATTCATCGTCAACTTTGTGACGTGTATGGAGAGCATGCCATGAGTAGTTCAATGGTACGGAGATGGGTGCGACTGTTTAATGAAGGACGCGAAAATGTGCATGATGATCCGTGGAGCGGCCGACCGTCTGTGGTGACTGAAGATTTGGTCCGTGCAGTTGAAGAGAAGATTAGGGAGAACAGACGATACACCATTACGCCACTTTCCCAGCATTTTCCTCAAATTTCACGGTCACTTCTTCACAAAATTGTGTCTAAGGTCAAAGAAGCCGTTATCACTTGCTTTGTATCGCAGGCGGCATCATTCTACGATGAAGGGATACAAAAGCTGGTGCAACGCTATGACAAGTGCCTCAACAATGGTGGAAACTATGTAGAAAAGTAGTGTACGGTATGTACATCAAATGGCAATATACACGGTTTGTAATATATTCTTGTTTTTTTTTTTTTAATAGTCCATCGGAACTTACTTTCTGGATAACCCTTGCATATTCTTCTTGGTTTCATTTTGTGTTACATATAGTTTGTAATGAATTTATCGCAAAGTTATGGAATGAAAAAAGGCTTTACAAATAGGGAAACAAGATGAAGAAAAATGGGGTAGGCATGACATGTAGCTTATATTGGAGAAAAGAGAAATGCAGTCAACATTCTGAGCGAAGAAACATCAAGGCCATACACCACCTATGATACCTGATCGTACATGGGAGTAGACCTAAATAAGAAGAAGAGAAACAGTTCTTTCTGGTCCAGGAATGATCATGTGAACCCGGTAATGGAAATTCGGAGACCATAAAACACCAGAGGTTTTGATCAGCTAAGTAACTATTAGTTTTTTAAAACGGTTCCTACTCGAAGGAGTTAGTGAAACGTGAAAGTTTGTGAACATGCAATGCTAAGTAGCACTCCCCAATGATGATAAGCAATATCGGTCAGCTACACATGCATGTAGGGACAGACAAATGATGAATGTATCCTGAATTGTAATGAACCTCCGCCACACCCGCGTAACGAAACAGCAGCATACTTTTCCTCTCTGCATTACACTAATCTTAGCTGGGAGATGCATGTAAAATACAGGGTTATTCGAAATGATTGTCGGGGTTTTAACAACTGCCACCTCGATCTCCAGATGCAACCTCATGTGATTTCTTTCTATGGGGTTATGTCATGGATCAGGTTTATGTTCCTCCTCTTCCCGCAAGTATCCCGGAACTGAAGGTACGAATCAGAACCGCCACTGAAACCATCACCGCTGACATGCTACACACAGTTTGGAACGCATTCGATTATCGTGTTGATGTTTGTAGGATCAAAAAGGGTGCATATATAGAGCACCGTAAGGTATTTAACAAAAACTTGAAGTGTTTTTCTATTAAATAAAAAATACATATACTCCTATCTCAAGTGTATCGTGCATGACAAGTTGTTAAAACCCCGACAATCATTTTGAATAACCCTGTATTTAGCTTCAAATAATTCTCCGGGAATAAGAGTGGAATGTTACTCCGCGGTAAAACAACGTTCAAGGACACATTCCTTTGAAAAAATTATGTATTATGTACAAGTCTATTACCCTTCAGGAGACTTGTGATCCCTAAACACTAACATTTTCCGTGCCCACTTGAACATTATGTACCTGCAAATAGCATGCAATGGCTGTCCTGATAACATGTGATAATCATTTATGCGCAGCAGTCCCTTCTCCACAGTTCATCCCAACATGTGCCACATATTAATACGACTACGGCACATTCATTTAGCGAGGAAAGTGAAACATTTTCGATTCGTCTTCGAGAAGTTCCGGGTTCAAATTTTGGCACGGAGACCGGTTATCCTGAGGCTTTTCGTGGTTTCATTCAGTCCCTCCTGGTAATGCAGGGGCATTACTTCAACGTGGACCAAGACTGTTTCCTTCCACATCGTTTCGTGTTCACTTCTCAACCTACCATTCAATGCCGAAATACATCCAAATCTGAAACGCTGAAAATATCGTTAAATAAATAAACAAGCAAATAAATAAACGAATAAACAAGAATGACCGAGCACACATATTTGCTATATTTTTTTTCTCTACTTTTGTCATTGAGGAAAGTGATAACTGGCCTTCATATTTATTCAATGCAGAGTTATTTTTGCATACACAGGCCCTAAGTGGTTAAGCTAACTAACTGATTAGAGTTACAAAAAAAAATTACACTGAATTTCGTTAAATATAAACACACGTCAAAAATGTTTTATGTGTAAACTGCAAATCATAAAGGTCATATTTTTGTGTCACAAACAAACGTTCCGCACAGTCAACTGCTTTTGAAAACGAAACTGAAATTTTTAAAGCTTACTTTACGTCATGGGGTATATGTGTACACTGGACCGCCACGAAAGAAAATAAAATGAGGTCAATATATGCTACAATATTCGCGACAGTCCCACTCAAAATACGTTCGGCAGTTCCTGAACTGAAACACCCCACACAGACAGAATATATCACCGTATTATACATTTTATGTAAACACATAATATTTAATTTCTAAATAGGACTGAATTTAGAGGGAGATTATGCATTCGACAGTCCAACGAAATGTCTGGGACGATAACAAAAATTCTTTCCAAAAAAATTATTTTAAATGATAGGCATATGACGATTAAAGTGTGATCTGCAGGACTGTATGCCTTACTCATTTATTATTCAAACTATCTCCCCGAACTGGGATTCTGCATGATTACTGGATTATAGGATTCGACGTTCTCACGGCGATGCATATTAATAAGGTCGAAGGTAATTTGTGTTTATCGTCAAAGACAACAACTTATTGTCTTTCACAAGGCTCAACAATGTTACATGCTTCGGTCTGAACGACCATCTTCAGGCATAAATGCGCATTATTTAAAAAACACGCAAAACGGGTTAAAATGTTGGAATTTGCGAGATATCGTAAATTTTACAATTCTCGTAAAACTGGAATATTAAGCATTTTATTTTGTGTACCTTTTTTATTAAAACCATACTGCATTCAAATTAAAATGTTTGTTAAAATATTTTACACCAACTGTATTACTTTTGACTTCTGGGTTCACCACTGGCACATATGGTGTTATAATCCAGCAGACTGTAATCTTAACATTAATAAACGTTTAACACCGAATACAAAAGCCTGTCCTCTATCCTCGGTCACTTAAATTCTTTCCCATAATCACTTTCACTGTACTAAACATTTGTTTCCATTACTCAATTATTATACCAACACTGTACATATATAAAATTTATAAAATTTACACATTAAAATATTAAAACATTAAAAACGCTCCGACATGTTTCGGTCCTAGGACCATCATCAGGGAGCCTTATCGTCGTTGCTAAAGTCACACTATAAAAAGTCACATTAATTTCGCTGTACCAGTTGGGTATTGTGGCAGCAAGCCGTGTTGTGTAATGTTATGTTGCGAAGAGTGCTCTGCTATGGATGTGCATTCTGTGCTTCGTTGCGTGCTGGCACGCAACGAAGCACAGAATGCACAACACGGCATGCTGCCACAATACCCAACTGGTACAGCGAAATTAATGTGACTTTTTATAGTGTGACTTTAGCAAGGACGATAAGGCTCCCTGATGTTGGTCCTAGGACCGAAACATGTCGGAGCGTTTTTAATATTTTAATGTGTAAATTTTATATATGTGCAGTGATTGGTATAATAATTGAGTAACTCAACAACATGCCCGGTGTAACAACGAAAATAAACATTTGTTTCCATATTGTTTTCCCACTCATGATAGTGCCCTGCTCTGTATTTGAGGAAGTAAAAGAGAAAGTAAACAAAGAATTCTGTGAAGGAGATACTAGTGCCTTTTGCGCACTGATGCGACAGACTTTACCTGCTGCAACACAGAGTACTGCAAATGTTGACAGAGAGATAATATGCTTTCACGATTATCGATTAGGAAAAAATAAGAGTTTCACGTGGTGTCTATGAGCAACTGTAGTGGTTTCCACGGCGGACCTATCATGATAGGACTAAACGATCGGTCAACTCTGATACTACTCATTCCACTCATTACAGCGCGCCCACGAGAAGTCGCCAGAACTGGAGAGGCAGTGTCGGAGAAACTTCACGCTACGCTGTGTGCCGAAAACATCAGTCCACTTACTAGCGCTACAGGTACGCGAAATGAGATACATATTAATATCTGTGAGATAAGAATAACTTCAATGGAACCCATCCCATTGTGCCGTAACATTAATATTAATTAATTCATTAATATTAATCCCAAAAATAATTTGATAAATTACTTCATCTAGTTGGTTTTATTATAAGAATCAACATACATATTTACTTATGTATTACGTCACGTATTTTAGTGCCTGATGATGGTCCTTGAGGACCGAAATATGTACCATTTATTGATGAAATTATTATAAGTTTGTTGTTTGACGGTATTATATATGCCAGTACTAGACACAGTAGTTTTCAATCACAGCGTCAAGTGCATGCGCGTGCGTACATCCCTCTGTGTCCTAGCTACATACACTCCGTGCCACTTGCGCCTCGCAGTTAAATCCATTAGCATTTCAGATGTATGTCTGATTTGCGGCACGCTTTCAGTGGTTCGGGAGTGACTGAATGAATGAGTGGAAATGATTGTGATGGTTAGGAAATGGACGAGCGAACAAATGAATGTGAGCGATCGACGGAACTCTAAATTAGATACCCTACTAAATTCAATCTTTACCACTCATTTCAGAGGAAATCAGGTACAATCAATGCAAATTAAAGTGGCAGACACAGGTGCCTTTATCAGCTTGTCTCGTAATGAAGTGTGTTTTTTTTATTAACAGCCGTTTCACGCACTTAAAGACCATGTCCCTCTAAGACAAGCCTGCTCACCCTTCTAAAGGGCGCTATACACTTTCAGTTAAAGTGATCGATTTTACTGTGTGACGTCATATAGACGGGAAAACTGACAAAACTGCGCAGGTTGGACAGGCAATAGCGCAGGCCTTAGAATTGTCCTTTCCAGTCGTCTTTCACACAGAGAACTGCGCAGTTCACTCAGGGAATCTCACAGTTTCTTCAGTTTACCTGCCGACACCACGATGGCATCATCTCAAGGCACTCAACCTTCTAGCAATTCATACAGCAGATGAGCATGGCATGATATATTCCCTTTCAAATACCACTTCCTAATCCACATTTTACGCTTTCTTTTCTTCTTTTTGGATAACATTATGGCCGATGTGGCTAGCAAACAGCAAACGACAGCCTTGTTTTTATCCA
>Ga0136643_10012569_pt1 | contig 12619 bp, 10 predicted proteins | sample TergutLab28metaG_FD_96883 | JGI IMG/M metagenome (GOLD analysis project Ga0136643, IMG submission 96883) | Labiotermes labralis P1 segment gut microbial communities from Petit-Saut dam, French Guiana - Lab288 P1 (version 3) (version 3) | ecosystem: Host-associated > Arthropoda: Insects >...
GGAAACATGTGCTAGAGAAAATTGTTGGAAGTGAATGGGGTAAAAGAAAATATCCTGCTAGGAGGTGCCATGTTTGTGCTGCCCACAAAAAAAGGAGTGCAACTCGGTACATCTGCAAGTTCTGCTTAGTGCCACTCCACAAGGGGGAATGTTTTCAGAGATATCACACCCTCCAGCACTACTACGGTCTTTGGTGAGTATTTCCTGAAAATTTCAGTTCATAAAAATAGGCAGCGAATTTGTTATAAATTTTTAAAGAAACACAGTACAAAAGTTGATTTAAGTTGTTTAAACCCCAGGAACGGGCATTTTAACAATTTAAATGCCCCGTCCTCAATGTGTTAAGACTCATTTAACACAGACGCTATAATAATACTTTAAGCCCTTTCTAAAACACGAACAACTCCAGTACATTTACACACACGATATGTTCAGCTATTCAACCACACTCTGAGACATCATGACATTCACAATAAAGCATTAGAAATTTGAAAAGTTCCAGTCTACAATTTTACAATTCTTGAAAAATTTAAATACACAATCTATTAAATCTATAATGTTACTTTTTACAACATTTTATGTATACTTCATCATGATATGCAAAATTACGCTATTACTGCCACCTATGTAATTTCTGACATTAGTGTTACATAAGTTAGCAAAATACATGATACACACAGGTTTTCTTTTTTGCTTTTGCACATCCATCTCTTCTATATTCAATCCTATGGTATATCCCATTGGTTGTTAATATGTTCTGTAATAATACCATCTTTATAACCACTGTTCCCTATTAAACTGCATATAATTCTCAACAGTTTTATCCTTATATATATTGCATACACCCACTACTTTATTGCATTAGTTCAGTTTCATCATGGTATCATGTGTACCAAAGCTACAACCTGTCCTGCATGCATTACTATTATCAGCCTGTCTTGTACAGTGTGTTGATGTCAGTGACATGCATTGTGATGTTTCTCTCCATCATGTCTCCCCTTATTTTTTTTGTTTTGTACTTTTCACTTTCAGTTTACTGTGTGAGCTATTTCAAATAGCATACTGCACCAATAAATGCACCCAAAATGTTATCCTTTGCATACACTCAAATCTTGTTCATCTCTTCATGAACAATATTACACACAAGCATTTCATGTGATGACTGTCTCTCTTCACTTCTCATCAGCTTGCTTACTTACAAAATTTTGACATACAATAAATGACATCTTCATGAAGAGGGACACATAACTGTGAGCTCAAGGGAACAATTTCCACCACCTTCTTTAAACATGGCAAGTAAAACCCTAAAACAACTGCAATACAATGAACCAAAACCAGATGACCCCAAGTCATGACAACTGCATTGAGGCAAGTGCTTTGCTGCCTGCCATCACACTGAACACTCTGTGTGAAAAGTGGTGCAAGTTGTCACATAAAATAAAAATAATGCACCTGTGCTAACAACAAGAGGGACCATTTCCATTACGATACAGACAACGGTTCCACTGAAAGATAAATTTGTTTGGCCTGCAGCAAAAGTTCTTAAGAGGATTCAAAAGTCACTGGCATACTTACTCTAGTGTTGGTATAACATAATTTGATTTCAGGTCATTTAAATAAGCTCCATTAATTGCTGTTCCTTCAATAACAAAGATAATATCTGCTTGCAGTCCGTGATCACCTGGCCCCACCACCATGATTCTACATCACATCAAACCTATTAAAAAGCAAAGAATGTCTCAACAAACTACTATACATACTTCACATAACATCTTGGTCCTGCATACACAGAAACAGTATGAGCACAGCTCTAAACATGTCACCCAAAAAGCTTTACTGGTTACAAGGTCTTCAATTTGTGACACTGGATGTACTTGGAAGGCAGCCATCCAGGTTTGGTGCACATATGAAGGCCATTCTCTCTTCAAGAAGGTCACACACAAGACACCACAAATGAAACCATATCTTTTCCTCACGGTCGACCGACACTGCATATATGGTGCAAAGTTTGAGTACCTATATATTTCTTGGTGCTGATGTTCCTAGCAAATCAGTGTGTGGATCTGTACCTCCATTCCCATATGTCCAGGCGTGCTGATGAAGTACAAGGGCAAATACTTGAGTATTTGCAATTGACTACATACATATCTCGTACTAGCAAGAACAGCGGGTTCAAAAGGTTCTATAGCACATTTATTTCAATATAAATCAAGACAACGTGTTTGCAAAACATGTCTGATTTTGCTGAAAATGTTTTGGTCTTAATTCGTTTTATCAAATTTATTATTTAATAGTACACACACCAAGCAAGTTTTCATGAAACACCTCGACACCAAAATCCCAATATGTTATCAGTTAACACGCAAATGTAACAAAGGTGGTACATCGTCTAATTCATATATTATATGAAGATCTCCAATACTTATCTCGTGTCTAACCCAAATTACCAAGTCACTTACGTGTGCCCACTTTCCTCGTCCTCGTACAACATACGCACATATCACTGACAATTTGTCACACCACCTGTATCACAGACTAATACTTTTCAGGTTTATAAACTCCTTGGAAACGTAATATTACAGCGCCACGAGCGACATCGACGTCCGTATGTAGCCGGTGTGGCTCAGTGGCCGTTGGTAAAGCACGCCCTTGGTGGCAACTCATTGAACTATGTACCACGATATCGGTAAAGCAGCCCCATGCTATACCACATCCACCCTTCGCCGTCGTTCCGCCATTGATACCGGCACTAAAAGAATAGTAAACTTCAAAATCATCATTAACCAACTAAATACATTCATTAGCCAATATATCTATTACTTTATATTATATTTCCTCCGACATGTTTCTGTTTAGATCAAAATATAATGTAAAATAATGTATATTTATTGCCTCATACATGAATGTAGTTGGTTTGCAACGATGACACAATGCATGGAAAATTCAGAATGTTAAGATTCAAAACTGTAGTCTTCCGGGTTATGGGACCGTGTAATCTGATTGGTCGGTACCGAGCCGAGCTATTCCACGCGGACAGACAGACGGACAGACATGACTAAGTTGTATAGTCGCATTTCGAAATTTTGCGAATGCGCCTAAAAACTACTGCGGTATGTACAAGAAATCTAAATAAAGGACATAAAATTTATACCCTTATTCTGTGATCCTTAAAATTTGTATCTACGAAATAAACAACAGAGAACTCCAAATTATTTTACATGGAAGACCAAATGTTTTACATCATGTAGATCTTACAGGGATATGTACTTTACACAGTGCGCCTTGAGTGTGAGCGTGAGTCAGAAACTGCTTATAATTACAACCCCCCCTGAACCATTTGCGCGTTATTTGTCCGATAGCGCGTCAATATTACAACAGCCACCCTATTATGTCACACGATTTTTATCTGTAATAAGTGATAGAATTTAACTACGTTAGAAAACGTACAGATAATATGGGATATGTTCACTTTTGTACGTCCTATCAATCGCGATATTTTCTGTTTCTAGGACACGAGAAAGCACAAACCATCCGGGTCACAATCTCCAGTTTCTATTCCTGACTTGCTTGTGGGCCCCACATAGATCAGGGATGCCAACACAACACTTGACGCAGAAACGCTTTGGGAGCGGGGGGCGTCCTTATCAAGCGGTCTTTAAACTGTCCGATTTACTTGCAAATGAAGATAGAACCAATTCGCCAATTTTCTTAAAACTGTCCAATAAAAAGTTTCATCAAAACCCGTTAAACTTATATCTAGTTTTTATATTAATAAGGACGGACAACCCATATTTATTTGGCGTTCAGTCGTTATGCGAAAGCATCTAAAATGGAGGCAAGAAAATTTATAAATCCACTTGGTCTCTGTATGTAATGAAAATATTCTGCTCCAGAAGTTAGGATTAAATTATACCAAGCTTTTGAGAAGTTGCCCAGAGCATTTCACAGACTGAAAATAATACAAAGCCTCTACCAAAACAGGAAACATTTTCTTTCTATGGTACTATGACCTAATTTACGGGCCATGGCCTTTCCTATGCTGGGGCTTCGGAACGACTGAGTAAAATAAAAAAACACACTAAATATAAACAAACCCCATAAACATTCTAATAATTAATTAAACAATTTTGTCTGTCTCCTAGACTAATTTTTGCCTGACGTCGCCAGAGATAATATAAAGATAAACCAAATTTTGTTACAGACCACAGACAGTGAGTGATTCCCTCGGAGTATGGGTGTGTCTGACGCGGTGCGGGGGGACTGGCATTAGCGACAGACTATTCTACTGCTACACACAAACTGGAAACATCCAACACTGCGAGGAGCGTGCAGTGAATGAGGGCAATATGCGAATGATTTCAGGATGGGTAGTAGCAACACGGCATTCAACCAAGACACCTTCCGTCGCATTCTTTATCTCTTGGTCTGTGAACAGCACAAATATGACACTAAGATAGTGCGCAGTTTATAGTCTAAACAGAATAATTCTCCTATTCTCAAAACTCCAACTCGGGCGTTCCATGACGATATCAATATACATTATAGCTCTTATAGTACATAGCCAGGAAGTAACGCAAGCAGGCAGTATATAAGGACGTTACACCAAACGGAAGGAGTATGACGCTTTAGGTGGGTCCAACGGAGAGACGTAGTATAAAAGGAAAACACACCGCGCTAGAAATGTGTAAAAAAAAAAGTCCTGATCTCTTTGCAGCATGGAGATGAATCTGGGGTAATTAAAGGCAAGATACATTAACAGATATAAAATCACTAGAGCTGAGATGCTTTAAGAATAATTAAATGTTGCACTAGATGGGACCGTGTTAAGAATAAAGATACTGGAGATGAAAATGTAATAATGTTAAACAAATACAAAACTCAGTCAAAACTGGATAAACCACTTGGACAGAACAGCTGATGAGATAATGACGAAATAGACTCTACAGTACTCACTTAAAAAAAACGCTTAGACCTTGGAATAGATCGAATGCGTAACAAGCTTCACTTCTACCACTTAAAATTTAGCAGTCTCGAACAAACGAAAGGGGGTGATAATTAGTTTCATAGCGGGACGTGGGGATGACAACTCCCCAACGTAAGAGATGTTTAGGAAAAGCGAAACAGAGCCACACACTTGGACGGACAGACTGAAACAGTCTAGGAAAAGGCAAAGGGACAAGAACTCTCACTAACTAATTAACAAAGTAATTAACCTCCATGGAGCACAGTTCTTCGAGAGAAGTGAACAATTCTTTAGCTCGTCAAGAAATTACTCGCATTTTATGGAACCCGAAGGTTAGTAAACATGTCCACAACAGCCAGCCACTCGTCCCTATCCTGAGCCATATTAGTTCAGTCCATGAATCCACAACTTGTTTCTCTAAATATTCACTCATATTGTCCCCCATTCTACGCCTAGGTCTGGCAAGTGCGCTTTTTCCGTCCAATTTTCCCTCCAAAGCCCTGTATGAACATCTTTTCCCCTATTCGTGCCCCAAGCCCAGACCATCTCTTTTTTTTTTTTATTTCATCACCAGATGGTATTTGGTGACGGGTCCAGATTATATATTTCAGATGGTAGGAGTCTTCATAAGTATGGTTTATTGGAAGCAGTTGCTAGGGAAAGGTAAACTTGTCCCAATGCAAGACGTGAAGATATAGGGGGATTGGAGGGAAAGCTCCACAAATTCTTGATGTGGGCACTATGTGATTGTAAGTGATCAGCTTCACCGACCCGCTTGCTTAAACTCCAGCAAACAAACTCATTACACATTTAATGAGCTCAAATTCCTTTGATCTGACACACAATGTCTGACGCGGAAACCCGGTAACACCAATGCACAGTTTTCTATTACAAAAGCATCTCTCCTTTAATCAACTAAATTAACTTCCCAGCGCTTCTTGCAATGTTCGCGTGTCTACCCATTAGTCACGACGTGCTGACAGATCGTACTCTGCCATACTATTGGGAACAAAACTGACCTTAGCATAACAGTAGGAAAGGCCCCCCCCCCCCACTCAAAAATTTTGCATACAAATGACATTCAAACAGGAGGGAAGATTTTCCCCCTCCACTGGTCTCGTACCGCGCAGTAAACACCTTCTGTCTGGAAAATAAACACAGACCAGTTAATGTCGTGTTTTGAAATAATCCCTGCCTGTTCTGAGATCCGTACAAAAACACAAACTCGTTTTGGGGTCAGGATGTAGAATTTTTTAATTTTATAGATGGTGCTGGAAAAATAACCGTTGGACTCTAAAGGGTTAAGAACGGGTAAATTTTTACCCCAATCCGACAGGTTTGGGAAGAGAGGGGAAAATGTCAGCTGAAGAAAGGAATAAGAGTGATAACGATGTACATAAAAATAAACCATTCTGGTTTGGTAAAATTTATATTGACCCCTTTCCTTATCTCCATGAGTGCCAACTCGAGTGGCCGATGATTCATTATCTTATGGACATTTCATTCAGTCTTCGTTCTTCGGGTAAGGAATTTTCTCCGCAACGGCCCTTTAAATCATGATGCAATAATCTTCAATGAGTTGAGAATAAATCAGGGACATTTCAGTTCAAAAAAGATTCAGTAGAAAATTAAAAATAAATATATATAGTTTTCAATTTATTATACATACTTTTCGGTTTCGGGCTCCAAGTTCGCATATGGAATTCCAGCTTCAGGTTTTGTGGAGTTGTGCCCTGGCTTCATAGTGTCAGAAACATCATCTCACTGCACGCACACACACACACACACACACACATACACATACATATCATACTTCCTCAACACCCCACTGACTTTATATTCACATCACCCGCTATTAACACGCGCCACCATCACGAACCGAGAAAGACCAATGTTTGTTGAGTGATGTTCCAGTTTACCGGCATGGGTTATCGTTTCCTTTATGTTTTCATGAAGGGGAATCGAAAATCTTTATATGATATTTCCTTACTCCATCAAGGAAAGAGTAACTAAAACAGAGATATTTCAGCGACTGCCTAAACATGCATAAAATTCTATCGCCTAAATGAATGATGCTGTCCCCCGATGTCCGTGTTTCTTCACTCACGCTGTCCCAAACCAGTTCAGATATCCGGTATGTGGACAATACACGGCTGTCTTATGCACAGACATCGCGGACTGTTGACTTGTAAAAGGAATATTCAGTCCGAGTTATTATTACGAAGTTGGAACAAGTGGTAACACATTGAAAAGCCATACTATTTCAGCTGGTTTATGGCTCTACTATTTACGGACCAGTCTGTTTATTTATATATATCAAACTGCAGTTGGAATTGTAAGCCCAGTGGAGTTGCCAACGAGGCTTCTTACTTCCAGTGTAAGTTATGGGAAAACCATGACCTAACAGGGAAGCCAGGAAATACTTATATACTTATGTGTGTGGGCGAATTTATGCATTCTGTTTATCTTACTTTTCAAACTGTCCTTCTCGAATAGGGAAGAAACTGAACTGAAAAGTAACACAGGCAGTAGAGAAACCATATACGATTGGCATTTTATCATATAGAGTAATAATATATCCTGCGACCATACACATAAATTGCCTCTGTTTTGGCTACCATAATCAGGAACAGAGCGATATATGAGGCACTAAATGACGTTCCTCTTTGCAGCGGGGTCGTGGTACACAGCAAGAAAATTCTGCTACAAAGAACCATATCGGTGCGTTAGTAAGCTGCGGATTTAAAAGGATTCGGTGCATTAGCCGGATAAAGGTTAAGGCCATTGGCAATGGAGATAATGTTACAGGAACGGGTATGGGGAGGAGGGCTCAGGAGACGGGAATGTCTCTCCGTTGGGGATCCTGGCAGGGGGCTAGTCTACCGGGGACTTGTGTGTAGAAGAAGGCTGTGGGGACGGGCACCTCTCTCCATAGGGGCCCCATTGGGACGTATGGGGGGCGTGTCCGTTCACCGGGAACTCTGAGAAATAGTTGAAGTAGGGCCCTGGAAACGGAGCATTCCTCCCTATGGGCGCTCTGTGAGGGGAACTTGGAGGGGGCTCCTTACCTGATGACCCTGAAGGTTATGTACAAAAGGCTCTGGAGACGGGAATCTCTCTCCATAGGGGCCCCGCTGGGGAACCTGGAAGGGGGCTTGTTTATCAGAGACTTTGGGAGATGGATGAAGGGGACTCTAGGGGTGCAGCTTCTCTGAGGTAGCTCTGTGAGGGGAGCCTGGTGGGGGGACTTAATTACTGGGGACCCTGGAAGATAATGTAGAAAAGGCACTGGAGACGGTCATCTCCATAGGGGGCCCGCTGGAGAACCTGGAAGGGGGCTCGTATACCGCGGACTTTGAAAGATGAATGAAGGAAGGCGGTAGGAATGGGACATTTCTCTCTGAGGGAGCTCTGTGAGGGGAGAGGACGGGATTCCTTTACTGGTGACCCCGAAAATATGCTAAGTAATGCTCTGGAAATGGACGTCTGTTTCCACAGGGGCCCCACTTTTGGGGAAAATGGAGGGACACTTTCCTAGGGCCTTTGAGAGAAGGGATAATTTTTCTATTTAGGGGAATTTTCATAAGAAATTTCAGAGATATGTAAAAAGGCCATGTAAGCAGGCAGCTCTCTCCATAGGCCCTTGCTGGGGAACCTGGAGGGGTTCGTTTACTGGGACGTTTGAGAGAAAAAGAGAGTGCATATATGGGTTCGTCTTCCGTGGACCCAGAGGACATTAAAAGTTAAGTCGGGGGACCATCTGGAATTTTAGCAAGGAATAGGCCTCCCCTGAGTTGATAACATTATGGGGCACAAAGGGCTCCTTATATAAGGCCTAGTTACATCGGGACCGTTGGGCCTCGAACCAAAATGCTAATTAATCAATCAATTGTACAGTGCCGGCCTTTTCTCCACCTCAGCTATCCCTTGGAGTGATATATAATTGTAAACTTCATTTGAATAATTTGTTTACCAAATGTTAATTCAATTTTTACCCCAATGTAACAAATAGACATGGCGAAAAAAAATCCCTATCCATTTCCATGAAAACAAGTGAACAGCAAATGGTCCATCCCTCCGGATTTAAAGTGTTCTCTACACCTTCAGCTCTCAGAACATTTCACATGACTTCACTCACCACAGGGATCGCCGCTATTCCAATTTCCTGTGACTCGAAGTCCACGCATTCTTGTTTCAAGTGTTTCAACTTGTATTATACCACAATTAATAGCCGAAAATAAGAAACATTTACGGATCTTGAGTATGTGAGTGAGAAACCAGAGCTTTTAAAAAGTATTTGTCTTTCTGCAAATACAATGGCCAAAGGTGGGACTAACTTAGCTGAAAACAAACGTTGTGACCTTCAAGAAGAAATTAAGAATGCTGTGGTGCCTTCAGCGGCAATTGACGACAGCACTAATAATTTAATCTTTCAGCTTCCTAATTTCGCACATGCGAACGCACGTAACAGAACACCCCCAGAAGTTCATGTCATATATTAGGGCAACAAGGATATTTAATGCGTTATAAGACATGCTGCATAATCTCTTTTATTTTACACAACTTTCGGTTGAATTCACGATTTTATCTTTTTTTATTCCAGTAATAATTAATACGTTCTGCATAAACATGTGCTAGAATTTAAATACCAAACTGGTCGTTAAATGTTTAATGATATTGCACAGTTTTTGTCTTTATTCCAGATGTTAAAGAGGACTTCGGTTAGCCGAGGAGCTTATATAAGTGATCAATAGGAGAAGCCTTTTAGACAAATTAGAATTGCTTACAGATAAAATGGTTGTGTTTGTTGGAAACGGAGCTGCAGCTATGATTGAGAGAAAGAGTGACGTTACAGAAAAATTAAAAAAAAAAACAAAAAGAAAGAATCTGGGTGAATGACTTAGTGTCTGCCGTATTCTTTTAAGAAATATGGTATGCAAAACAGATTGAAAATTAATCACATAATGCAAGTTGTTACAGGAACTGTGAATTTCAATCAGGAAGTTCCCTTAATAATAGAGAATTTGTAGTATTATTAGAAATAGTAAAAACAATGTAACGTAACAATGTATGGTGGTGAAGCCGGGGTTCTGTTTTAAAACAATGATTTAATTCATTGAATAACATAAAATTATTCTTGGAAAATAGGGGCTGATGTATTGAAGAACTGAATAATAAAGTTTGGATGTGACAGTTATTTGAAAAATTTTAACAAAGAGATTCAGGCACAAAAAAGGGGGGCCTTCAAAGTCAGGCTACGAATGTGGTAAATATTTGGTACTGCTGCTGGCTCTAGAACCAGCAACTACCTTAAGCATAGGCAGTGAGAGTAATCTATTTCAGAATCCTAAAGCTGAACATTAACCTGTCAAAAAGTATACTCTCATCGCATGTGATTTACTGGTTCTAGTGGAGAGAAACGTGGGTAGTTTCTTATTAGTCGACACGGCGTAACATTCCAGAAAGCTTAAGTTTTCAGCAAGACCAACCTGAGAAATTCAAATCTCGGTTAGTTTCATTCGAATTGTAAACACAAAGTTCATTATTTGTTTCCTTATCTCAGTATATTTATTTCAGAATGAAGTTCAGAGAGGAAGGGGTCAGACATAAGACTGTCCTACATAACAATATGCTCTAACTAATCCAACTTTTAAAGAGTGAGTCATTCTGCTATTGGGCAAATAGAGACTGATCGCGTAGTGGGAAATTTAAGTGTGTTGAGCCCACTTCCAGGAACGCTTTACATATCTAATTAATAATAGCTGAATTAGAGAATGAAAATATAAATATATATATATATATATATATGCAGGATGGGGCAAAATATTCTCCCTAAATTTGAAGGTGAATAACAAAACAACTATTCGAGATACAAAAATTTTATTTTTGGATTCCGAGACTACAGCATGGAAAGTTTTAAATCACATAGTCTTAAATAGAATATCTTGCAAGTAATAGCCGTTGTTTGTGTGGTGTTTGCGTGCAGAGCGCCTGGGAGACTGCAAAACGGACCGTCTGACAGCCGCGATGTTCTCTGGTGTTCGAGAGGTCCGTGGTCGTCCTCATCCTTTTTCAGACACACTTCCCGTTTTCTTGAAGTTCTCAACCCACAACAGAATGGATTTTCGGTCCGGTACTGGGTCCCGAGGGGGGATTTGGTAGCGAGTACGGAACGCACGCTGCACCGCTACGCTAGAGTGACTTTGCGAAAAATAGGTTTCGAAGGCAAATGCGCGCTGCTCGTTGGACCACACCATCTTTACGACTTCGGAGTGTTGTAACGGGAACTTCCCAACTACCTGCACCTTTCGGGCCCAATCTCACCCTTGTACGGCCTCCCATCCCTTCACAGTGCCCTACTGAAAGTAAGGAGGGTATTTTGCCCCATCCTGTATATATCGATTTTTACAAAATCAGCATTTTGAGTTGCAGACACTAAAATTCTTTGTTGTATACATTTACAAATTTATAGATTAGGTCAGAAATTATCGAAAGAATACGAATGTAATTAATGTTAAAACTCCATTTAGGAAAGTTTTAATTCCCATTTATATTTATACAACTTCGCGTATTTCTAGGCACCCATAGTTTCAAACCCTCGTCCGTACCTCAGGGTCGTGTGAATTCATACTCTACTTTACACTGGGTCACGTGGGAGGCGGTTACAGGTGTGGAGGGATAACCTGATGAGGGTTACTACGGTACACTCTGGCTAAAGGGACTCTGGCCCCCCAAACCAAGGTGGAGTTTATCGTGTTGAAGGCTGCATGGCACTGGGGTAGAAATAGCAGTGTCGTAAATAGCAGTGTCGTAAACGATCCTCTTGGGGAACCAGGCCGCAACGCATTGTATGTAGACTTTTCGCCCGCATGAATGGCGACTGTATGTTTTCCCCGCTTTTCGTGGGAGGGTTACTTAACTGGGGACTCTGACGGATATTGGCTCTGGAGATAAAGCATCTCTCGCCATAGGGATCCTGTTGGGAAGCATGGAGGGGGAGGGGGGGCTCATTTACCGAGAACTTTGACGGAAAGGTAAATTACTAAGGAACATGCAGAAGAAACCTCTGGATAGGGCTGTGTCTCCCCGTAGGGGGCTTTTGGGGAATCTGGGGGAGGCCGTTTACTAGGAATTTTAAGAGATAGTTGGAGGGCACCGGAGGGGGACGTCTCTCTCTGCAGGAGCTCTGTTGGGGGAACCTAGATGGGGGCTCCTTTTCTGGGGATCCGGAAGGATATGAGGAGGAGGGCTCAAAGGACGGACATCACTCTCCATGGTGTCCCCGCTGGTGAATTTGCAGGGGGCTCGTTTGCTGGAGACTTGAGAAGACTCCGAAGACGGGCACCTTTCCCCACAGGGGCCCTGTTAAAAATCATGGGGTGTCCGTTCATCGGGAACTCTTGAGAGGTCGTTTAAAGGGACCCTGGAGACGGGTAATCTCTCTCTATGGGCGCTCTGTGAAGGGAACCTGGAGGGGGGCTCCTTTACTGGGGACCCTGAAGGTTATGTAGAAGAAGGCTCGGTGACGGCATCTTTCCGTAGGGACCCCGCTGGGGAATCTGGAAGGGGGGGGGACCTGATGAGGGGGGTTTGTCTACCGGGAACTTTGAGAATTCGCTGAAGGAGGGCTCTGGTTATGAAGCATCTGTCTCTATA
>Ga0136643_10012570_pt1 | contig 12619 bp, 6 predicted proteins | sample TergutLab28metaG_FD_96883 | JGI IMG/M metagenome (GOLD analysis project Ga0136643, IMG submission 96883) | Labiotermes labralis P1 segment gut microbial communities from Petit-Saut dam, French Guiana - Lab288 P1 (version 3) (version 3) | ecosystem: Host-associated > Arthropoda: Insects >...
ACTCTTGCTTTTTGTCACTATTGTAGACTGTAGGGTGGTTGTGTGTGTTCGTCAGCGTGTGATCGGAGCTCTTGACTGTCGGTCACTAGCTCCGATTACACGCAGACGTACACAAACAACCACCCTACAGTCTAAATTAGTGACAAAAACCAGGTGTCGCATTGATGCAATAATTCTTCTGATGATGGGCACATGGCTGCCCGAAACATGTAGAGAACAGAAATAAACATACATAAAAAATTGTGCGTCAATTTGGTTAGTTATAAGGATCATACGAGGATCCACGGTCAAAAAAACATAAAATAAGTTTTAAAAAATTAATTAATTAGAGTACAAGTATAAGTAAGTATTTAAAATATATCAGTGCACGTAATATGACTCCCTTAATGCAGAATGTCAAAATATTTTTCGGGCCGTTACGTAGTTTTTGCACACATCTTGCTCATTTCAATTCCCTTATATACTAACATTTTTGTCAATTGTTTTCCGTAAATTTGACTTCGGTTATTTCGTAAAATAAGGCCAAATTTATAATAATAAAGAGTTACAAGTTTCAATTTTGTGTGTTTAATCCTTTGTCTTTGTGTAAATACTTATTTAGGCCCTAAATAGTAACAATTATTAATAGCTTAACGTGAAGAGTTCGGTTGTGCTAAGTGTACGAAGAACTAATAAGCATCGTTCAAACACAACGTACGTATATTTTGGTGTCCAATATATGTTGTGCTTGTCAGACATTCACTGGTCCTTTGAATAATAACAGCACTAGTTCTAACAGGCAAACTGATCTCAGGAATCCCGTAAATTTATCACAAATTACATTTACGAGGTGTATGTTTTCATTATCGTTTACAGGTTGGTTTTCTTTGCTGAATTCATAAATATTTGCTATGTGCGGGTATAGCGAAGTCGGTACAGAGACTAGGCTATGGGTTGAACGACCGAGGAATCATGTTTCGATTTTCAGCCTAAGGATAAGACCTTGAGTTTCTCGAGAATATCTAAATGACATCTGGATTCCACTGAACATTCTATTTAATGATGATTTCCCCACCCTCCATCCGCACCCCACCCCCAACCGAATGTAACTCTGCCACTCATATCCCATCTAGCGTCGATGTCATGAAATCGTGAGCTACATTTCACGGTTTTACACGCCTTCTTGCGATACACAGCAGATATTTTGTTATTGTTACAATTACTATTAAGTGCCATTGCTACGAATTTTCCTTACGTTATGACTGCGAAAGTTACCCATGGACTCCTCACTATCCCACTTCGTTACAACACATAAAAACCTGACACCAGCGTTCCATTTCCTCTCCCGATGACAAAGCATTTCCTCCTGGCAAACACTTAAAGTTGCAGAACTGTTTATTATAATGCTGTTTTTAATCGATGTGTTTATTTTCCTTTTAGATTCACGTCGCCTTTCAGAAGAATTTACTGAGGTACAGAGATGGTGCGGGTCAGAAGGATATTCGAAATGAGGTTGGTGGAAGGCGAAATATATATTATGTGGGAAATCATATGCATTCTTGCCGCTACTATTAAAAATTCTATACACAATTACGCTCCCTTTTAACTTTAAGTCATTTTTACTCTATAAATGACCCCATAATTATCGCATTTTGGTAAAATAACTGACATTTTCGAAACTGCTTGTGCTTTCGTTTCCATCTGAGTTGTTTATGTACTTGGTTATCCCTTTAGCATCCCTGTGAATTTATGTGTCTTACGAGATGGACTCAGGTTTAACGGACACGCTAAAAAATCTCCTGAACTTCCGAAAGAGTAAAGCAAAGAATTGTCCTGTGCCAAATGAAGTGGAAATGAGATTAAAAATTTGGAATTGTAAGACAAGGTCAATAGTGCAAATTTATAGTGTAAAATTTTGATGTAAGCAAGAACTTATAGTAACGGTTTAAAAAATTTCATAAAGAAAACCGAAATTCTTATGTGTTTATATGTGCCCAAACCAAGTCGCTGAAAGACGCAAAGGGGAAGAAGTGTTTTGTTTAACGACTCTATCAATGGCTAATATCAAATTGTTGGCAGCAGATGAATGAACGTTAGTATGGAGCAATGGTGGAAGAATACTGACAGGGGTCAGCCATATAAACTACTCTGAGGAACACTCTTCTCAGGGTCGTTTTTTTCCCCCATCCACAAATCCAATATGGACTGGCCTCGATCGAACCCTGGCTTCTGCGTTCAGAATCAAGTACTAACAGCGTGAGGTGTCGTGATACTGAGAAACCACATTTATAATGAAATGGGTAAATTTGGTGCAAATAATATGCAATGCTTATGATTTCCCTTGATTTATAATTTGGTTCGCTAAAGTAGGACTTGTGTTCTAGTATAATTTGTACTTTTACCGGGTGTGTAAGTTCCACGTTCACAGATTTCATCAATCCGAAATTTTGCAGATTATTAAAACTTAAGAATAAATACACTTACAGTAGTTTGTTTAAAGCGTCTTCATGTATTGTTATATTTTTACATGTTTCGACTGTGTAAGGGTCATTATCAGGGACAAGTTACAGTTACAATGAATTCATATGTATATAAAATGCAAGTAGTGCATATAGAAAAATATATGCAAATAAAATTCAAAATATTGAAAGGTGTGATAAACTTGGACGTACGAATTTGTGCCATAATATCAAACATTCATTCAAATATCTGCGAAACTCTCTTCAGTCTAATGGAATTTGTAATTTAATTATTTTTTTTTACATATGGACGATCTGCATTTTGTGACAACACACAGTTTGGTAAATGGCATATGCGTCTGTTGTAACTGTTTTTCTCCCTGATGATGGACCACATTCGACCGAACCACATATGAGATTAAAATGTTATATAATTACATCGTACACCAAGTACTATATTTAGTTGGAATTTTTAATAATTGAGTAATACACGACAATTATGGAAAGTACTACGATTTTGCAGATTTTTCGTAAGAAATGAGATAATGAAACAGTTGTTGAAAAATTACAAATTTCTTGTTCACTGTTTTGTTTCGCAAAACGCTTTAATAATATCTAATACTAACTTTTGTTTCACTCGTGTAATTAAAACACGTCCTAATTTTTATCTTGATGTAATAAGTGACTGGGAGAAAGTGAATGTTAACTGTCGTTTGAAGCTTTTTTATATTTAAACATCACTTACGACTTCTGTTACACTGCAGGTGATAACGAAGTGATCATATGTGCTTGTGTTTAATAGGTAAGGCTAGATGAACTACTTCCCTGCAGGCACGGAAAGAAACTTGGAATCAAATAAACATTGATTGGAATAAATTTAGCGGGAAAATGTGTACAAATAACAGAAATCTAAATCCGGACATACATTGAGAGAAATTAGATGAATTTATTGAATTTTATATTTTAGTTTATATTTAAACTTTTAAAGCCTACATAGTAAAGGAAATAAAACAGTACCAGAAAAAGTGGCTACAACACGTACAGAGGATGGACACAAACAGACTTCCATAACAAGCGCTACAATATAAACCAAAAGGACGAAGGAACTTAGGACGACCGAGGAAGAGATGGAGGGACCAACTTCATCTTGAGGATCAAGGAACAGGAAACACGCCTAACCCTTCAGGAACATGATGATGATGATGATGAAAGCGTACTGGTTACGTGATGCAACAACGGGTTCAACATTCAACAACTCTACGCTCTGCCTACACTGTATTTATGTGTTTTGTATTTATCTCAGAACAAACAGCGACTTGTGCCACTTGCACCATAAACTGATTGGTTTTTATAACTGAGATGAAAAGTTTTAATGAACTGCGCGGTACGGACTGGGTCTTTAAATAAAGTAGTGTGGGCTTCGTATTGAAAACACTAATATTACTGGAATTATTTGGCCCTGTAAATTTCAAAAGAGTGGTGTGGTATCAGAAATTACTGTCTTGTCTGTCTGAATTGCATTATTGTATGCGAAGCGAAGGGCAAATCTGAATTCTTGTTACAGGTGAACGTCTTCCTTCAGACCATTGTTGCTGTTCCCCCAGTCATCACGCTTGGAGGATATGTGACAATCAACAGACAGTTGCTAGTAGGGGTGAGTAGTGCTTTCAGTATATATTGGCTTAAATACTGTCTTTATACTTTGGGAATGAGTGGAGGCATTCTCAGTTGGGAAAATTCTTCGCTGTAGTTTCTATTACCAGTGCTGAAAACCTCGCAAGACATGACTTATGTAATGATGGTTATATTTAAGGGTCTTTTTTTCAATAAAGCAGGTATATACATACATATATATATATATGTAGCTAACTGAACAGAACTTATCCAATGATTGGCAACATCTCTGCTTGTCACACTCAGCTCGGTAGGTGCTATCCCCCAGCACACTTTTACCCAATGTCAGGAACAGGTCCAATTTCCATACGTTGCTCTGTTCTACGAATAGGGCTTGATGGCCATTTCTAGAATCATGTAGTCGTAAATGTAATTACAAGTTTCATGGCTTCCGAGACTTGGATAATAAAACTCTTCTTTTGGCTTAGTAGCTGATACCAGGAGCTTAAACCCGAACCTTCCGACTGCGAATTATTTCCAATAGCTACCAACTGCTTTGCTCTATATTTTGATGTTATGATTAATGTCTTCGGGCGAAACTGGTTACATTTTGTAACGAATTACCTTCAGAAATAAAGAACGATGTTAGTTGGAACAAATCTTCACGGTATCTGAAGCAGCTGTCTTGCAAATATTAACCGAACTTACACATTTAGCAATTTTATGCTTGCGCCTAGCTTTATAGGCAACCTCTCCTGTTCGTCCGTTTGGCGTGACAAAGTGTCGTTATCCTGCAGGCGTTGCGTGTCTTAGGTGGACATTTACAAAGCGACAATCGCAAAGCACATGTCTTGTCTTAAATTAGATCTGTAATCACGATAAGGATGACGACGATGGTAACGACGACGGCGACGACGGCGATGATGATGATAATAGAAAAGCATTACGAAGGAGATGTAGAATTTATCATCGGACAGTGCATTTACACGTAAACAAGTCCAGGAAGCTGTCCCAAAGAATTTGACAGTGATAATAATTTCAATGTTCATATCATTCACAAACGCACAGAAAGGTGAAATATTTTAATCTAGTTCCAATATTTTAAAAGGGGTAAGAAGTTGTTCATTTGGTTGAGACAAGGCGCTACAAGACTGAAGCTCGCAGTTTTGACCTTCCGGCAGGGTCATTGATATTTTTTATTGTCGTAATCCTTCCGGCAGCACTATGAGCCTGGGTTCGACCCAGTTTCTAACGGGAACGAGTACCAGGTTTATCTCGATGGGTGTAAAGGCGGCCGGTGTGTAGGACTGACAACCTTACCACCCTCATGTGCTGATTGTCTTGAAATCCTGAGAGCCTGAATCTCCAGAAACCCTGAGGGTCTGTCTAGACCTGTGATGGGATAGCTTTACGTTTACCAATAGTTGAAAAAAACGCACTCTTTCAGAAAATACAATTGTTTCCATGCTTTTCACACCGAAATGGTGTAATGTTTGTGTACAGTAACGTATACAGCAAGAGCGTCGCAAAGCGCTTCCCTTCAGGATCAGGTTCTGAGCCCGGCGATATTCTGCACACGTCGTTGAGAATAATGGCGGAGGTTCCGACAGCGATCTGCGGCACAGTTTGGCCGTCACGGCACCTGCATTGCGCGAAACCACTGATACAAACGTATAGAACAAACCAATGAAGTAACAAAGTACGTGCTACTTTTTTTTTTGTTACAGTTCGTTTCGACGCTGGTGACCTACCTCATTGTGCTTCTGCAGTTGAAGTTCACAGTGGGTGGCTCCGCCCAGCGCCCCGCCTGATCTTGTTCTCCCAGTTTGCCTGAACGCACTGGATTCTCCTCTAAAAGTGCTACAAGTGATTTAAGATGCTTGTGGTGGTAAATATGAATATTGGCCTCTTCTGGGTCGTGATACCGCCGTGTTGTTATAACGGGGCTCCACTTTATTTGGTAAGATACGTCTGTGGTCTACCTTAGAGTCCTGATCTGTGACTGACAACGCATAATCCAAACGGACCATTCGTCAGTGGTATTTAATCCGTGAACTTATAACTGTGGGGCGCGTTATGTTGTGCCAAACAGATCGAAGAATTTATTTGCAAACAATGAGGACGCTACATTACGAGGTCCGGAATTAAACCCACACGTCTGGTACTGCACAAAAACCCTTACAAATTATAAGCGTCGCTTGCGTGTTGATGTTTCAAAAAATGTGTTCTCCCTGTGTACGTAGTTTACAGTGTAGCCGAATATTTTTAGTGTAGCTGTTTCTTAGAATTGCTGGCGTCAGTTACGGACGGTTCATAGCCATGCGTTGTAAGTTAATCTGTCAACGTATATTCAGGACCGTTGGTGACAGGAGAGATTTAAACGCCGAAACAGTTAGGGGCTGATAACGAACGCTAGCAGTACAGTAAGGAAGTCAGTCGCGTACGAGTGTGGTGTAGGTGGGAGTACAGAGAAGTGAGTGTGTTATTTTAATAAATATGATTTAGTTGTTTAACTTGATACAGCACGCATTTTTTATTTTATCAACAATAAATTGAGTAAATAAAAAAACAAGTAAAAAATAAATAATTAAAACTATATGTGATTCGGTGAACCACTCCCGTTTCCCGAAAGAGGATCACCTAACAGACTGAGCGCGTCAGGACAACAAAGTTACAAAGGGTGATCGTGCAGAACATCATAAAGAGACTGTAATTTAATTCATCATAGAGCGAACCTTTGTTAAGTTAGAAAATTTATAGTTGTCGTAAAAAACAGGCTACAGTCTGTCGAGATGTGCAGCCGTGAACAGTACAGTACAGTACAATTCGTGAAGTTCGTTTTTTAGATGTTACTCCTTTTTACAGATTTAATTCTGAATTTATTGTACGTAGAAGCGTCGGATATAAATTCAATATTTACATTTGTACATATCTGAAGACATGTTTCCAAATTTTACCATAGATATTCAGCAAAAATATTTGCCCCATACCGACGTTCGCCACATAAAATTCACCGTGGAACAAGATCCTAATCCTGAAATGATCGTCACTCAGCTAGTCAGGAAATTTTCATTCTCATATGTAATCGGACGACCCATTACAACATCCCAACTCAGGACCGCATATTGAGAACTGCAATCGCAGCTGCAAACAATAAAATTGTCTTTCATGAATTCTTTCCAGTAAACTTCTTACCTTTAACTCTTTCTATTTCGACTTAAAATTCTGAAGATGTGCAATTTGCATCCCACTGAATGTCCTACGTGCTTTTTCGACAAAAAATTCTTCTTATTCTATCCACTTCTCCTGGCTAACCTTCGTACTTGCCCATTCGGTAACATAACTGTGCGTTAGGCACGAAATTATTAACGTACAGATCCTAGTTAAATAAAACGAGGAAGGGAAGTCCATTCATTGAATACTGGTCTGCAGTACGTCTAGGTGAGTGCAAGAGTATCACAGTATCAGTCTGATTGTCCAGGTTCAGGCTAGTAAGACACTAGAAGAAAAAAGAAGTTAACAGTTTGTTACAGGTGTATCAAGTAAGTATGAAGCCCTTTTAAACAGTACATTAAAATTCTTCGCTGTTGTTACGTTTACAAAGACAGTGTACTGCACAGTGCACTGATATACTTTCAATAGGTAGGTCTAATGCCTTTCAAAAGTAGCCAGGCTCAGATGTTATCCAAATTTATTGGAGACCGAATGACTGAAAGACTTACTGACTTACTTACTTATTTACTTACTTACCTACTTACATACGTACTTACTTACCTACTTATTTACTTACTTACGTACTTACCTACCTACCTACTTACTTACATACTTACCTACTTACTTACCTGCCTACTTACTTAACTACTTACTTACTTACCTACTTACTTAGTTAGTTAGTTAGTTAGTTATTTAGTTAGTTAGTTAGTTAGATGTGTTTTGGTTGCTAACCATGTGTGCAAAGTTGTCGCTAGCTTTAGGTTACCCATTGCTTCTTTAAAACAAATTCTACACTAATCTGTGACATTTTTATATCAACTTACGTGTGTTTTTTCAGGGTCCAGGGCTTTTGCCTTTTCACTTCTTTATATTGTTTTTTTCCTTCCATGTATTTTTTAGTGTTTTGTTGTTGTATCTTTGCACTTTTGTCGTGTTTTGTTTGTCTGTTTGTGCTGGCTTTATAATAGGCACTTGTGCCATTAAGTCTGCACGTTAATTAACTTTTTAAAGACTACTGGTTACGTGATGCACCAACAAGTTTAATATCCAAGATTTGTACACTCTGCCAACACTTTGTGTTTTGTATTTATCTGAGAACAAACAGCGACTTGTGCCACTTACAGCATAAACTGATTCGTTTTTATAACCGAGATGAAAAGTGTTTACAGCGCGGTACGGACTGGGCCTTTAAATAAAGAAGTCTGTGCTTGGTCTTTAAAGGGTCAATACACCATGAACTGGGCTGAGTTGCATTATTTATAAAATCCAAAATAATTTTTATGTACCTTACCTGATAAAGGTAAAAACATTACAGTTTCGTAATGAGACGCAATAACTCAGTCGCTGAAGTAACTAGACTGTGAGCTGCCCTACCATGGTTCGAATCCCGGCAGAGGCCAGAAATAGTTTCTAAAAGCGTCTGGACCGTCCCTGGGGCCTAAACAACCTTCTGTTCAGTGCGTAACTGGGACTTTTCCCCAGAGCCAAAGTAGCCGGGGCGTGAAGCTGAACAATAGAGCTAAACAATGTCACGCCTGTGCGTTAATAGTGTGCATAGGGACAGCTATACATTTACCTTTCTCAAAATTTCTTGAAGTTGATGTGAACACGTGTAAGAACACGTGGGACGATAAGGGAATAGAACGGCCAAGTATATCTGTGGTCTTCAGAAGGCCCACTTCGCTGCATCTTTCGTAACCTTGACAATATCTTTCTCCGCTGACCAACACACTGCACACAAATAAAGAAATTATACAGGACTTTGGAAAAAAAAATCCCTGTTATCAGCGTTGTCTCATTTTGTTCACCGCGTTTAAATAAGTTATTGCCTTCTGCACATGGTCTACGCTGTAGCGTAACTGACAAGTGTTTCCGTTAACTGACAAGTGTTTCCGTAACTGACAAGTGTTTCCGTAACTCTTGTGTGCTTGTTATTTACCCAGTGATAACTATTGTATGACGTGGTAGCGCCTGTCGCCATCTGCAAACTGTGCCGCGCCAACAGCAGTCATTACCTAAATGACCCGACGACGTGATTCAGCTCTTTCGGTCCGAAATATAGCGAAACCTTAACTATATTTCGCACCGCAGTTTCCAGCTGTTTCTTCTTGCCACACGCGTACGCCACGGAAGCAGAAACGGCTTGTGTTGCGCAGTTAGTTTTAACAGTCCTCCTTAGATGGCTCTAGTGTAAGGCACCAGAGTGAGGCCATCTATTAGAATTTTCAGAATTAATTCTGTTACACGATTTCTTTATCGCACATCACGAAACAAAATTGACTTACCGTGTGTGCTGCAGTCCGCCATCTTTTCTTGTAATGACAGGCTTATGACGTCAGACACATCCAAAATAAGTTTAAAAAATGGACGGAATTTTTTGACACCTTGTTTGAAGATTAAGCCATATTGAGGGCACTCCAGATTTGTAAACTTAATGTGGCCAGTGACATGGTTCCTTGTATTGAAGCAGAATTGCTCATTCATTGCTGGCTCCATTACGTGTTTAAAGTCAAGCTGAACATAGACATGAAAATAAAACGTTTATTTATCCCCAAGTTACGGTGAAGTTGTCTCTAGCCATAACGGATTTCTTCTCATCGCCTGTATCACTTCAGAATTAATTATGACGTTGAGGGAGGAACATGGGCTGAGGGTTTTCAAGAGTGGGGTACTGAAGAAGATATTTGGACTTAAGAGGGACGAGGTAACAGGGTAGTTGAAAAGACTCCAAAACGAGGAGCTTTATGATCTGTACTCAACAAATATTAAACCAAGGAGAATGAGATGGGCGAGGCATGTGGTAAGTTTGGAAGTAGAAACGTACATGTAGGGTTTTAGTGGGAAGACCTAATGTAAATGGGAGTATAATATTAAAATGGATATTCAAGAAGTTGGATAAGGGAGGCAAGGACTAGACTGATCTGGCTGCATACAGGGACAAGCGGCCGGCTTTTGCAGTTGCGGTAACGAACTGTCGGGTTCCATAAAATGCGGGAAATTTCTTGACCTACTGAGAACTTGTTGGCTTCTCAGAAACGATTCTCTTCCATGAAGTCATTTAGTTACAGCGAAGTATGAGTCGGTGACGCTGTGTTCGAGGGTTTCCAGACAGCGCGGTCATTGTGATTGGTCGGTTGAAGAATTCATCCTTGAACAAGAACCTACGAACCCGATAAAGGTAACTTTGTGAAACTTCCTGTGTACAAAGGGATTGATTATCCCTAATTAAAACTCTTTCTTTCTGTTCGATCCTCACGGGTGAAAGTAACTGCTTCTGCCATCTATGGACTGCCAAGATACCTGTTATGTGTCTTACAGCCTATTGCAAAATTAACAACAAACGATAATTTTGGGCACAAAATATGTCTCTTTGTACTGAGCTTCTAAGAAACAGTTGTCTCCCCTCCCCCCCCACCCCCACATTTCCCGTACGAAGAATATGGCCTGTAACTTTTTTAAATAATACATATTACTTCAGTCACTGTATGCTGTAGAGTCGTCCTTGAGACACAAATAGCTGTCCAGCTACCTAAGGTATTCCCCGCCTTTCACAGAGCCGCGAAGTTTTATCACCGTGGCCAACACCCACAACTGACTCTTTAAGCCTGTTAAATCCAGTTCTTATTTTCATGGCACTTTACTGAAACCATTGTAATATTATTTCTCACATTTATTTCTAGATAACTGATACATTTTTCCCTTTTTGGGTATTTGGAACGCAATTTTGAACAGACTATTTTTTGTTTTTCGTTGTCTCCACTGAAAGTTCCGACTACTCAATTTTGATGTTTGTGTGACCGTGCATCACCGATATCATAATAATATAAACAACCAACTAGATTCAAGAGTAATGGTATTTCCCAATCAGCTCAACATGTTTCGGGCGATGATTTCGCCCATCCTCAGGAGCACTAGACTGTGTTTACAGCTTGTGGTATAATGCACCGACGATGCTTCCTGCAGGCAGCATCGTCGGTGCATTATACCACAAGCTGTAAACACAGTCTAGTGCTCCTGAGGATGGGCAAAATCATCGCCCGAAACATGTTGAGCTGATTGGTATTATTAATAATTACCATTATTTTTGCATCTAGTTGGTTATTTATATTATTACTAAATTTTGATTTGGTCATGCTAATAAATTTTAGTTCACATGGTTATGGTATCTTCACATGGTTATGGTATCTTCACATGGTTATGGTATCTTCCGCAAAACTTCCTTTTTTTTAATTAACCCTAATAAAGTGGCTCCAGATATCCACGCACAAATTTTGCATCTCGTCGCATGTTTGGACAAGACTGGTTTGATGGCCCTGATTCACACGTACGTTATAAAAGCATCGCTTAATATATGCTGGCATCAGTGGCGGATAGAGGCTAGTAGACTGAATAACGTATTTTACCAGCAAATTACATTTATTTTCATATAATTGTTATATTTCCTACTGCGTAATAAGTTGTATGGACGTTCACGTTACGTGCATAAAAGTAAATATACAGGATGAACAGACAGGCGACGTGCGTATAAACGTAACTTTAAGGAGCTTTTTGTAACCATTGTTACCTTGGAAAAGCAATAATTAATACATACTCTAAGTGTGTGTCTGTAGCCTTAGTTACCCAGCTTGCAATGCGAATGCGCCGTGTTATATTGTCATCTGTGGCCTGTATCCCAAAAACGGCACTATTTTCGGACAATTTGTTGAACATAAAATGTGTGTTTTGATTTTCTATACAAATTTTGTCTAAAATATTAACCTTTCTACGAAGAATCGAGCGAGGTGTTATCATAGGTCTTTATGTAAAGTACCAGTTATTCTTGTCGGTGTTTAACGAAACTTGAATTTTCTCGACAGATTTTCGAAAAATATTGAAATAACGCATTACATGCAAATCTATTAAATGGGAGTCGAGTTTTTGTGTGCGGAAGGACAGGCGGAGAGACAGACAGACAGACAGACATGATGAAGCTAATAGTCGCATTTCGCAATTTTGCGAACACGCCTTAAAAATGAGATGCAAGTCTTTCCAATTCTGTTATGTTTGTGTTCAGCTTACAAGTTCTATTTAAATCTAGCTTATGTCGTGCATGTTAACGAGAAATAATGTAAAATATTCTTTTACTTTGTATGCAGCTCAGGTAAAAGTCTTGATAAATTCATAACTTAACCGTTTATCCCATTCGCCCGTAATGCTCCCTCTTCCTCGTCCAAATATTCCCCTAAACGCCGTGATAATCAGTTAATATTGCAGAATAATGCCGATACGACAGGCCGATCCCTCATCCAGGGGATTCCTACCGTGTGTGCGTGTGTGTGTGTGTGGTGTTGTGTGTGTGTGTGTGTGGTGTGTTG
>Ga0136643_10012571_pt1 | contig 12619 bp, 11 predicted proteins | sample TergutLab28metaG_FD_96883 | JGI IMG/M metagenome (GOLD analysis project Ga0136643, IMG submission 96883) | Labiotermes labralis P1 segment gut microbial communities from Petit-Saut dam, French Guiana - Lab288 P1 (version 3) (version 3) | ecosystem: Host-associated > Arthropoda: Insects >...
CAGGCTCTTCTGGGAACTCGACCAGAGTAATTCCATATTTTATCAACAGTTGAGAAAAGCTATTAACTTCTCCACAAGCTTTGCGGAAGAAAAGCCCATCAATTATATTTAACTGCAAGTCTCCGCTTGTGCTAATTGTTCTTTCAAGATTTATACCAAGTGGTGTAAACCGTAATACGGCATTATCGCCAGAAGAACAGGCAAGTACAAATTCATGCGCCGCAATATTTGCTCTCATAGAAATTATAACTTTTTGCGGGTCGGCCATTTTGTTTAAGCGGATAAAGAAATCTTCGGCATCTTCATTTAGCATATTGGTAACAGTAATGGCAAAGTATCGCTTGGTCTCGGTTCTTCTTTCGTCCAAATGCATAGTACTCCAGCCGCCAAACATAAGACGTCCGCCATTATTAATATTTGCTTGCCTGTTTACGGGGCCAAAATCAATTGTGTCCATACCCATAAAGGTACAAAAACCATGCGCGTCGGTTGCATTAAGCTCTGCTATTGCGTCATCTGTCAACGCTTCTACAGAATATATGATAAGGGCTTGATGAGCGGTTACTAAGGTCTGCTCTACGGTTAGTACATATCTTTCGTCTGCTGCGCTTGTCCCCGGAGCCTGCACAAACTCTTCAAAAGAATGTGTATGTCCTCTGAAAAATGTCCTCAAAAAATTGGAATTATTACCGGCGGTGGCATAAACCGACCCTGCCACAAACAACATTAACATAATACTGGCAGCTACAAAAACTCCAGCCTTGCGGCGTGGTGCATACTTGCTTCTATCTCTCATGCTCTGTTTTATCTTCCTCTCAAGTTGTGCGGTATCTACCGCCATATGCGAAAATTTGCCAAGCGCGCCTTTTATGCGCGTTTCGTCGCGGTCAAGCATCATAAAATCGCCCTCCTTCGAAATTCGTTACATGAAGCGTCGTGATGGACACCATAGCCACATTCGTCCAAGTATACAGCAGCTTTTTTCTTAGCTCGTTCGTATTGTTTACGCAATGCCGTGGGCGACGCACCCATTATACGCGAGAGTTCGTCGTAGCTTTGCCCATCTATAATGCGGCCATAAAGCAGAGCGCGTTCTTTTGGGTTTAGCTGCCGCAATGCCTCATCTATTTCCGTAATGGACACAGTATCTTCCATATATGTTTCAGGTTCCTCGTTGATATCAAAAAAGAAGAATAACCTGCGTCGCTTTTGTCCTCTGATTTTGTCCATACAATCGGTATAGGTAATCCTATATAACCATGCTTGCAAATTCCTGCCGTCAAACTTATGGCGGTTTTTGTATGCGTACAGGAACACTTCCTGCACTACATCTTCTGCGTCTTGGTGGCTATATAGCACGTTTGCGGCGTACCGCACAAGTTTTTCGCCGTATAGGGCAATGGCTTCTTCGAGTTCGGCTTCGCCGCCTGTGGTAAAGCGGGCTGATAGGTTCATTGAGCCATCTCCTTTCGTTAAACTCTCTGATTAAGTACCGCGAGCTATGCCGCGTCATAGGAAACGCGCGGCATATGCGAGCGGCTAACTTAATCAGAGAGTTCCGTTGGTGGTGTATCAGTCGACTGTACTTATATAGCGACAGAGATATGCGTTTTGTGACATGTAATTTTGAAAATTTTGTTATGGCATAGTTCCACGACTAAGAGAATTTATATTAAACTTACACCAAAGCATCTATTTTGACAGTATACAGCATGTCACTATTTGTGCTATTATGATTTTAAATTAATATTTTATGTCGATTTATATTGGAGGTCTAAGTTTCTCATGAAAAATGACAAAATAATGCTTGCTACGCTTATAGTTGCTATTTTAGCACTTATTATATCTATAGTAGAGTGGGAGCACCGAAGCCCACCATCCGAACTATTAAGGATGATATTTTCTTTTTCAAGCAATGGAGATGAATCTTTACAAAGGGAACGCTCCCCTGATCAAGTTGCCGAAGATGAACAGCTAGGGGAATTGAGTATCGCTGTACTAGGCCAACCAGAAGAATATGAGCAGGATGACTTAATTATAAGTAGCAACGCTATGGAAATAGGTGTAATGGCTATTGAAATTACTGACGAACTTCTCAACCGTGCAATAACTCGAAGAGTGGCCAGTGATAGCATTCGAGCATTGCGTTTTACTGGTGTAAGTGCAGCATTCAGTAACTATCCAAGAGATTCGGGAGAATATCTTGTAAGCTTAGGCCTTACTCTAATTGACCTTTCTATATTTGACTCTTCACCAGAAGAATCGACAACGGATTTTGAACTTATAAAACAAAGCAGAAACTCACTTGCAGAAGTATTAGGTCTGCCAACCAAATTGGAATGTCACTACTGCATTTGAGTAATGCGCTCCAGCTACTTAAACCTAAAAACTGCCCAACACAATGATTGGACAGCTTTAGTCTTAAATGGCTATAAATAAAATTTAGTCAATAATCACATTAGTAAACGCGTTTATCAAATACGGCCGGTCGTCACTACATCGCGTAAAGATACGATAAAACGGCACTGCATGATAAACGCTCGGTTGGTCAGAAATATATTCTTGAAAATACACCAGATCCATATGGACAATAGTCATGGGGGCTTCTTCCGCCATATGGCTTACTCGCTGTACAAATGTAAGCAAGGCCTCATTGGGAGCGAAAATCATAAGCGGCGGTTCGGCATGGCCTAAAATTTGCCCAAACTGCATTTCTATATGCTCTATGCCAATGGGGGTAACTAAAAATTCTATAAAATTGGAATGCACAAGCTGCCCACGGTATACCTGCCTGTAGATTATACGGATACCACCCGCCACTTCAAAATGGCTGTCTTGTACAAAGTCGTCAAAGTAGCTGCGTATAAAATCATCCGTAAGAAAGCTTGCATGTGCATGAGTAATTTCGTCGTCTACAGCAAAACCCCTACCCTGGCGGAAGCCGTCCGGGTTCTCGTAAAAAATAAAGCCGTTAGAAATTGTCATATGACTATTGCCATACCTGAAAGACTGCCGCCCAAACTCATCGTACCGTTCTACAGCTTGCGGGTTGTCAAATAAAATTGCCACAAGAGCGTCTGTATCGTAATAGAATCCAGTCACATTAAGCGGCCGCATAGGCGGGAACCGCCGCATTAGCTGTGTGTACATGCTTATATTACTATCGTTAAGCACCGTACGTATTTGCCGCTCCTGCTCCGTACCAACGGTATAGCGTCCGTTTTCCATAAAAATTAAAAACCCAAGCCCGATGTTTAGCACAATAAAAAATATTAATATATAGGTTTTAGCCCGCTCCCACTCCATGGTGCTTCACCTCCGCTTTGCTCGTGGCTATTAGACTTCCTTGGAAACTCATTCCTAAACATTTTCGCACCAGTCCTCAAGCTTCTGAAGAAGCCTACTAATGCTGCAATCTAATTTCGATTCCCGACACAATAGGAAATCCAAACTCATGTCCGGTAGGTTCCTGTGGTTGTTCAACTGCTCTTGTATTAACATCAAAATTATATGCAATTTTACGATAATACACCACGCGGCCATGGTCTACAACCACCTCTATAGGATGCACTAGTGGAGATAGACAATGAGGGCCTGTATACCAGGGTTCCGTCATTACCATCGGGAAATTGTTAATTACATATCCAAACCAAAAAACATATCCACGCCCGCGCTGCTCGTATCCCGCAAGAAAAAATTCATTTGTCACATTGGGGTCGTTATATACGAACGCGTACGCGGCAGAAAAATCTGCCGCCAAACCTGTGGCAGCCGCCCGCCCGATAGTGCGGAAACTGGTATACTCCACAACATCCCAAGGCAGGTAGCGCACAACGGTGTTTAAATTACTAAACGTAAATATTTCGGCATACCCCACCCGTCCGTGAGTTACAGTGGCAGGGTTGTCAAAAAAATGTTCTACTTGCCCACGTATAAACGCCAAATGCAACTGCCCAAAAGTTCTGTAAGGGCTGTGTGCGGAAACGGGATTGTAACTAAATTCATCATCAAATTGCGGTGCAAATTCTAAGCCATTTACATGTACAAACCTTACCCCCGCATCCGTTAGCGCAACAGGCAAATGTGGAACACCTAACGTGTATTCCCAAGTATAGTCTTCTCCAATAAAGAAAATCCGCCCCTGCCCCGGATGAACTGCCACCGCATGGAAATTATCCAAATCCCGCTCCAGCAAAAGCGACCCGACACGCCGCCCAAACGCTTGGGCAAACACGGTTGTGTTCATGTAAAACGCGTATTCGAAAATAACAACCGGCGCGCCAAGGATTTCTGCCATATCCGTTTCCTGCTGCGACACAAAACTACCGCTTTGCAGCACCGCGGTAATAATGGCACGGCCATTTCGCCACAGTTCATGCTCTGTTATCTCGCTGTAAGCAATACCAAAGTACCCATCCCCCACTCCATGCACAATGCGAAACGGACGCACCAGTTCATGCTCCCAGTCTGGCACGGCCGGAGCCAAACGCGCCTGTAAATATGGCACAAAATTACGGTCGGTAAAATAAACAAACCACAAGTGCATGGTCAAGTACACCGACAAAACCGCCAATGCTAAAATGAGTAAGGATTTTGCATGAGAGATTATTTTTGCCGACATGATTTCCTCCTCGCACAAATTAACATAGATATAGAGGGGTGGGGCGTAGCCCCGCCCCTCTACTACAACAATACCTAAAATCCGGCTTCGCTTTCGCCTGTATACTTGTTAAACCTAAGCACCATGGTAGTACCCTGCCCCGGTTGGCTTGTAACATGCACTGTTCCACCATGCTCTTCCATTATTTCATTTACAATTGCAAGCCCCAGACCTGTGCCGCCCATTGCCCGCGCCCGCGCCTTATCTACACGGTAAAACCGCTCAAAAATACGCGAAATACTTTCTTCCGGTATACCCATGCCCTCGTCACGGATAAAAATACGATAGTATTTCTCTGTGGTTTCCATGGTTACATGTACGGTAGTGTTTATTGGGCTGTATTTTATAGAGTTTGACAAAATATTTGTAATAACTTGGTTTATGCGGGACGCGTTTGCCTCTACAAAGCAAGGATGTGTGCCTGCGGTAACAGAAATATGCTGCCCCTTAGTTGTAGCTAGGAACTGGCTCTGGCGCACTGTAAGACGTAATAACGCAACCAAGTCCACCACGTCCATTTCAAGCGCAGACTGCTTGGAGTCTATACGAGAAAGCTCCAACAAGTCGGACACAAGCAGCGTCATTCGATTGGCTTCCTCGTCTATTACTTTTAGAAAATCCATTGCAATGTCTGAATCTTTTACCGCGCCGTCTATCAATGTTTCCGTATACGTACGGATAGATGTGAGAGGCGTACGCAACTCGTGGGATACGTTTGCCACAAATTCCTTACGCATGTTATCCAGTTTCATTTGGCGGGATACGTCCTGCAGCACTATTACATAGCCGTCTATATTACCTGCCTGACTGTTGTACGACGTTACACACGCAAGCATAAAGAAATCCTTATTTTGATATGTAGATTCTCGTATCTCTTCAGGCTGTAAATTGTATATATCACCGGGTTCGATACCCAAAAATTCTAAGGCGCCATCAAGGCTCATCTGATGCACATCCACGTCATGCAAAAGCTCAATACCGGCATTGTTAGCATGTATCAAAACACCTGCCGCGTCATACGCAAGCACACCATGAGATGTGTTTTGCAAAATTGCTTCGCGTTTATTACGCTCACTTGCCATAATGCGTAAAGTACTGCTTAGCTCCTGCGCCATATGGTTGAAGTTATACGAAAGCTGCCCGATTTCGTCCTTGCTTTTTACAGTGATTTTTTGCGAAAAATCGCCGGAAGCAATTTTTTTTGCATGACGAGTTATTTTTACGATAGGTGCGGTTATGGTACCGGCCAAAAAAAACATCAGTACCATGATAAGTATAAGGGAGGCCAATACCGTTATTATAATGGTAAACGCCATATTAACTAGGCTTTCGCTCATAAACTGAGTGCTTATGCGAGTAAAAATTATAAAATCTTCGCCATCATGGGTTACAGGCATGGCAAAACTGATCCATTGCTGGTTATTCTGCCCCGGCAAGTCTGGTCCCGGGCCTACAGAAAAGCCTTCTACCCCCACAAGAGCGGCAGCAAGTGCTTGGTTGTTAAATCGCATGGGAATAAAAACTCCCGGTGCGATAGGGATACCGGAGTTGTTCATTATCATGCCCTGTATGGAGTAATCTTCATGGCCTGCCACACCCCACGTTGCCGCGTCAGAAAAGCGAGCGCGAGGATACTGTTGCACAACTTCCGCATTAATTGCATTGGCACGGCTGCGCAATTGGTTTTCTGCGCGGCTAAGCTCCATTTGACGCATGTTCCACAACATTACCGTACCACTTACTATCATTACAACAAGCACCACGGCGGCGTATATGATTATTAGCTTCGTTTTTAGGCTGTTCATCAAACCACTAAACCTCCGCAACAAATCTGTTTAAGATTACTATAGAACCTGTTTATAGCCCAACACCAAATTCTTGAGTAAAATGATAACCGACCCCACGCTTAGTTAAAATATAAATGGGCTGGTCGGGTATAGGTTCAAGCTTGGTGCGCAAGCGACGGATAGTAACATCTACCGTACGCACATCGCCAAAATACTCATAGCCCCACACTTTTTCCAAAAGAGCCTCTCGGGAAAAAATCTGGTTATTCTGCGTTGCAAGAAATTTTACTAGTTCAAATTCGCGACGCGTCAGGTCGATTGTCTCGCCACCGCGTTTTACTTCATACAAATCCAAGTCTATTATAAGTTCGCCAAAGAACAAACGTGTGGTACCTGTACTTGCCGCTTGTGGTTTGTGCGCGCGACGCAAGTTGGCCTTTACACGGGCAAGCATTTCCCGTACACCAAATGGTTTTGTAATATAGTCGTCCGCTCCCAGCTCAAAGCTAAGTACCTTGTCGGTTTCTTCTGCTTTTGCCGTCAGCATTATTATGGGTACTTGAGATATCTTGCGCAGCCGCCTACATACTTCGTATCCGTCAAGGCCTGGCATCATTATATCTAGCAAAACAAGGTCAGGGCTTTCAGACATTGCAAGGTTTAGCCCTTCTTCGCCGTCTGCTGCGCAAATAGTTTCGTACCCCTCTTTACGCAAGTTGTAGTTTAAAATATCTGCAATTTTTGTTTCGTCGTCTACTATCAAAATTTTTACCGGCATGTTGTAAGCTCCTTTATTTTGTGGGAGCGATAAGTATCTAGGCTCCCTTACTCCCTCGTCCCTACTTCTATAATGCGCGTTGTGGGAAAGCGCAGTATCTCTTCCTCAAGATCTTCCGGCTCGCCGCGTTGTACTCCATTAATATAGGTTATAAGTTGAGAAACTTGTCTTTGCCCCGGTGTTCCTTCTTCTATAACGTTAATTACCGCAGCTGGCAAGTCCGGGTTTAAGAGCTCTTCCACTTCCGGTGGGGTGTCTTCTATTGTTACGACTTTATCCACGGTTACAACAGAAAGTAACGGGCGAAAAGTATTTACATACAGCGTTTGGCCCGGGTGTATTATGTCATTTATGGTCATATTGTTTAAGTTTGCAAGTGCTGTCGGATATGTGCCAAAGCGCGTGGCAATAGCCCCCCAGCTATCCCCAGAACGAACAACATAAGGATAACGCGTCATAACATTACGATCCAGTACAGCTATTGCTTCGGTTGTGGATAGCAATACTTCCTCTTCCGGGTTAACACGAACGTGCCGTATTTCCCACTCCGCTGTAAATTCGTAATGTATAGTGTTTTCGTTGCGAAACCGCTGTGTCATAAGCAATATAATTTGGTTTACATATTGGTCAGACCGCACCAGACCTTCGCGGTTACCATTTACATAAATGGCGCGCGCCATAATATCGTACTCCAAATAAAAACCGATAGAGTTAAATACTTCGTTCCGCGCAGAAATATCCCTTGCGGCAACCCATCGCGCGGGAGTAACCGTGACCCGCTGGGTTGTGCGTATATCTCCGGTACGCGCAGCATGAAACTCTATTGCTTCATCGTGAAATTCCTCACTCGTGAGTGCTCTGTCAAGTGCTATATGCCCCACAAGCTCGTCGTCCAAATAAACCGCAAGCGCGTTAAAGCTAAAGAACCGCAAAACTATCATGATACCAAGCGTACCAAGGATAGCAGCTGTTACACCAATATTCAAAAATTTCTTGATACGTGGATCCATATTTTTAGGCAAAAGCGAATTCCGATGCTGTGGTCTGCTTCTTCTCCTACCAGAGGTAGAGCGTGTATCCTGCCCTCGGCCACCACGTGGAGCAGGCCTATGCGCGTCGGTATGACGTCGCGCCTGACGATAATAATCATCCCTCTCCCTAGATGAATAAGGAACATTTCTTTCTTGAGCATCCCTATGATGGGAATTATTTCTATCACTTGCCTCAGAAGAAGGCTTTTTTGTCCCTCCAATTTCGGGCAAGGGTGCTAGCTTACGTTTAGATACATCATGCCCTGACGCTTTTTGCCGTGGCGGGGCAAGCTCAAACGGCTGAGGCGGGCGCTTTACGTCTCTTTGATTGTAACTCATTGACAGTTTCACCGCCTTTTTTAGATTTGATAAACTTATGGTTTTACTAAGGCAATATAATAATAGCCTGCACTGTGTTTGATTGCGGTTCGGTTAATGTCACATGCACGTTCATGTTAACGCGTAAGGCATTACGGTTTAGCGACGCACCGGCACGGGTTATTGTTGCGTTATTGGCCAACTGTAGGTTTATTGTACGGCGAGCGTTGCCCTGACCTTCTACTACAGTTATATTGCCGTTTGCGTGGATTGCTTGAATATAGCCCAACAGCACAGTTTGCTGCGCGGAAGACTGGCCTTGTATTTGAATGTCTATTACTTCGCGGCTATCCAGCATTACACTTAGAGTTTGGCCTATGCGTAGCGAATAAATATCAAAGGCTCCCGGAACTACCACATATATTTCGGATTCACCTGTCGGGCGCGTTACTGTTATTTGGGAATTACGCTCGCGAATAACCAGTTCAGTTAATCGGCCATTTACTGTAGTGCGTACACCGGAAGCTACTACACTTACGGCACGGTCATATTCTGCGTTTATGGTTACGCTGTCACCTATGCGAATATCGCTCCAGTTTAGGTTTTGTACACCGTTACGGGTAAAGGTGGTGACAGGGATAGTGCGTAGTTCGTATATGCGGTCATCAGGCATGGCAACAGTAAGAGTAGGGCTGCCACCTACGGTCTCAGGCGGACGGGACTCGAGAAGAGTACCTACCAGCGTACGCTCGCGCTCCACCAGAGTGAGTTCGTGCAAAATGTCACCCGCAAAGCGGAAAAATGCGATATCACCGACTTGTACGGAGTTGAATGGTGCAGCAACGCCGCCGCGAGTTATTAATACGTTTGCCGCCAAGGTAAAATTACGTTCCTCGTTTATAACTTCGCCGCTAATGCGTACACGCTGGGTACGTATAGTTAGGCCATTTGCGGTTATTGCCGTTACAAAGCCTTCGTCAAAACTAAGATTTCCGGCGGGTGTAGCCGCGCCAGTATGCACACTGTCTGTGCGCCCTACTAGGCTTACTACCTCACCTTGGGCATTGGTGAGCACGGTAACTGTCATACCAACTTGCAGAGCGGAAAATGGACGTTGCTGTCCGTCTATCATAATAATACTGTTAGCGGTAAACCGTACACTTTGCAAAGCCGTAGCTGTGCGTACGTTTATTTGAGTTGTGCCTTGTATGGCTTCTATTACGCCAATTACGGTTCCCGCGCCTGTGGTTTGTCCTGTAGTGGTGCTTTGGGCATTTAACATGTTAAATAGAATTGTTGCCAATTCTGCACGATTTATGTTTTGAGTTGGGTTAAAAGTACCTGTTCCGCGTTGGATAAAATTTGAATTAAGCGCGAAATAGACATATCGACGATAGTTTGCGTTAATACTCGCATCGTCTGCAAATGGGTTCGGGTGCGGCAAAGTCACAGCCGCCGCCGCGGAAGAATGCCCTGCCATACGCGCTACCCATGTAATGGCTTGTTCGCGGGTAAGGCTATTTGCGACAGAAGTCTGTCCAGAGGTTGTTACAAAGCCCAGTACTTCTGTTTCTGTTATAACATTGTGATATAGAAGGAATGCGATTTCCCGGTCAAAACTCCTATTCCAAGCTGTATGTCCAGCCGCCATTGAGTCCAAAAACTGACGGGAATTGTTGACCGAACGCTCGAACATTGCTTGTTGTGCGGCAGGTAGATTGGCCGTAACAATACGAAAACCAGATGCCATTGCAAGAACCTGCGCCGCCTCAAAGTTAGTTAAAGTACGTGTTGGGTTGAAGTTGCCTGCAGCATCGCCCATCATAAATACGTTGTTAGCAGGGTTAGAAACCCATGCTATTGCCGCGGCGGAAGGGTGGCTTGCCGGTACATCGTTAAACGAGGCAGCGGCCTGTGCCATTGCCGGGGTTGCAGCAAGCAGGGTAAGTATGGCAGCCAGTACTATTGCTGATATACGAGTTGATGTTCGTAACATTGTAGTCATCCTTTCCGATTGCTTAGAATTATGAAGTAATAGTTGCGGTTTGTATAAATCGCACATTGCTGTGCCTTTGTTGCAAAATATCACACGCCCGCTTAGCGGTATGTTCATTTTCGAAATAAGCAAAAACTGTTGCGCCTGTACCCGTCATGGATGCGCCTAATGCGCCATGGGTTTTCATATCGTTTATAAGAGTAGTTATTTGCGGATACACACTCGATGTTATGGGTATAAACGCGTTTTCAAGATGTTGTGCTATTTGGCTGGCATCTTTAGAACTGTAGGCTGTGAAAAAACTATCTAACTTTGCCAAAGTGCAGCTATCCAGCCTTGGTTGCTGCAACATGTTAAAAATTTCCTTTGTAGAAACATGTATCGGCGGGTAAGCCAGTAAAATATAACAAAGTGGGTGAGGTGCCAGCGGCGTTAGTTTTTCGCCAATGCCAGTAGCAAGAGCCGTGCCGCCCATTACACAAAACGGGACATCCGCACCAAGCTGCGCACCCAAGGCAACTAACTCTTCCTGCGAAATGTTTAGGCTAAAAAGACGATTAAGCCCATGCAAGGTTGCCGCCGCATTACTGCTGCCGCCACCAAGTCCCGCACCTATGGGAATATGCTTGTCCAAGGTTATTTTCACCCGTGTTGTAATGTTATATTCACGCATAAATAGGTTAGCGGCTTTTACTACAAGATTGTCATCCCCCGTAGGCAGATGCACTTTTTTATGGTTTACACCAGCCGCATTATCGCATATGCTATGTAGCTGTTTTTGAACCCCTTGCATTTGCCCTGTGCAATCGGCAACGATAAAATCCACTTGCGGAACACAAGAAACATCATCTCCCACATGCGAAAAAGTCAACCGGTCACACAACTCCAACGACTGCATAACACTAACAATATCATGATACCCGTCGTTTCGCTTGCCGGCAATTGCCAAAAAAAGATTTATTTTGGCAAGCGCGCTAACTCCTACAAAACCCCCGGTGCTGCACCGAGGGTTTTGTAAGGGATTTATTTCCGCTGCCGCAGTAGGCAATGCCCCTGCTTGATTATAATACATATTAGCGTTTCGAGAACTGAGGCGCACGCCTTGCACCTTTAAGACCGTATTTCTTACGCTCTTTCATACGTGGGTCGCGTGTTAGGAAACCAGCACGCTTTAGCGGTTGACGGAAGTCCGAATCCGCAACAAGTAGCGCACGGGAAATACCATGGCGAATCGCACCGGCTTGTCCTGTGTATCCGCCTCCAAAAACACTTACTTTAATATCAAACTTGCTTAATGTCCCTGTAAGTTCCAGCGGCTGACGCACAATTAGCTTTAGTGTTTCCAAGCCAAAATAGTCGTCTATACCGCGTTTGTTAATTGTGATATTGCCTTTTCCGGCCATGAGATAAACGCGAGCAACCGCGCTTTTTCTTCTACCGGTTCCATAATATGAAACTGACGCCATATCTCACGCCTCCTATTCTAAATTAAGCACTAATGCTTCCGGTTGTTGGGCTTGATGCTTGTGTTCCGGGCCTGCGTACACATGCAATTTTTTGTACATTTGGCGGCCCAAGTTATTCTTTGGCAGCATACCCTTTATAGCATGGGTAACTATAAATTCAGGCTTTTTGTTTTGCATGTCGCGCATGTTAATTTCTTTTCTTTTGCCAATGTGGCCGGAATGGCGCACATATATTTTTTGGTCCAATTTACGACCTGTTACAACTACCTTGTCTGCGTTTACGATAACAACATAATCGCCGGTGTCTACAGACGGGCTAAAAATTGGCTTGTGCTTGCCACGTAGTATACGTGCAACTTCGGAAGACAGGCGACCTAAATTAAGGCCAGCCGCGTCCACAACAAACCATTTGCGCTCTACTTCATGAGGCTTGGTAATATGGGTGGTGCGCATGGGTGTTAACCTCCATATTGGTTCTATATTTTTTTTGGTTTTGTAGCCTCAATCGGGGTAGAGACACATAGCAAGTTTAGAATATTTCTAAGAAAAAGTCAAGACAAAATTGTAAAATACGGGTATAATG
>Ga0136643_10012572_pt1 | contig 12618 bp, 15 predicted proteins | sample TergutLab28metaG_FD_96883 | JGI IMG/M metagenome (GOLD analysis project Ga0136643, IMG submission 96883) | Labiotermes labralis P1 segment gut microbial communities from Petit-Saut dam, French Guiana - Lab288 P1 (version 3) (version 3) | ecosystem: Host-associated > Arthropoda: Insects >...
CCCCCCCCCCCCCCCAAGCAATACCCAACAGTTAGGATATTCCATCTTATTTGTACAACCATTTCTTCAACAAGAGTACACACCTCATGAGAATGCACAACTTGGGAAGTATGGTTGCCATGGTAACTAGAGTGTAACTCACTCACTCAGACACAACAGCACAAAATCAAATGTAACCCTTGAAAGAACAGTGGTAACAAAATACCTACACCAGCTGCTTGTACATTTCACTGCACCTTGCCCACACAGTGCATTTATGTGGTCTGCAGCAATATTTCATCAGTTTGTCTTCTGTAACGGAGATCCAGTGTTTTGTGCAATGCAGAAACTGAACAGTTAAACATTACTTCGATGAAAATTAAGACTCAAGGTGAATCAAGATAGGGCGGTTGGTACAGCAACTAGTCTATGGGCATGATAGCTTGCAGTTTGCACAGTGGCAGAGGCAAAATGTCTAGACCAGTTCTGGGGTCTGCCCAGCCTCCTATTCAATGGGCACTGGGGTTTCTTCCAAGGAGTAAAGTGACAAGAGCATGAAGTTGACCATTCAGCTCCATCTACGGTCAAGGTTAAGGACAAACAGATTTACATACCTACTCCACTAATATGCCTTCATGGAGTGGACATGGACAACTTTTAGACTCCAAAGGGTTAGTGACATTTCCAAGCACCTACACAACAAGCCAATTTCAGAATAATACGCCTTGTCTGTGTTGTGGGGGTGCCCAATCAAACCTCCTCCATCCATGTTCACATTGCCTTCTACATCAATGTTACAATATGTCTTCACTTGAAATTCTGTCATTAAATAACTTAAGAACCAAACAATATAAACAAATTGGCACCACATAACACAGTATCCTTACAGAAATTTTCTACCAATACACTCCAACAAAGGAATGACCAACCCACAGCTCACACGCAAAATGCTGCATGCAACACTGTGGTGTTATCCACAGATATATTTGAAATCAGACAACACCCTTAACCCTTTCCCTGGCACAATATACATTACCTGAAAAACAGTGAAAGACAACTTACCACCACTTACATATACCCAAGTGACCCTGTCATAGTAATCTGGTTGTTGCCACATTGGCACTGTTCTTTGCCAGGACTAAAATAACTTTGTCAGGGATTGTGGATGTGTACAGTTATGGGGATGTTTGCTGGTTGACAACTGTCAAAACATCCACTAGCTTTCAGTGTTCTCATATTTTCATACTGGAGGTCCACCTGTCAACTTCACGTTTTGCAGCATAAAACCAACCAGTCCTGAATCCGTACACCTACATACTTGTAGATGTACCGAGACCGTGTCTTGGTGTTTTCATGTTACAAACAAAACTTTTTATATTTGGAGATAAATAAAATGGTCTCACAGTGCAGTAGGACCAGGATAGCGCAGTCAGTATAGTGACTCACTATGGGTTGGACAGTCCGGGGATCAAATCCCAGTTGGGGCAAGATTTTCTGCACCCATCCAGACCAGTCCTGTGCCCACCCAGCCTCCTATACAATGGGTACCGGATCTTTCCCAGGGGTAAAGAGGCCGGGCGAGGTGTTGACCACCCACCTCCATCTAGCACCGAGGTTAAAAAAAGAGTACAGCTATGCCTCTACTTTCCCTCTGGGCTTTCATAGCCTGTTCTAGGGTGAACTTTACCTTTACCTTTACCTCGCAGTGCAGTAGCAGTACAAGGCAATAAGAACATTTGTATAGTATTTCTTTATCAATGCTAATAACAAATGTGCATGTTTAATAGCCTTTGCTAGTGCAGCTGTTAGCAAGAAATGAAAGTCGAACAATTCATGACCAGGCATAAAGATGTTCAGTGCACAAAGTTCACTGCATTCCTTCATTAATGTGTTTCAAGAAAGGTACATGAGTGGGAGTGCTGCAGTTACTTCCTCACTATTCAAGGAAAGTGTGACTAAACTATCAATTTGCTAACACACTTATCATTGAAGACAGAAGTAAATGACAGAAACATTTGGAATTTTGTGCCATCTCTATGGTATCCTATCCAAATGGAGTGTCGTTAAAGATGGACGCATGTTTTGGTTCTAGTTACTTAAGCAAACTGGAGTTTTCAACAATTAAAACATGTATAACAAACAACAATATATTACACCTCACCTCAGTCTCAATCTTCACGTCAGGCAACATCACTTCTAAAGAATCCTCTTCACTCTTTTCATCAACAGCTTCACTGCCACTCAGTGAAGAATCACTGCTTGAATCAGGTTCAGTTTTGATTACATTCATGGCAACCTTAAAACACAGTGACACATTTGTACCATTAGCCTTGATGTCAACAGCTCTGTGCATCATGTAAAGAGGTACATACTATCACAGGACACACAAAGTGCAAGAGTAAGAATCTGCAACCTGCAGTCCGAAAAAGTTCAAAACCGACAGCACTATAACACTCACACATCCTGAGGGACGTGTTATAACCTCATTCCTGCAGCGTATTAAACAAGCTCATAAACATGTCAACACATTTATAATTACTTTAAAACCAAAATAACATTAACAAAAAGTCCTGTTTTAGAAGTATCGGAAGTTAATAATAGTATTTGATCTATCTCTTCTTAACACTTCACAGTGTACGCAATCTAGTTTAACGCGTGACCGGTATAAACAAATATGACACCCAAATCTACACCACCGAACAAAAGCTGTATTACGTACATGCAATAGTCGTCGTTAATAATAAACAACTGTTATCCAAGCAAACTGATGCGTATGGGTCTGAAAATCGAAAACAATGAACACAGCATTCAATAACTACAGAAACCTATTACCTCCCCAAGCCTGCCCTGCAGCAGCAGTCCGACATGCGGCAGGGTTGCTGGTTTCAGAACACGCTCTTCTCGCTCCAAATTCCTTTAACGAAGGAATTACATTTAGTTATGATCTGTGCTTACACTGTAACTACAGTTCTAAATCGTTGCGTTTTCGTACGCTTTTTAGTATCAGCGTTGTCCAATATGCCGTGACTACAGGAAGTCGGCATACAGAATGTCCCCAAAATAGGCGGCAGAACTTCAGGATTAGTTCCCACATACCAAAAGGAACAAAATATTTTATGTGAACGTGTGTCCGGGAATTCTTCCATTCCGCGATAATTTGCCCATCATACCATACCAGCAAGAATTTGAATTTCCACAATCACAACCTGTCGGTGGAAGAGAATCCTTCTGGAATTGTTTTGTCAACATTTGTGTCGGTACTTTTGGCGACTATTTACTGGAACCTTACCTATTTCCACTAAGTCTCACGGGACCTAATTGCCACCTCCCTGTATTTCAGGAATTTATCCCACTTACGATCCGACATACTATCTACTTCACGCACGATAAGAGTTCCCTTCATTTCAGCCTCTATGCTCCCCATCATGCGTACGATACGTACCTTACTTGTTGGGTACGTAGAGTTGGGCCGACCTTAAAAGCATACGTCCGCACTTCTATTTGCGCAGACAATTAAACTCTCGGGTATATTCATCCACATTGTTGAGCGCTGATATCTCCGTGAACACATAACGGCAGGCTACGAGTCAATTCGCAATACATGGGGTTTTTGTGGTTTATACGAGGGCCAATTCGACTACACTGTTTCTTAAACTATTGTAAAATAGATGTTCTGGACATAAATATTTGTGATAAAGACCTGCCTCACTAAATGTTTTACCATTATAAGTGATACTCATCATCAGTATCATCTCCATCATCATTTATTCACATTCTATAAATCCGAGGCAACACAGAAACCACTGCATGTAGAATTAGTCAAGTAAGATACAAGACAACAGACAAGATTCGTTACAAAACAATGATATAATACATATCGCTCATTTGCCACAACAGAAAATGTGTGATTTTTCAGGAGACTTTTAATGATTCTAAAGTGCTATAATTTTTTTGAGTGCAACGACAAAACAAATTCTCTTCAGCGGCGAGTATTGCAAACTGCGTTACGAGTTACCTGTTAAGAGTGCATCTGCACACGTTTCTTTCCATATCAATAACTAAAAAATACCAAATTTTGAGTTGTGACACTCTTGTCGCAAATTAGCGATATTTTCACGTAGAACAAATAAGAACTAGTCACATTACAATATACAATATAAAATGATAACGCATATTTAAGATGGAATAAAATATACCGTAGACAACAAACAGACGTAAAATGAGAACGACGTAATAATTACTTATGATTATTTAAGTCAAAATATTCACGCAATTAATAAAATGAATGAAAATCAATATTTTAAAGCTCTTTGAACTGTTCAACATTGTAGGTAAGTACCTTTATGTCAAAGTGAAGACTAATTAAAGATCCTAATATCCATGCAAGCGGTTCCTCTTTGATATGTTGATAATCTAGAAAATAGCAAATGCAGATCAATACAGTGTTTGGTATTATTCGTATGAACTTCTGTATTGCTCTTGACCCGTTTCATATTTTGAACTACAAACATTAATATAGACAGTAAATATTGAGATTGGAGAGGGAGTATTTTTAGTCTTTCGAAATAATCTTTGCATAAATCTCTATTTCCAATACCGGTGATAATGCCACCCATAATTCCAACCCCTCGTCCGTACCTCAGGGTATCATAGAGTCATACTCTACTCCACCCTGGGTCACGTAGGAAGCGGTAACAGTTGTGGAGGATATACACTGATGAGGGTTGCTACGACACACGCTGGCTAACGGGGCTGCGGTATACCCAGGCCATGGTGGAAGGTATCGTGCTGAAGGCTGCCTGGCACTGGGGTAGAGATAGCAGTGTTGTTAACGACCCACCTGGGGAACCAGGCCGCACCCCCATTGTATGTAGGCCTTCCGTCTGCGTGGTGCTCCGAAACGGTGACTTTGTGTTTTCCTCGTTTTGTAGGAGGGCTCCTTTTTGGGGACTCCGGCAGACATACATGAATAAATAGACCAGTGGCTCTGGTGACTGAGTATCTCTGTCTATAGGGACCCTGTCAGGGAACATGGAGGAGCTCCCTTATGGGGGACTCTGAGGGAAAGATGAATTTTCAAGTGATGGAATGTAGAAGGTTCTGAAGACGGGTGTCTCTCTCTGTAGGGGTCCCGTTGGGGAACCTGGTGAGGGGGGTCCGTGTACAGGGAACTGGGAGAGACAGTGGAAGGAGGGTTCCGGAAATGGAGCATCTCTCTTTACAGGAGCTCTGTTAGGGGAACCTGGAGGCATAAAAGAGGGCCCAGCTGGGAAACCTGGGAGGTTCATATGCTGGAGGCTTATGTGTGGAAGGAGGTTTTGGGATGGGTGTCTTTCCATATAGGAGCCCAGTTGGGGAAAATGGGGAGGAGGGGGGGTCCATCTACAGGGAACTTTGAGAATTAGCTGAAGGAGGGCTCTGGCTAGGGAGCATCTCTCTCTATGGGAGCTGTTAGGGGAACCTGGAGGAGAGGCTCCTTTGCTGGGGACCATGTAGGTTATAAAAGGAAGGCTCTGGAGACGGGCATTTCTCTTCATGGGGGCTCAGTTGGGCAACCTGGAGTGGGCTCAACTACCGGGGACCTTGAGAGATGGCTAAAAGGGGCTCTGGAAGTAGGGCGTCTCTCTCTATGGGAGCGGACTAAGGCCACAGAGTTTATTGCATAAGAGGCTCTACTTAATGTACTATATATTGGTTTACTGGGTATTCCATAGTAACACATTTTTTATAGCCATACCAAGGAATTTAGTGTGAAAGGTATTAGTTGTTGTGGTATCCATTTTGTATGTCCAAAATAAGGGAATTTATGGTTTCAAAATTAATAAAGTGTGTGGTTTTTTTAATGTAGTGAAAATAAGTTACTGTTAAACCATTTAATTAATTGTTTGAAGGTTTCAATTGTTTTTTTTTTCCAAGGTCTATCAGATTAGAATGTTATAAATAAGCTTGTGTCACTGGCAAAGAGGATGGGTGTAGTATTGTCGTTGGAGGTAATCAGTGTGTCATTAATGTAAATTAGAAAAAGCAACAGTCCAAGGATGAAGCCTTGGGAACACTTTTAGAATTTATACCCCTCTTAGAATATAAGTTACAAGTTGAGATTTTAGAGTTTATTAGTACAAATTGATACCTTCCTGCCAAATACAATTGGATTAAAGTATAAATTAATGCAGTAATTCCATAATACTGTAACTTGTTTTGGTCTACACTTTTCCCAGATCACAGAATATTCTGCCAGTTGTAAGTTTATTATTTAAAGCATTTAAATTTCACTTATTAATTTGAATATGGTCTTGTCAGTAGAAGAGTTGGATTTAAAACTGAACTTTTCCTTTGACAAAATGCTATTATTAGTAAAATGTTGCAGCAGTCTTGTGAATACTAATTTTTTAAAAAATTTGGAGAAGGTTAATAAAGATATTGATCTATAGTTAGTCCTTATATCAGAATATTTAAGATGTTCAGGAAAAATTCCTGAAGATAATGATTTGATGCATATGTTAGTTAATGGTGAACTAATGAAAGCAGAACTTCGCTTTATAATTTTTACTGAAATTTCACATCTGTGTAAGTTAGAGAACTTTAAGGATTTAATCACTTTTCCTACTTCATGTCTGCTTGAATAGTTACATGTAATCTGTGGGAACGGTTTTTTGAATGCATTTGATAAATATGTGATAGAGGGAATATTACTATTAGAATTCTGTACACTATAAATTTTTTTAAATTTCATCAGCTATAGATAAGGAACTATTATTAGAAGAATCCAAAATGAGTTGGGCATTATTGATATTAATTGTTGTTATAGCTTCGTTTGTGTTAGTCCTACCTGTTTCAGTTTTCATAATTTTCCAAGTGGATGAGATTTTATTCTTAGAATTACAAAGTAATTTAGTATTACAGGAACAGTTGGCTTCAGTAACGCTGCTTGACAGTGATTTACGTCGGGCTTTGTAACAATTTTTTTAACTTACCATCATCATTTTTGCTAGGTAAATAGAGCTCCATTTTGAGAGTACATTGCATTTTTATAGTGACAGTAATACATTGTCTGCTGTTATTTCTGTTTTTAGGTGACTTTAAAAAAAAAAAAAGCCTTAAATAGGTATTTAAAAGAGAATTAAATACAATATTCACATCTTTATCTCCAAAAATATTATCCCAAATTTCTAAACTCAAATTTAGTTTAAATTTCAAAATAGGAAGTTTATCAATTTTCCTACAGGTTTGAGTTGTTTTAGGTAGGATTGGCATATCAACATTACGAATCAGTAAAAGTTGGTCATCGTGATCAGAAAGACCGTTGAAAAGAGGGCTGATGTAGTTACTACTTTTTTCCCTAGAGTAATCAATAAAAATGTTATCTATGACTGACGTAGATGTATTCTGGATTCTTGTTGGAAAATCAACAATACTAACAAGATTGCAGGAACATAAAACATAGTCTAATAGGCTTTTGTTAGGATTGTCAGTAAGATAATTAATATTAAAATCACCACATATGATATATTTGAAATTTGGGCGGTGTAGGGTTTTTAATACAATATCCAATTTGTTCAAGAAGTGATCCAAACAGTGCTCTACATACAGTTAGGATACAAATATTGTTGTTAGTTAATTGCAGCTTAATTGCACACACTTCTATATCTTTATCCATGCAAAAGACATCTAAATTTATGGCAGAAAAATTTAAATTAATATGTACAGTACCCAATTTATAATTAGGTATTTAAATACTGTCCATCTTGAAACAGTTCAGGTGATGTTCAGATATACAGATTATATGAGGCAATTCCTGGTTTAAAAAGCATGTAAATTAATTTACCTTACATCTTTAGATATTTTGGTGATAGTTTTAATGTTATTAGTGAAGGAAAATAGCCATCCCAGTTGGTGTCATTAGTAAAACAAATGTGAACATTCACTTGTTTATTATAACTAACAGAGTTCTTGCTGGATGCTGATTCTGCTAAACATGAATTTACCATAAAAAATCCAAACTTTTTGTAACAGCCAATACTTATGCCAGTCGATGAATGGTTGGTGGTAATATCACTACTGTGTTTCTTTGAACTACTTTGGAGATCTGAATATTCATCATGATTATAGCTTGCATTATTACAGTTTGCATCATTATGGAATAGGGAGATCATAGTATTCCTCAAGAATATTCTCTTCTGTCAGCAATTAAATGGGTGACCTTTTCTTTTCCTTGTCCATTCATATGAAGGTCATAATTCGTAAAGAATTCCTTGTTAAAAACAGATCTTATTAATGTAACATGCTCATGGTTTGTTACGAATGCACTCAGTTCTCTGTTATAATTCTGTACTTCCTTATTGATGCATGACCATTTACTGAGATCATATCCAACTACAGCAGTAATCAGAATGATGCTGGGGTCCTCATTAACCCCACAAAACTAACTACTTGAGACAATATATTTTTTGTATTGTTTTGACTAAAGTCTATGGTATCACCCCAAGAAACTATTATGTCTTTGTTAGTTTTGGGGTAGTTTTTCAAATTGATAGAATTATCAGTTACAAGCATAACAAAGCCAATAGTTACAAAATACATATTAAGACAGCTATTTATTTTGGGGGTCAGGTAAAGGTAAAAGGTAAGGTTCACCCTATAACAGGCCATGAAGGCCCAGAGGTGGCAGAAGTATAGCTCTATTTTACTTGTGGGATACAGCCTCAAAAGTGACTGTCTCCAACATCACTATTATGTGTATTTCATCTTCATTTACTTTCAAACTCCTTAATGTTGAATCTCCATCATTTCCACAGATATTTCTATCATCCATAACATTATCATTTATTTGATCACTAATCTCAGAATTTCTGGTTTCTTTTGTAGCACTACTTTGCATTTAGGCACCTGTATCTCACTATCACGTTTGAACTTTGGTATGTCATTGTTATTATCTGGTTCCTTTATTTGTTTCATTTTTGCACCATTTAATTTTGGTGAAATGATCAGCCTAGTTAAGTTATGATGACTGTGTTATAATTAAGGTGAGACTTCATTTCCAGTAATGTAGGATTTGAATCTAAGTTTCCATTGAGACTAGTTAGCACTTCAAAGTGGTTGTTAGTCTCTACATTTGTCTTCAGCTGGTCGATTGTAGAATTTCTCTTCCTCCCTGTATATTTTTCAGTACCTAGTATCTACTTTACTGAATGAGGTGATGATTGAATACTTTCACTCAGCAGCGCCACTCTCCTTCCTTCTGATTGGCTGTGATGTCACAAGATGGCGGATCCAGTATGGCCGCCAATCCAAGGTGGTCGACTTCCCAAGATGACGACGTGACACAACAGGTTCCCCTTACGCAGACGATGATGAAATCCCCTTACAAAGTCCAGGCCAACATTACTATCGTACAAACCTTGACGTTTATCGAAGCAGCAATACTTACTTGGACCACCGTTTAGATGTTACATCCTTAAAGATTATAAGTAATGTAAGAATGATGGAACATAACAATAGCACGGGGAAGGTGCATAAATTCAGGTGGTACGTAAAACCGAAGCATTACCTAACGTGGGATGCGATCAGTCTTGAATAGAAGACAGTTGGTTAAGAGACGGCTGCAAGAGGAATGTATAACGTTGTGTACACAGGACATCTTGTTAATTCTGTGGCTAAAGGCAATGCAAATTATCAGTTTGCACAGCTGCCAAAGAAACTGAATACTTGAGCATGCCACTGGTCAGTCCCAAAACTGATTCCTGTGGCACACCAGATAATTCGTACTGTTAAAAAAAAAGTGCTCCACAGTAATGGATAAGAGATATTCTGTTGGTCAAGTAATTATGCAACTAGCTTGTGTAACCAGCACACGGTCCTTGGTCCTTTACTGTTCGAAGGAGCAGTTCATACAGAGCTGGGTCAGGTGCAATCCCGAGGTCAAAACACGCCAAGTTGGAAGGCAGAGGGTAGTTATAAGCAACACAGTGATAATTTATGAAAAGGCTCATGCTGGGTTGTAGCTACAAGGTTCAGTTGTACCAAGCATGTGCATTTCGTTCACGTTGACAAAGTTTTCAAGTTTCACACCAGTATAAAGCATATCACTTCATGCATCAAAATGATGTGCTGTGAAGAAAAATGTACAAGGTTTTAGTAGGGAAACTTGAAAGAAACCACTTGGAAGCCTGAGGTGAAGATGGAAGGATAACATGAAAATGTATCTTAGAGAGGAAGAAGGTGAGGGCATGTACTGGATTAATCCGTCTCTTGACGGGCAGAAGTGATAATGCTGTTGTTAGCATGTTAATGACACATTTCAGCGTCGCAAGCACTCTGCCCATGGGGTTGGTTAATGTCTGTCATGAAGCAAAAGATGTAATTTTCATACAGTGACTCACCTGTGCTGGTGTGAACAGCAGGTTTGGGAAACACAGAAGAAGACAAAATGTAAATTACAATAATACAAGATTAGCATGAGGAAATAAGTTATTGTAGATAAGTTTCTGGCAAACTGGCCCACTATGGAGGACAAGATGTGAGCACCAATATGTCCCACAGGTACCAAAGCCAGATATTGGTGAAAAAGACAAGAATTTTTCAAGGCTGATGCAGAATGTAATGAACTATTCACATCTGACCTGATCCAATGAAGCATGCAGTACAGACATCCAACTTCCAATCTGGCACCCTCTTTTATGTCATTTTATACGAACAAAATAAACCAAGTTTCTGCTTTGTATCAACTGGTTACATGGTAACTCCAAGGAGCAGAGTCCTGCTTGAGAAGCTTATAATTCCTCAGCCAGAACCTTCTGGAATCTGAGCATTCATATCCATGTCCACAACAGCCCACCTCATTTCCCTATCCTGAGCCAGATTAACCCTGTTCATGCTTCACCCATCCTATTTCTTTAAAACCCATATTCATAATATTCTCCTACCTACACCTTAGTCTTCCAAGTAGTCTCTCATCTCCTTTCTTCAGCTTCTCCCTGCCAAATAATAACAATAATTGAGTCCATTGTTCCTTCTAGGAACACAGGTTGTCTATGAGTCCTTTCCACTTCTGTCTATCGGCTGCTAAGAAACTTAGTTCATTCCAGCTTCTGCCCGCTTCCTTAATTATCGATCTTCTCCAGCTGTTTTTCGGTCTTCCTCTCTTCCTATTTCCCTGAGGGTTCCAAAGTAGGGCCGCCTTTCTCCCTGCCAAACCCTCCATGTATTCTCCTAATATGTACTACAGGCCCCATCACTTTCACCCTTGCATGTACCACGTAACATTCACACACATCTATCTAATCACTGTTGCCATGGAAAACAAGTATTACATATTCTAGGCAAGTGTTTGTAGCCTTAGTTATATAGTCATACGTGGCCTGTCCAGCTCTACAGAATTTTTCCACATTATCTCATAAATGGCAAGATATTTGGAAAACACTGTTGAATGTAAAATGTGTCTTCTAATTTTCTCTACAACTTTTTGTCTGGAACATTTCTCATTTTAAGAAGAATTCAGCAAGATACTATAAATTTACAGTGGTCTTCATGTAAAGTCCCCATTATTCTTGTCCACATTTAAAGAAACATTAATTTTCATGACAGATTTTCTAAAAAGCCTCAAGTACCAAATTTTGTCCAGTGACAGCCAAGCTGTTCCATGCAGACAGATGGATGAACAGACATGACAAAGCTGATACTGGTTTTTTGCAGTTTTACTAACATTCCCGAAAAAAGGCTGCCTTTTCACCGAGTAACAACAATAAATGGTCAAAAAGATCACAGAGCTGAGATGTTGTGTATATTATGCATGTGGAGTGAGTTGGCAAAAAAGTCACAGGGGTGAGAAGTGTGCTTCGAGTGTGACTATCACTAAACTTTGGCTGCAAAACATTCAAGATGTGGGCATGACTTTTGAATTTTTTACTACAAACAAGAGTAAAGCACAGTCGCATTTTTCTTATTACAAATCAAATGTGAACTGAGGGTTTCATACGTGGACATTACTGCCAATCAATAACAGACATTCTCCAACATACTTCATTATGACAGAGGTTATGTGCTCTGAATTTTAATGTCTTTTGCAACACAGATCCTGGACTATTACATTTTTTATAAAACTCACCATAACTTTTTTAAAAGCCACAAATTAAATTCTGCCTTATTACACCACTCTAGAAGGATATAAATCCATTGAGAAAGCGTTATTGTCACAGCAGTTGGTACACATATTTACCAATACACTCTGAACAGTTAGCATCTGTAAGTCTCCAACACACTCAGTCTTCTCTCCAGCAATGCCACATTCAGCCTGTTCTTGCACAAGAAATGCCCTTCCAGAAACAGAACAGGTATCTCATACTGGTAGAGCTCCTTGAAGCGAACATTCTCTGGTGCCTCAATATCCACTTGCTTAAGCTTCAGTCTATGCATGAAAGGGGTCAGTTCCATCTTCAGAGTGTCACATAAGGGGCAGGGATCCTTCGTGAAAAGAACCAGTTCTGGCACATCCCAGCCACCCACCTGTCTGGATGGAGAAGACGGGGATGGGTATTCAGACAAAACACGCAAAGATGTACTGCAGCACCACTGTCATTTTACATTATCTAGCTGCGAAATATCTTATACACGTATACAAAACACGCAAAGATGTACTGCAGC
>Ga0136643_10012573_pt1 | contig 12617 bp, 5 predicted proteins | sample TergutLab28metaG_FD_96883 | JGI IMG/M metagenome (GOLD analysis project Ga0136643, IMG submission 96883) | Labiotermes labralis P1 segment gut microbial communities from Petit-Saut dam, French Guiana - Lab288 P1 (version 3) (version 3) | ecosystem: Host-associated > Arthropoda: Insects >...
ACACATCGAACCAAGAACAATACGACCAATGTGGTAATTCAACAGAATAGTCGCAAGCTCCTGATGATGGATATATTAATGTCCGAAACATGTTGGGCACATAAGAAGTGAAATAAAATAGCAAGTGACATCAAGTTGGTCTTTTATTTTTCAACTATTACACGAACCTCTACTTACTTCATACTCGAATTATAAAGGTACAGCCATAGTAAAGTTGTGCTGGTGCTTAACTCACACTGGTTACAATTTGCACGGCCCCTTCAACAATACGAACTCCGGATTTTTACCACAGAATTATATGTACGTTTTTTCGTACGATTTTCACAACGGCCGGAAACTTCCTCAAACAGCAATGCCCAGCTAGTCTCTGAAATTGAGACACAGTCTTCTAGGTAAAGGTAAAGTGATCCCGTTACAGGCTCGGTGTGGCCCAGAGGATGGGTAAAGGTATAGCTCTACTCTTCAATGACCGCGGCACTGAAAGGGGGTGAGTGGTCAGCACCACGCCCCGGCTGCACTTTACCCCCGGGAAAGACCCGGCACTCATTTTACAGAAGGCTGGGTGGGCCCCAGGGCCGGTCTGGACGGGCGGAAAATCTCGTCCCCACCGGGATTCGATCCCGGACCGTCCAGCCCGTAGTCAGTCGCTATATCAACTGAGCTACCCAGCTCACCTTCTTTCAGGTAAGAACTGAAATTTTAAATTATTTAAATGAACTAAAAACGGTTAATTAAACATCGCGCCATAAAAAGTCTTCATCGGAGAAGGAAGGCATACTTCCACGCATCCTTTGGCCATTCTGTGCCTAGGAATATTGGTCGTGATGACCTTCCATAGTGACAAGCATTTTGGGCTGGTTGGATAGAGGCAGGGAGGGTGGGGGGGGATACATGTGCACGCATAAAGGACTGTCATTCCGAGCATTACGGGACTTCATTCCGTGGCCCCGGTATAGTCAGAAATGTCATCCAAGAATTCAGATATCCGCTTTTTTATTGCAGTGGTTAGCGACAAGAACTCGGAAAATAACGCCTTAAGACTGTAAACATGGGCGAGGTACCAAGCAGACCGATTAACGGATCCGAAGACAAGGGCCTCACTTTTAAATTAATGGCACGGTGAAAGTCATTACAAGTTTACAGCCAAGTTATCAAAATGTTGGTAGATCCCTCTCGCGAAAACAACTTCACAAATTTTACCCAGAAATTACACAGAAACTAGAAGATAATGAAAATCACACAAATGAGGAAAAACTCGTTAATACATTATCAGCTAAAACAAAAGAATGTAATTTAGCAACGTGTCTCGTAGACTGTTAAGTGCTTTCAGTGGTGGATCCTTAAGATTAAAATCCAGCCTAGCTTCAAGAACCTGAAGCCAGTCACTATACTAGCAAACTGTCATGTTTCGAATTCCTTTCTTTTTCGAGCGTCTAGACGCGTACCGGAGCCAGATAAATTTGCAGTAGGACAGAGGGCATGGACGTATGAGAAGCTACAAACGATCGTAAAAAACGTAAACACAAACAATATTTACACGTGCCAATGTCACCGACAGCTATGCTCACAATGCGTGCAGAATATGAGCCAGGCGTGCCAACCTGGCAACCGCGACGTACTGTGTTGCACTACGACCAAGGTCAATGCGGCTGTGTAGAAGGCTGCAGCAAGAGTTTCGAAAATACCGCTGCCCAGAGCGGTGTTTGGGGTACACCCACTCTTCTTAAGAGTTCGTACATAACCTATAACAACACTTTCAGATAAAGAAGGCACAATGCACGTTTGCTTACACCAGAACTCGCCACATTCGCACACCATACGTCTATAATCTACGCAGGCTATCCCAAGCCACCCTAAAAACTGCAAATTGGGTACATGAAGTTAGTATCTCGTACAAGCCCAACCATTATTATAGCATTTGTAGATCTGCTATTTTTACACTCCAGTCAACAAGACGACCACTGTTCCTATTATCGCATGCATTAGGCCTATCTCACTTCCGCATAATAAAAAGTTACAGCTTTCCTACAACAAAGTCCAAACCAGTTTTAAATTCTAACTCCAGTGACATATAAGTGAATTTTACTCCCCCCATGTCTCTGAACATTCGCATCGCCTATGTTACGCCTTCTATTTGATCATATACTTAGGCATGTTCCTAAGCAGTGACGCTGATGTGACACACTGCCTTCCAAACGGCTTTGTATGGCGGCAGTTCCAACTTGATCACTGCAGTTGGAACGCTCAAAACGACAGTCAATATGGCGGTTGTGTAAGAACAGTGAAACAAGCAGACCGGCCTCTAATTGGAATCAGACACTTCAGTTCCACCAGAGAGAATCCTGAGAAGCATTACTGGCGTCTGGCCGCCGCGCCTCGAATACTTTCACAGCCCACTGTCCTCCGCAAGACAAATGTCCTTACGAAACCAGCATCATGCTGTCTTTTCAACATATGAACCTCTCAACCGTCTTTAAAAAAGATGGTACAAAACAAACCACGAACATGACACTGCAGACCAAACAGTTATTGCGTTTAACGTTCTACCATCAACAACGTGGCGGAAGGACGATTGGAAACAGGGAGTTCAATGAAGAAACCTTACAGTACGGTGACAGAATTAAAAAAAAAAACTAACAAATTTTGTAATGGTTTTTTATAGAACGTAAATATCGAGGCAGCCATTTAAAAGGCCAAATTTTCCCTGTTCATACCATGATGGCATATAGTGTGTGTAGAGGCATGGCTCCACTCATTCGCAGGCACGGGGGGTGGTCAGCTTCATCCCCCGGCCCCTTGAACGCCGGGAAACACACCGGTCAGCATTGAATGCGACGCTCCGTTGGCCCCTGATGTACAGGTGGACCGCCGTATCCACGGGTAATACGTTCCAAGACCTACCGCCGTTACGGAAAACCGCGGATAACACCAAACGCTATATACAACGTGATATTCGTGTAACATGCATAAATACGGTAAAGTTTAATTGATAAATTACACACAGTAAGACATTATCAACATTAAGCAGAGTAATAAGAAAGTGTACTGTACACTACATTGTACATTTACAGTGCACTTTCTCTCTCTCTCTCTCGTGCGTATGAAATAAAGAATTCTGACGTTTTAGCTTAATCCTCAAGAGACGATTAAGCAATGAAAAAAATACATTACCTGTATTGTACTGTACAGTGTCACGTACAGTTCCAAGGAATGACAGAACAATAAAAATCATGCTTTTCCATCAAAGCGCTGCACAAGCAATGAAAAAAAGTGTTATCGTTACACATTTTACAATGAAAATCATACGTACGTACCTGTGTACATAACCCGAAATAAGAAAATTTTATTTGTTAAAAAATATTTTAGCCTGTTGTGGGTATATTCAGCGACTTCTCCATTCTCCTTTTTGCTTTCTGAACATAAACACTGTTATAAACGAGGCAACTAATTCGAACAGCGAGAACGCTAGAAGCAGAATGGTGGCAAGTTTGAGGGAAAGCGTGGGTACGGGGACAAAGGGAGATGAGTCAAGTACTGGGCGCGTTTGGGCTGCTGGATTTCACCATGTTACGGCCCGTTCTCGCTTGGCGCGCATTTTGAAACTTAACGGAAGGTTTATTTCTGTAATTTTCCAATTTTTTCCGCGCCGCGGATACTGAATCCGCAGAATCGGCGATCCACCTGTACTGAGTTGTTCACTTGACCCTTTAAGGCCTAGTTCGTACCTTTATTTATCACCGTGTTTAACATTAAAAAATTCTACGTTTTGAGAACATAGTACATTTTTGTGTTTTATTTGCATTGCGGAACAAACGGCGACTTTTGCCCTATATAACATTAACTTATTGGTTTTTATAACCAAGACGGAGAGTTTTTACTGCGCGGTACGAACTGGATCTTTAAACAAAGCACATTACGTTTCGTCCTTAACGGGTTAATCATAATCTGTAGCTTGTTTGAATTAGTGTTTTCCACTTACATTAACAGAACATTTGTTTCTTGGAATTTCGACTATACTATACTACACTATACTATACTGTATTATACGTCACATTTATTTACGATTTACTAAATGACGTTTCCAGAAAGCGGTACTGGCTTAGGTTGAAGAACTATTCCCGAGATGGCAGGAGGTAATGCCACGAAGAGAATTCAGTATATCCAGTCTCCAACCGAGATTTAAACCCGGAATCCCCCACATGCAAAACAAGGATGCTAGCCACTGTACTATGACATTCGATGTGACCTCATATGGCTGATATATCCAACTATGTGTCTTCAAACAAGCCCCGGTTAGGGTCAAACAAGTGGCCACAGCTAGTTTCAGCAACGGACAGCTAACCCACGACATAAAACAACAGCCAGTGAGCGCACAATTACAGCGAAGCCCCATGCAGAACCGAGCCTGCGGTCATGCGATTCCGAAGCAACGCAGCTGCAACATGTAGAAGTGATGTGCACGGTCTCACTACACAGCCAATAAACCTGTGGTTAAGTATGACACACTTCTGATTGGATGGGAAGTGCAAATTTATTTAGCACGGTAAATTAACCAGTGGAAGAGCCTTGCCCTGTGTTCCGAAAATACCAGCTTCGATTATCTGCAAGCGCATGTTTGGGACAGAGGAAAAGCTTCGTGGATCGAATACTGGGGCACTGGCTTAAATCAAGTCCATGTGTCTGTATCATTCTGCTCACCCCGCTCCGTCAGTACAGCACACTTAATCAAAGTACGACGAAAGTTTAAGCTTTTACAGTTCCGCGACCGAATATATGGCTGGGAGAAAGATGCAACTTATGAAATGCTAGCGTCGACTACACGGGTCTCTTACACAGTGTATTCAAACACTAGGTTTAGATGCAGGAGAAAAACAACAACAGTAACGGGGAATAAATGCTTGTCACTTCTAATATTACAATGAAGAACAAATTAAAGTGTATCAGAAACTGTACCAGTTTTGTGTACCCCATATTAGCTCAGACGATGCCGAAAAAAAATGGCAAATGAGTAATACTGTCTTCTGGGATGTGACGTCATGTGAACAGGTAAAAATATACGGACGTTTCTGAGGAAGTTTTGCCTTCACATCTATACATAACAGCCTCATGTCCCGAAAATACAGGCAGCACCTACTTCCGAAACGTTGGCAAATATTTACCAAACTACACGGCGTGACATCCCTGAATAATGTATTACTGGCAAATTTAAAAGTCAACAGGGGAGTTTACGCGTGAACGAGCACACACGCACACGCGCGCGCCCTATATTTTACGACAGTCATCTGTATGTTACTCCAAACCGAACTGCAATCCATCCTCTCAGATTACACTGACATTACGATATCCGAACGAAGTAATGAATAAGCAGGATACAGGTCCGCTAGAAATGTTATCAAACTTCCCGTGGAGGGCACAGTAATAAACAAGCGGGGTCAGTCGATGAAAGCATGTACCTTTAAAACATAGTACACACAGTTTGTACCACAAATACTATTTAGGATCCAACAACGTCATAAGTTTCAACATATATATATCGCTTGCTTTAAAAGGGCAATAAATTTCAGGTTTTGCATACTTGTCGAAAATAACAGGTTTGAGATTTCATTCACGACATGTAAACCTCCATGTTCAAGCACACACGTAAGTTAATTTACGTTAATTGGCCGTTAATATTTTACGCTGACGTGGCAGAACATATTTTTAAAAAATCCGCATCAAGAACACGTATACACGAAAACAGCTCCGGTTACAATGGTGGCCAACCTGTAAGTCCACTTCCACTTAACATCAGACGATTGGTGCCAAGTGGTTACGACATAGCAGTGTAACTTCGTCAAATGGGACTTCACGAACTCCGAACGACATTCAAGAATTTTATGGTGAATGTCGGTATAACAGGATACGCAGCTGCAGAAGTTAAATCCCGCAGTGAAACCTCCTGCGATGGACAAAGCTCTCGGCAGACGTACTTATCAAGAACAAGTCATGAATTCGTATGGCAAGGGAAATCAAGCTTCTTTCACTCCAAAGCTCAGCGCCGGAAGTCACGATCGAATGGTTGGCACTTCTGCTTCGCATTCGGTCAAGTCCCAGAATCAAATCTCAGCCATGAGAGAGGCGATCCCTGAGGTTCCTCCTGCAGTCCCTCCAGGCAAACGTCCACATAGCACCTTAAATTAGGGCACGGTCGTGTACTTTGGCATCCTATAATTCGACACTACACACTACGAGCTACTGACTTCGCTAAACCATAAATAAATAAAACAATAAATAATCTCCCGACTAAAGCCGTCTCAACTTACGTCGCTCCGCACTTACGTCATTTGCCCCACGACCCAACTTACTGTACTGTTACGTGCGCAAAAATTTACGTACAATGCTGTCGATGTCTTTGAGCTGTTGAACTACCCTGATCAGCTCATGCTCGATCTTGAAACTGGGAAGCAACGTGTCCTTGAGAGAGGCTGAGAAACCTAAGCCTCAGCCTAAGGAGAGGACTATGACGGTTTTGAAGTTGATTGAGGGGCTTGGACTGATCGAAACTGGCATCAAGGTGTTTGATGACAGTGGTTTTAACGAGCGACATGGAATGAGATAGATACTTACTTGGTATGAGGAGATTCTAAAGGAGAAGAATAAACCTTTGTCTCGCCAGAGTTCAGTTCTTAATTTAAAGGCACCTCCGGGGACCCGTGCATCACGACCCGTATTGTTGAATGCTGGAGATAATGATCCAGACGACCCACCTAAAGATCACGAGGAAATGTCTCCCCCTTAACTGTCGTTTCTTTGGACGTTCTCACATATTTCAAAATTTATCATATATAGTCTGAAACCACCATCCCCTTTCTATCACTGCATTTATGGGAAAAACAGTCTCGACTTACGTCGTCTCAACTAACGCCGTCATGTCTCGGAACCACCGCCGACGTCCAACTTGGGGGGCGATAAATTTAAATAAATACACCTCAGCAACCGGAAGGCGAAATGTCTACTCTATGCTCTGGCCGCTTTGTATCCGGAGATGCAACTCCGATGAAATAAAAGATGCGGAGGCATCATACGACTCTGGAGAGCGTGGCCAAGAAGAAATTCCTGCTCCTGTCCGGACTTACCCCGTCGTTCAACCTGTGGTCAGTCATTTTAAAGACCGAAGAGTGCCAATTAATTCGATACAAAACACCCACGAAAGACAAACACGCTTAAAACAAGGAACTACGTAGGCGCAGGCGCCGTATGTAACTTCGGTACTGTATCCGACGAGAACGGATACGATCGCCATTATAAAAAGCCTTATTTATCTCTATACAGTGGGCCCGGTAGCTCAGTCGGTATAGCGACTGAGCTACCGGGCTGGACGGTCCGGGATCGAATCCCGGTGGGGACGAGATTTTCCGTCCGTCCAGACTGGCCCTGGGGCCCAACCAACCTCCTGTAAAATGGGTATCGGGTGTTCCCCGTGGGTAAAGTGCGGCCGGGGCGCGCTGCTGACCACTCACCACCTTCTAGTGCCGCGGTCATGAAAGAGTAGAGCTATACCTCTACCCACCCTCTGGGCCACACCGAGCCTGTAACGGGATCACTGTTAAACTAAAAAAAAAAAAAATCCCCCACTTCAGTTTACACACTGTCACAGTTTTCAGTCTAAGAGTCTTAGCTGCCGACTGTGACAAGCTTTCTTCCTGTCGACGTCACGGTCCATGAAAAACGGAGAAACGTCACAAACATCTATTTTTCCTCTGAATTATGGGAAAAGCTGACGGCGCGGTGGTGAAAATTATGCACGTAGGTTTAAACACGGTATAACCACATTCAAATAACTCCATATACATCTGTTATACATAGAAATGCAATTACTTGACCACAAAAACCACAATCACAAAATAATCAGAAACTACGATTTGCATTTGCAAATTGAATTACAGCCTCCAGACTTTTTATCCAGAGATAAGAGCTTAATTAATATTGGCCAATGCCAACAGACTAGGAGAGAGCCAACACCATCGATATTAATAGTCGCACATACTTCGGACACGTGGGCCGGGTAACGTGGTCGGTACAGCGAATGGCTACGGGCTGGACGGTCCGGGGATCGAATCCTGGTGGGGGGCGAAATATTCCGCACCTGTCCAGACCGGCCCTGAGGTCCACCCAGCCTCCTGTACAATGGATACCGGGTCTTTCCCGGGGGTAAAGAGCGGCTGGGGCGTCCGCTGACCCCGCACCCCCTTCTAGTGCCGTGGTCAAAGAAAGGGTAGAGCTACACCTCTACTCTATCTATGGGCCGTACGGCCTGTACAGAGCCTCAGTGCCTGCACAAAGGTGCACTTTTTTGTGTACGTGGTTCAGACACAGGTGTTATTGACAATAATATGACACAGTCATGACGACTCCTAGCACAAGAATAAGATAAACATTATGGTGCACTACACCACTGAGCGGGTTGGTGTAGTGAGTGTTACGGCCCTTCGGAATTTCGGGGGGGGGGGTTGAACCCCCCCCCGAAGCTACTCCCCTCGGTAAGCCCCTGCTGTTAGCAGTAGTTTTTTTTTAAGAAAAGAACGTTACGTGTACTGAGTTATAAGACAATAAAATGACTATTGGCCAACTGATTAATACTAAAAATTACAGTTCACTAATTACAATTTTTTTTGTCCTGTGGCGCTGCGGCCCAACGCGGGCCATGGCCTCCTCATTCCTGAGGTTTCTTGATCACACACAACGACGCATCACAGTCGGTAGGACTCCTCTGGGCGAATGATCGGCTCGTCGCAGAGACCTCTACCTGACAACACACAACACTCAACAACAGACAAACATCCATGCCCCCGGTGGGATTCGAACTCACGATCTCAGCAGGCGAGCGGCCGCAAGACCTACGCTTTAGACCGCGCGGCCACTGGGACCGGCAATTTTTAGGACTTAAAAGTTATTTTTTACGAAAAGGGGAACGTCAGTAAGTAACTTTCCCCCCTTTTATTTGAACAGAAATACACGGAATTCCGTTCTACACAATTATGACTGAAATACACTTACAGTAATTATTATCAGAACGCGCTTAACAGTGAAATGAGTTAAGGGGGACGGTGAAGCTTACTGGCCCGCATATTTCTCGCCCCTCCCAATGCAAAGTTTCCTACAATCCATGTTAAGCCATGCAATGTTCACGAATCCCGTTCACAGCCTGATCTCCGATTACCCAGTTTAGCCATGCGCTCAGAAATTACCCATCACTAAAAACGCTATGCTTCAATCTGGTGCGGGATAGCAAGCCAACTGTTTTCGAATATTCTGAAGGACCATAAACGTAGGCCCGCGTGGCTGCCTATCACTGATCTAAAAGACGTTGTTTACTGGTCCTATTTGTGATCTACTGATAACTTCTGCGTCTCTCGGCATTCATTGAAGGTCGTGGTCAAGGTCAGAGACTAGCGACCGAACACTTTGCACAATAACACAGAACCATTCAGCGTATGGGTACCGCGCGCTCCTTCCCCGAGCGGAAAGCGACCTAAACGTAAAGCTAACAACCCACGTTAAAAGAAAAAAAAAAAAAAACGCGTGGAAATATACCTCCACTCCCCCACATCTGCACATAACGTGGTACGTAATACACAGCGACACACACTAATAAACACTATCACGAGTGAAAGTGTTCTGACATAATTCATGTTTCTTGGCAATACTGTCGAACTCGTTTATAACGACATCGGTTTATGCGACACCTCGTCTGCAGCGTCAGACATTATGTGGTACTAATTCATTCTTCAATGTTAAACGTAATATTATACTTCTCGGTAATACCAACACTCGTGTATGACACAAAATATCTTTCTTTACGTTGTAACCGAGTACGGCTGTATTTCTTACTTCACTAGCATTTTGCTCGGTTAGTGCAGAATCAAACCTATTCGCAAAAAATTAAATACTATACGTCAGTCAATAACACAACATTTATTTTATATACAATGGTATATATGTCAGGCCGACATGTTTCGACATAGTCGGTCATCCTCAGGCCCTCCAAGAAAACAGATCCAAGAGTTGTTTAGTTTTCCTGCACTATGGGATCCCAAATGCTCACAAGTTGCATTTACAGAAGCAAAATTATATAAGCTTATATAAATTGAACATGTTGTGTGACGGTTTTGACTTCATCATCATCACGTTCCTGAAGGGTTAGGCGTGTTTTCTGTTCCTTGATCCTCAAGATGAAGTTGGTCCCTCTATCTCTCCCTCGGTCGTCCTATGTTCCTTCGTCCTTTTGGTTTATATTGCAGCGCTTGTTTCGGTAGTCTGTGTCCTTATTCTGTGCATGCTGTAGCCACTTTTTCTGGTACTGTTTTATTTCCTTTACTATGTTCTGTGCTCCCGTTTTTTGCCTAATACACTGATTCTTTTCTTTATCTAGTTTTGTTATCCCAAGTAAGCGTCTCAAAAAATTTCATCTGTACTGCTTCTAAACGCTGTTCCTCTGTTTTCTTCAGTACCCAAGCTTCATTTCCAAACTCCAATGCTGCTTTAGCTGTAATGTTGTGAATTCTTAACTTTGTTTCTTTGTTCATTACGGGTTTGACTTAAATTCATAAAGTAAAACGGTCTTTTACAGACAGTTATTTTAATGTACTACCTATTTAACATACCACCCCATTTGAAGAATTTTTAAAACAATAATAATTTTATATTATCTTTTATATACAGTGATTTAATATACTATCATATTGGATTAGTGTCTAATTTTAAGTCAAAACCGTCACACAACAAGTTCAATTTATACAAGCTTATATACTTATATACTTCTGTAACTGAAATTGTGAGCATTTTGGATCCCATAATGCACGAAAACTAAACAATTCTTGGATGTTTTTTTGGAGGGCCTGAGGATGACCGGCCATGTCGAAACATGTCGCCCTGACATATATACCATTGTATATAAAACAAATGTTGTGTTATTGACTGACATACAGTATTTAATTATATAACACTTCGGAGGGATCAAAGGCTGGTACTGGCCCCAAGGGTTACTATCGATGCCGACAGATAATAGCCACAAATCTTGGGTAATGCCGTCTCACAAGACATCGGTCAGCTCTGCCAGCAAATCCGACTTCCTCGTGTCCTCGATCGTGATCCCTGGGCAATGCAACTTTAGTTGTAGCAGAGAGTGGCGGATGAAGGCGAGTCCTCGGCGCCTCACAACCGAGACCTTCGGCTAAGGGAGCACACCGCTACAGAAAACGGGCATGTTTGGAGGCCCTGAGATTAGCTACCACCAAACTTAACTCAGCGACGGACTGGTTATCCATCCTGAAGACACCCTACCCAACTCAGAATCTCCAGAGGAAGCACAGGACTGAGATAAATACAGACGGAACTGGCTTTCACACTTGCAAAGACTGCCACAAAACCTAATCCCTTTGAAATCACACCACTACAGACCACAAGGAAGGAGAACAACTGGAAGACCGTCGAAGCGTTGGCGCGAGCAGCTGTAACTCTGGAGACGGAACGGATCAAAGGGTCCAGTCATTGATGTTTATGACGATGATGATGAACACTTCGGGATGGAAAACTTAAAAAATCGCAAAAATCTAATCACAGGCTCTATACACGAAATGCAGTCATAAATTACTCTCCCACTCACCTGTACCGGTAAATATATGCCACAATGAGAAATGTTTCCCTTAAATATTGTAAAGAAAACACGTTTTTACGGAACATGAAAGGCAAGGCAAAGGCACAGTTATTACTGTGCCTAGCCTACACCAGGAAAATTGTACTTAGGACTGGGGGCATAGCTCCGCGCATTCTTATCTTGGTAAACATGCAGGTAGGCTGTCAGTTTCACGCCCCCGACCACTTTACTTTACCTCCTACTCATCTGATAGCAGACTCAGCATACCTCCAACAGCCACGACGGACACAGTGGTTAGGAAAAATACCCCCAGCACTGCTGGGAATCGAAACCGCATTCTCTGGTCGTCAAGCCCATAGCTCAGTTATTATACTGATCCATACGGGTTCATTTGATATCGCATAACAGAAACTTGTATCATGAACACGTTTTAAGAAAACAGAATTCGCCTTCAGCTTCCGGTAAAAAAAGTGTCTGGTTACCGAAATTAAATTCATCGGACTTCTGACGCAGACAGACTCCCAGTAACAACTTACACTGAAACAGACTGATTAGTTTCAGAGATGAAACACGAGCAAAACTATAAAACCTTTCCATTACGTATCCATTTGATGCACTGCACGCAATGACTGGATACCAGCCGTACAAACAGCTATTCTATATCTGGTATCAACCAACCTCCTGTAACTTTCCTTTACCATCATCAGCCAGTGGTTTTTTCTGATCTTCGAACTCAAAAGAATAAACGCGCAAATTCTATTTATGGTCAACATACACGATTACTCATTGATTGCAAAGTCGCACATACAGTTAGTTACCACAGCTGTACACACAATTTCCTCAACGAATATATACTGTAGTGGTTCAGCCTACACTCGGATACTACATCACCAACAGACAATCCCGCTACATAACACCAGCACGCCTCAAGTCAGCCTACACAACACAACAAGTACTCGCTAGCTCCTGAAGATGGACGTAT
>Ga0136643_10012576_pt1 | contig 12615 bp, 7 predicted proteins | sample TergutLab28metaG_FD_96883 | JGI IMG/M metagenome (GOLD analysis project Ga0136643, IMG submission 96883) | Labiotermes labralis P1 segment gut microbial communities from Petit-Saut dam, French Guiana - Lab288 P1 (version 3) (version 3) | ecosystem: Host-associated > Arthropoda: Insects >...
GGTGGGGGGGGGGGGGGTGGGGGGGGGGGGGGGGGGGGGGGGGGGGGGGGGGGGGGGGGGGGGGGGGGTGGGGGGGGGGGGGGGGAAACAACACAGGCAGTGTACGTATATTGAAACAGTGAGGAGTTTCCGCGTAAAAATAATTTCTGTAGAAAAGCAATAGTACTTTATACACTGAATGCCTGTCTGTAGCCTTAGTTATCTGGATTGCAAGGCTGAATTGCCATATTGTAGAGCTACCTATTTTGTGTGTGTGTGTGTGTGTGTATGATACTAACATGACATTTTTCTTATTATCTCATAAAACACACGATTTTCTAAAAGAAAAATATTGATTAAAATTTTCTAATTTTGTGAAAAATTCAGTAAGATTACTCAATTAATACACACTGTTACACATAGCAGGGCACTCTTCGCAACATAACCTTACACAACACGGCATGCTGCCACAACACCCTACTAGTACAACGATGTTAATCAGTTACTATTGTTAATGTGACTTTAGGAAGTAAAATATAGCTCCCTGATGATGGTCTTAGGACCAAAAGTTGTCGGAGCAGTTTTAGTGTTTTAATGTGTAACTTTTATATAATTGCATTAGTTAGTGTATTAATTGAGTAACTCGACAACATGCACGGTGTAACAATGAAAAATCAATTCAGCAAGATATTACCATAACAGTACATAGTTCGTAATGTAATATAACCTAAATTATTGTCAGTTTTCAATGAAACACGAATTTCCTGGAAGAATTTTAAAATGTAGTGAAACATTAAATTTAATTGAAATCCGATTATTTGTGGCCACGTTGTTATATAGTACTGATAGACAGACGGACAAAAAAGCACGCAGGCAAACATGAAGAAGCTAACTGTCGCTTTTTGCTCACGCCCACAGGGTTGGGAAGGGCAGCGGGAAAAAGAAAACTAAACAGAAAAGTGAAGTTTTAATTTCGAGGAGGGGATTGTGAGTGAAACTATAAGGGAAGGTAAACAGAATAATCAGGGAGACGACTTAGACAATAATATAAACATGGAGGACGAGGGTATTGAAAGCGGGCCGTTTAAAGCTTCCTCGTTCCTCTTTAGTTAACGCGTGTAAACAGCGTCCTTCAGACAAGTGGGGTTATTTTCATGATCCAGGATAAAATATTTCTTTTAATTACCCTTGATAAGGATTAGAATAAATGAAGGCTGCATGAATTTATTGCTGCTACCTATATAATTGTTCTATATATTTCGCGCTATGTTCTCTATTATCTGGAATACAAATTATATTTACACTAAATAACAAAATTATGAGATGCTCGAACACACACACACATTGCACGTGCAGTCAGCAGTACTGTCAGTGAAGTACACGTAAGTTTAAAATGGAAAATTTTCTCTCAGAACTGCGAGCAATTAATTCCTTATCGGCAATTAAAATATCATCTATTTACTGGCGATAACTTGGATCTTTGTTACACTATTTCCGTAAAATGAGTTACGGGGACTTGCACATTTTTAAATCTGTTGTTATACTGTCCATTTGTTCAATGGGGCCAAGAGTCCCATCTGAAGATATGCTAACAATAATTAGGGGTAAATATGGTAGTTATAATTTTCAATACACCTTCTTTTAAATCGGCAGAAAATTGCAAAATTTAGAACAACTTTTATCTAAAGGAATATAATTACAAAAGTTAAGTTTTGTTTACAGAGAACTTGGATACACTATCCAATAATTGCCCCATACACCGTGACTAGGGGTGTCAAATAAATTAATTGAATCCTTTACTTTTTATGGTCATGTAACAAACACTGACGAAAACACGCAGATTGAAATCAGGCAGGTTTATCAGCAGGGACAACTTAATTATGGCCGTTTCAGAGTGCTGTATTTGTCTGTCCAAACCACTTTGACCTGTAATGGTGCCACATGATTTCAGTTACAAAACAACCAAGTGCCAGTACATATCCCAGCAGCAAGAGATATATCGCCGTCTGCAGGTGACTGACACTGATAGAAAAGTAAGTGTCATCGGAAGTAGGATAATAAAAATTAGAATCCAATTTCTCTTCATCAATATACTGTTCTTTCATACGAGCAAAAATTCCTCCCTCTATTATGCGACCTATTACGTCTTCCAAAATTTCAAGAAAGGGACTTCTCTTCCTAACCAAAAAAACAAGATCGATTGTTCTAACAACACCATCTTCCAATTCACACAGTATTGGTCTGTTATTTTCATCTATCCAATTTTTACTACAACGTTCTATTTCAATATCGAAATCGCTTAAAATTGTTGAAATATTGTGGTATACAGTTGCCCATGTTAAACACGTATACTCGTCTTGGCAATGTACCGCTCCTTTGCGAACTGCTGAGTCAACAGAACCTGAAGTATTGTAAAAATAAGTAAGGAAATTTTCAGGGAAGGCGAAAAGTTTTTCGGATTTTAACATTTCCTCTACTGTTCTGATTGGTTTCTCGTATCCGGGTTCGAAAAGGAACGCGATGAGATACGCCTGGAACACTGTGCTGATCGCAAAACTGTAGCACACCCAGCTGAAGAAGAAGAGTCTTAGTGGTGCAGAACGAGGCTGTGTGTTTACAGACACTGACAGTGAGACGGCTATAATATTGGATGTAACACTGAAAATGTTGCTGTAAGATTTTGATTCGTGCGAGTGTGATTTGTGGCTGTAATTTGAAATGCAGCTGACTGTAGCGACAGCCAAGACCAGTGACAAAACAAAACATATCCACATGTCTACAGATAATATGTTGAAGAAACGGGTCCATCTTTGATATTTTACTGCGCACGGTGTGTACCAGATTACGCGTGCGGTGAAGTAACTCCGTGAATAGTCACAGAAGTTGTCGACATCAGAAGAAAACGCAGCGAACCCCCCGACAAATATAAATGGTTGGACTTCCTCTTCAAAATATATAACATCCAGAACACTTTCAACACCCGCAATATCCAGTGACATATTGAGTTTATTTCCAATTATCCTTAACATTTCAATTTCCCATCCATCTTTGAACAATTTCTGATGGTCATAGTCTTTGTTATTATCGTTTTCAGGTTCATTCACAAACGGGGGCAAAACTCTTACATTCACTCTCATTGGACAACCGTGAAAATTCTTAACAAGTTGTCCTCTAAATATGTCGCTTCTCCTAATATCACTCAGACTTCGCATTGTGAACACCTTCACCGGTACAGTTCCTTCAGCTGGATTGCATCTCTCTGAATTCTCATAAGGATACCAAGTGTGCAGTTCCAAGTAAGTGCCTTGTGCTGGATCGTTCGTTTTTTGTTGCAGATCGTTACTTGCGTGTTCATTTGAATTCAGGAAGAGGACAGCAGCGTTCATAACTTCTTTAAGCCAAATTTCATTGAGAATGGCTCCAGAAAATTTTGTGTTTTCCACGTTAATGCAATTTGACATTACTGAGAAAATGAATTTGCCTCTTGGATTCCACGAGTGCCACGTGTTGTTACCTAAAGACAATTCATACAGCTGCTGCCGGAAACGTGCAATATGTTCTTCCCATTCCTTACAACGTCCTGACATCAGTATAATGTAATTACCGTGCGGGTGTATTTCTGTGTGCATATTTTCGTTCACCATATAGTTGACATTATACACCAGTATAGGCCAGCGGCCTGATTTATGCAGTTCCTTTATCAAATATCCAACTTCATTTTTAGTTGATTCTTCTTCCGCTAGTGGCAGCATTAACACAAGTGGACGTCCGGCAGTGAAGTGTTCCTCGCTTATGAGTTTAGTATAGTGCATCAGGTGATATTGATGGTCAGTGGTTATCAGGGACCCGTGAACTGCAAGTGAAATTAGGGCAAAGAAAGGAAAAATAAGAATAATCATTGCTCGTGTTGACATTTGTTTGAGTGGAAAGTGTAACGGTTATTGTGTCAGTTTGTACTTAAATATTCAGAACCAATAAAAGCTATCACTTTCAAAGTATATCACAGTTTATATATTCCTTTCTCACAACAGCCACCACGACGTTTCTCTGTATGTTCAGTTGTCCTGTAGAATTTTCGCCTCTTAGCAGTCCGTCTTCTGCACGTGAAAATGGAACGGCCGTGTCTGTAGGCAAAGAGAGTGCAAAATATAATACGAATCTCACAGTGTCATGTCAGATAATTATTGCTTGGTTTTAGTGCTTATTTTGGTTTGGCACGATAATTTAAATCAGCAACTTGTTAAGTTAGTTATGTATATAATGTGTAGGTAATTATATTTGTTCTTAAACAAAACAGTAGTTACGTATTTTAACTGGCAATCAGAGATATTACCAGTCATTGTTATAATCTTCCGAATGAAGTTCGAAATTTCACACCAACACCTTAGCACTTCCAGTTTCTAAACCTCCCTTGATATTGAATTCCCTAATTTAGAACAACGTGTATTTTGGAAGGTTGGTCAATTTGATATCTCGAATAATTACTTATGTAATATCCTGTTTGTTTTGATCATGATCAATGTTAAGTTATAATATGCTTGGCGCTGTAACTTGTAGGTCAATAGTTAATTAATTCTTCTTAATACCGGTGCCAAAACTGTATGGTATATTGAACTTATTTACTTACTCCATGGTGCAGAGTCGTTCTTGAGAAGCTAACTGGTTTGCAGCTAGTCAAGAAATTCCCTGCAATTCACGGAACCCGATGGTTCATTACCACACTCACAAGCCTCCGCCACCCGTCCCTATCCTGGGCCAGCCCAATCCAGTCCATATATCCACATCCCACCTCCTGGAGATCCATCCTAATGTTATAAACCCATCTACGCCTAGGTCTCCCCGGTGGTCTCCTTCCCTCCGGTTTCCCTACCAGAACCTTATACGCCCCCCTCTCCTCACCCATACCTGCCACACGCCCAGCCCATCTCATTCTTCTTGATTTTATCACCCGCACATTATTGAGTGAGGAGTACAGATCATTTAGCTCCTCGTTATGCAATCTCCTCCATTCCCCCATTACCTCCTCCCTTCTAGGTCCAAATATTGTCCTCAACACCATATTCACAAAAGACCTCAGCTTTCTTTCCTACTTCAATGTCAGCGACCAAGTATCACACCCATATAAAACAACAAGCAAAATTATAGTTCTATATATCTTAATCTTTAAATTTTTGGATAGCAACCTGGAAGACGAAAGATTCTGCACCGTAGCATTTCATAACCTCAATCTGCTCTTAATATCTTCCGGGTTAGAATTTTGATGTGTTAAAGTTTTTCCCAAATATTCAAAAACTTCCACCCTCACGAAGGTACTATTATTAATCCGCACACTGTGATTTCGACCTGCATTTTGATCTCGAGACATAACATGTACTTACTTTTATTCGCACTTATTTCCAGTCCAATATCCCTAGTAATAGCTACTAAATCTTCTGCGTTTTCCTTTGGCGTATGTATACTTCCTCCCAGTTTATTAACATCATCGGCATAAGCCAGAAGCTGATGTGTACCATTTAGTTTCAAGCCACCCTGGTTTACCTGAACCATCCTAATTGTGTACTCTAAAGGAAAGTTGAAAAGCAGTGGCGGTAGAGCGTCTCCTTGTTTCAACCCATTCCTCATAAGGAACCTGTCATACACATTCTCGCCTACTCGGACTCTGTTATGTGTTTCAGTCGGACTCATCTTAATTAACCTCACAAGTTTCCTAGGGATATCAAACTCAAGAAGAATCTTATATAAGACCTTTCTCCTAACTGAATTTTAAGCTTTCTTGAAATCTAGAAAGAGCTGATGAACTTCTTCATTGTATTCCCACTTTTTCTCAAGCATTTGGCGAATGCATAATATATGATCAATAGTCGACCTGTTGCGTCGAAAGCCACATTGATGATCCCCGATAATTTCCTTCGCATATGGAATTAACGTTGAGAGCAGGATGTTGGATAAATTTTATATTTGGCTAAAGTGATATGCCTCTAAAATTATTACAATCTGTTTTATCCCCCTTTTTATGAATAGGTACTACGATGGACTCCTTCCACTCTTCAGGCAATTCCTCCTTATTCCAAATAGAAGTAATACGTTTATGAATCTCCAAGCATATTATTCTACCCTCTTGTTTAATCATTTCTGCTGGTATTTGACCAGTACCTGGAGATCTGTGACTTTTTAGCTTGTCGATAGCCAAGTCAAAGTCAGAGGCACTTGGCTGAGGTACTAGTGGTTCTGCTATGTGTATTTCTGCCTGCCCATCTACCTTAACCCCATGCACATTGAATAGCTGGGAGAAGTATTGCTTCCACCTACTCACAACACAGTGGGAGTCTGCAAGCAGGTCACCTTTCTCATCCTTTACTATATTACATTTATGCTTTTACACCTTCTTAAAGACATTGATGCCCCTATACAAATCCCCAATGTTTTTGTTCTTACTGTTAGTTTCAAGTTCCTCAATCTTTTAACTTAATGTCTTACATTGTTCAGACTATCTACATTGCTTTGGTTTGGATCCTGTACCGACTGCATTTTAGCCCGCTTCGTTTGATACAAAAAACCTAAACACTCTTCACCAAACCAGGGTTTATGATGTCTCAATTCGTGTAGATCTAGACTCTCTTTCGCTGAGGTTTTGATATTCTCTTTAATGTTTTCCCAAATCCTATTTAAGTCCTCGTCATCTTTCAAGTTCTCCAAAGTTGCAAACATATTTGTAATCTCAATCTGATACTGTTAACTAACCTCCAGCTCGTTAAGCTTCCTCAGGTTAAATCTTTGCCTATCAAACCTCCGTGCGGCCTCTTTTATCCACTGTTAATGTTTCCCTAACCTATGCAATCACCAGGTAGTTATCTGTATCACAAATAACTTCCTTAAAAAATTCGCACATCCGGTATACTCGAATGCCATCTCCTGTCTATCAATACGTGGTCAATATGGTTGTAATAAGGGAGGTCCAGGTATGTTTATGAATGTTTCGGTGAGGGAACATCTTGCTTTTATCCACCAGATTTTTTGATGTGGTGAGGGAACTTCGTGCTCTTAATCACCAAATTTTTGGTTGTTTCGAATTTATCTAGTCTAACCCCATTATCATTACTATCCTGATATAGACCCTCCTGTACAATTGTCGGCTTGAGAATATTCTCTCTTTCCCCACTTTTGCATTCAAGTCTCCTAGTAATATTTTTATATGATATTTCGGTTAGTGATAGAACACCTGCTCTAATTCCTCATAAATCATCAATTTTTTCCTCACTTGGTGCATGAACATACAGCAATATTTATTTATATTTCGGTCTGTACAGTAACACAAAACATACACGATATGGCGCAACGTTCATTAGGGAAAACTTATTATTCTTTATTTCAACACGTTAATAAAAGAAACTTGATATACACGATAAAGTTAAGTAGCCTAGCTACTCTGGTTACATCAATTGTAAGAAGAGCCTTTTGAAACAAGTCATGAAGAAAAGACAGTTGTAGGTATAGAGGTGACGGGAAGACGAGGAAGAAGACTTGAGTGGTTAAGGAAAAAGAAGGATAACGAAAGCCGAAAGAAGAAGAACTAGATCACACTGTCCGAAGAACTCGATTTTGAAGAGATTATGGACTAAATGGAGGCATGGCTTTTCGTATGCCAAGGGCCCCAAACACACCCTCAGAATGAGTAAAACTTATTGTTTTCCCACCACAACATTCGCTGCAAGAACGCCCCTCATTGTTACGTTTTACCTAAATTGACTGTCTTTTATATTTGCAAAGTATTGTGAAAAAAATATTACCGCAACATCTAACAATTCTAGCTTCTGCACCTGCAGTAAGGTTCATATTTGAACCGGTTGTAGTGTTTATTTGTGCAGGTGAATTCAACAGACAGCGAAATTTGTCTTACATATTGTAGTGCATGAGTTCTTTTCAAATTTCCACGAAAATTTATTTATATCGCTTTGTATTGAAAATTTCACAATAATTTAATTCTGTATTCAGGTCATTTTAAAGTGGAGCAGACTGCAATATTTACCTTCTTCTAACTTAGTGGTAATTTGACCAATATTGTGTTTCTTCTTATGAACTGTCGTTTGGTTTTTTGAGTCATTTGTGACTCTACCTGCATTTAAGGCCACAATACGATATTTAACTTAATCTGTCCTTTATTATATCTGTAATGCTATTAGTTATGCAGTAACAGTGCCTTATCAGAGAAAAGCGATTTGTGACTTTCCTTTTTCTTTTCGAATTTATTTTTTTCTTACTAAACGTAATAGAAGAAAGTTCTTGGTAGAATTTTGGAAAAGAATTTTTTTTTCACAACGATTTGCATGCTATAAGCATTTTCCTGATACTCAGTTTTTAAATATTACCAATCCATATACGCATATATATATATATATATATATGCAAATCTGTGACCAGATGTATTGTACATTTACTTACACATTCTGTATTTCAGCTCAACTTCCGGTGCAGAGCGTAATGTAACTGTACAGTGGCAGGGACGGTTTGTGTGTCTGTCCTTTTATTTCTGTTGAACAGCAATAACATTATGCGGTAGAATTGAGATTATTTAGGCTGATGGATGTTAATTGTATATCGTTGGAAGTTAAGGTGAATACCGGTACATAACCTGTATTGATCGAACAGTAACTTTAGTACTGCCACATGAATAGTGACAATAATTCACAGCAGGCCTCACATAAATTACACAGCGTGTTTCTGTTCAAAGCTCACACCAATACACACCAAATGACACACACAACTCTCTACGAAGCTCCGTAAACCTGTTTTCGATGTACAATAGACGGATTATTAATGACATTTGTATGTTCTTTTCTGTAAGTGTATTGTATTGATTGATACAATTTCATTTCTTCTCTATTTCCACTTCCATGAACTGAATTAAATACTTTCTTTTCTTTTTATTTCTACAAACCTATTGTTGGTTTACTTCTTCATTAAATGTTAAAAGATTGAAAATTTTCTTCCACTTTATAAAAGCAATAAGAATTTGAAGACTAATGGAAGGTTTAAAAACTGCAGTAGAATTCTATTTTTTCCAAATATATATTGTCTTGAGATAAACAACAAAAATCTGTTCACAACTGAATTTTTTGTAACAATTTTTCTTCATATTTTTGTGGCGAACTTGGACATTTACTTTAATGTATTGAAGAGTATGGCCGGGTACTTAGTGTCATTTTTGTTTCTAAGCGAATTACATTTTCTGCTTTTGACGGTACCATAAAATTATGTGTTACATTATATCTAATGTTAACAATTGTGACTTTTGTAATCGACTTATTTAGTGTCTTGCGTAGCTTACACAAATTTATCTCGTCTGTTTCAGAAGTCTGTCTGTTTACAACAAACACATTAATTTTGTTTTTAGACTGTATAGAGGATCGGCTTATAATATCTGTGTTAGTAAATCGATGATGTGTACAAAACTGTGTATTAACATATAACATATTATGTAACATTTAAAATAAGTTCATTAACGTTATGTGTATCTGTGCATTGTTCGAACCCAAATACACATTTTTTTAAAATCAGGCTACACACCTATGACAAACATTTCTTCATTTTATTAAAATAGTTTTATATTGCTGTAAACAGCTGTCGCCACCTCATGGCTGTCATATCAGTTTCACCCTGTTCATTTGCCATTCTTCTCATTATTCCAAAGGACGATAAAGGACTATTAAAACAGCTAAAATTGCAATTCTATAATATTATTAGATTAAAATATTATGTGGTCATCAGTGAGTGATACGATACAGTTCTTTGCGACAATACAATATTTGTGCAAGCTGTGTTTATGTGGCTGCACATAAAATATGCAATAAATATGGCAATGTACTGCTATATGGATTCTAATCGTGATCATATATGTTGAATATAAACTTTGGACAAAGTAACAAAACAACACGTCACGTAGCCTGACACACACCCCGACTCAACATAAGCCGGACAAGCACAAAATCAACGGTAACAATTGTTAAGTCCATAATTACGGAAATTCGGTAGTGGCTATCCCCATTTGGTCTGCAGAGTTCAAGACAAACTGATTTAAATGAGATGGGAGCTGCTCAGATACCCCGCATACACCTGGGTTTATTGGTGCGCGATTTTATACCCTTCGGACTGCTAAGGCAAGCTGTCAAAGACTGTATGGTCATTAATACAATGATGTGCAGCAGGTTGGGGTACGGTGGTTTAGACAGCAGCCCAACGTATTTTGTGCAGTTGGGATACACCGACTGGTGCGTCCGTGGGATTCCTGTTTGAATGGCCATGTTGATTTTTGGCACATTCACAAAATTACAACAAGTGGCTCTTGACTTCATTATGTGTGTCCGTCTGTATGTCCTCGTAGAACAAGTTGGCCGCAACTGAATGGATTATTGTAAAAATTGTCTGAAATTTTTTTGAAATTCTGTCATGACAGTTCAAGTTTAATTAAACTCTGACGAAAATAAGGAACTTGATATGGAGTGAGAAATTTCGCATACACAAATATAGGGAAAATCAAAATACACACTTTGTGTTCAATAAATGTTTCCCTGAAAATCGCGCTGTTTATGAGATAAGGTAGAAAAACATGGTAGAGGCAGTCAGGCCACAGATTTCAATATAATATGGCACATGTGCTTTGTGTGACAGATAACTATAGCAAGAATGCAGACATACACTCAGAATATGTGTAACACTTAATGTTTTTTCATGGCAACAGTGGCTTTTATGAAAATGCTTCAGTGTTATTTTAACACGCGTGTATCCTGCCGTGTTTCTGGCTGTTGCAATACTCTCACACATGATCATACTCTAGTGGGTTTAACTTAAGCATGCTCCATATATGTTCTTGCAGTTCTCATTTCATTGTCTGTACACGTTCCTTATACCTTTTCCTTCTCAATATTTCTTACGTGTCTAATGATGTGTGTGAAGCGACAGTGTTGAAGTTTTTAGGTTTGCGGTTTTTTCTTGTTTGTAGTACACATATTTATGACTCAGGAGGTTTGTAGAAACTAAACGCTGTTGAACACGGAAGATGGGATTTAAAAAATTGTTCTTAGATGACAAAATGTCGCATATAGTTGGCAGTTACCCTCCCAAGACGGAGCTGCAGTCATACACGACACTTGCACAGTTCTTCCCTTCGGAGATGATAGCACGTGGGACCGACACTTTTCAGTCACTGTTCACAGATGATGATAAACACGAACATCTTAAGTGGGGGGTGGAAATTTGAGATCAAGAAGGACTAGAAAGTTTGAGTGTGTGGCGTCACCTACATTCTCACCTGAAAGCCGTTGTGCGCAGTTGTGTACTAACTATGAAATATTCGGCTGATCATTATCATGGTTTTCCTCTTGTTTCAAATGCTCTTCACAGCAGTCAGTTCGCTATGAGAGATATTATCCCTACCTGCCAAATATTGATCGTGTTCCACAGCGTTTAAATATTAAAAAATTAATATTATGACACAATTTAATCTTTCCATCTTGCACTTGTCAATGTGCATGAAGAATATGTGGTCTAAATTCTCAACAGAATGCGTGCAATGGAACTGTCCGATCTTCGTGACATGAAAAAATTTTTTCAAGTTATTCATCTACGTCGTGCGTAGAGTATCAAAATAAAACCAAGAAGGAATAAGTCACAAACAAAATATATATATATTCACAAATTCATTAAAGCAGCTACTTGTTTCTACTAGGTTCAAATATCGTTCATCAATGTGTGCTCAAAAGGAAGTAAAATTTGAATTTATCTAATTACAAACAGCAGTAAATCACCAAATAATATTTGCGTTTTTCACGTATGTTCACTTGAGGATGATGTATGTTCTGAGATTGTTAACAGAAGGTTGACAGACACGTACTGATCGTTACTGTGGAGTAATATTTTGGCCTTGACAGTGTAGGTTTGGGTTCCTTATATCCAGGCGAAAATTTTGAAGAAAAAATCTGTGTAAACCACCGTGAATTTGCGGTACCGTAAGTCAATTACGAATCGCAATTGCGCAATATGCTGTTCGGTTTTCCAAGGTTCTTACAGAAACTCGTTATGTCCTTCACAGTCTGGAGCAGATGTTTATGTTTCCAGTGTCCGCGGACAGTCTCATTGAACTGCTTGACCTTGATTTATATTGTTATATAGAGAAACTTTGTTTCCAATGGATAGCACAACAGTACTGCGTAAGGTATGTGCGTGACTAGTGGAGATGTCACGTAAGTTATGTGCGTGACTAGTGGTGATGTCACGTAAGGTATATGCGTGACTAGTGGAGATGTCACGTAAGTTATGTGCATGACTAGTGGAGATGTCACGTAAGGTATGTGCGTGACTAGTGGAGATGTCACGTAAGGTATGTGCGTGACTATTTGAGATGTCACGTAAGGTATGTGCGTGACTAGTGGAGATGTCATGTAAGGTATGTGCGTGGCTAGTGTAGATGTCACGTAAGGTATGTGCGTGGCTAGTGGAGATGTCACGCAAGGTATGTGTGTGACTAGTGGAGATGTCACGTAAGGTATGTGCGTGACTATTTGAGATGTCACGTAACGTATGTGCGTGACTAGTGGACATGTCATGTAAGGCATGTACGTGAATAGTGGAGATGTCACGTAA
>Ga0136643_10012577_pt1 | contig 12614 bp, 10 predicted proteins | sample TergutLab28metaG_FD_96883 | JGI IMG/M metagenome (GOLD analysis project Ga0136643, IMG submission 96883) | Labiotermes labralis P1 segment gut microbial communities from Petit-Saut dam, French Guiana - Lab288 P1 (version 3) (version 3) | ecosystem: Host-associated > Arthropoda: Insects >...
GACCCGTTGCGCTGACCACGTGACACCCCTCTATCCGCAAAAGTTGACACTAACTTCGCCGACCGGCGGAGGCCGCTCTGTCGGTATAGTTCGCGTGCGGACTAAGGCCACGGAGTTTAGTTTCAGTATAAGGCCGATCCCAGTAGCCGCACGGTCCAAAGCCTTGTACACACTTGTTACTTTACGCGGTAACGCAACACCGTGTCGTGACAGTTTGAACGGGACTCGTGACCACGTACCGTATCAAAAGCTGGTTACGCGGTAAATTGACGGGCTTGTTCATTGTGCTGTCGGTATTTGGCGTCGCATCAAAGAGATGATACGGTTAAGTCATGAGCAAATATAGACCGACAACGTGACACTTGCACCACCGTCCGCTCCTCACCCCTTCTTTTCTATCCTGGTGTTTCTGTAGTGTTGTGCCGTTTTTTTTTGGTGTTTTTGTAATTGCGGAATGGAGTGGACTGAGGGAAGTGTCGTAGAATTTATCGAAATTTATAAAAGAAAATAAACAATATGCGGCCCAAAGCACACAGGGCATTTTAATAATATAAAAGAACAAGAAGGGTGGGAGGAACTGGGGAAAGAAATGAACAGACCCGTGGATGAGTGCAAAAACAGGATGGAGAATTTACTGTCATCTGTCAGACGGGACAAAATGAACATGAGGAAGACAGGTGGAACAGGAGTAGGTGAATACTTGTAACTGAAATATTTACGTACTTTGGCAACGCATATATTTTATCCTGAGAAGAAACAACTGCGTTCTACACGTTTTTAGACATACTCATTACATGTGAGTGAAAAGTAATCAGGTAAATGAAAGTCCCAGCACATTTTGTTTTAATGAAAACACGTTACAGTCCACCGATTTTTACAATTATTTAATCCTTTTTGATGCCTGGCTTCATGTACAGACACGTCCATAAGAAATAAGTGTACTAACAAACAAGTTTACTAATTAATATTAAACCTTTTTAAAAGCAAGAGTTAAAGTTTATAAAATCTTGTGGTTTGCATATGACAACCTGAGATTCATAATGGACAAAACGAAACCGCGACATACCTTGAAAGCTGTAATTAAAAACTCATAACCAATTTAATTATTTTTTAAATTTTTGAGTAAGTTTCAAGGAAACGAGTTTGTTCAAAGATGCGCCAACTTTACGCGCAGTCATTTTGTCAATCCATAATTCCTCCACTTAGAAAATGAACTGCTAATTCCTCCCTTATTTCTTTCGCCTTCAAAGGTGGTTTAAGTGCAATCTTTCTAATGGGAAATAAAGAAGTCATATTTTCATTATTCATGGTTATCCAACTGTCTGCAATCACTCGACCATTTTCTTCATAATCAAACGTACTTGGCGGAGTAAAAATTGCTGCAGAATTGAACTTATTAAATTAAATTAAATTACATTACTGAAATTATTAAATTTTATAAGCAAGCAATAGTCATTACAACGAGATGGACATTCTCTGGTTCCAAAAGCATAGGTTTACGAAGCACTCGAAACACTGATGACGAGAGGCCAAATACATTTTCTACAACTCTCTGGGCTCTGCAGATACTGTAATTGAAAATTCGTTCTTTTGAGTCCTTTGGATGTTGTCCCGGATAAACTTTCATGAGATTCTCGCTTAAAGAAAAATCTTTATCTCCAATAAAAAGCATGGAAATAATTTTTTCTTCCAATGAAATGGATCGGCTGAGGGAAACGTAAGGATTTTGTTTCTACTTTTTTATACAGCTCGGTGTTCATAAAAACACCGCTGTCAGAAATTTTCCCTGACATCCCACGTCGACAAACAAGGTTTTAATTAACATCTAAAAAAGCGAAGATTACAATACTGAAGGTATTTTGGTAGTTAAAGTAATCACTGACACTATTTCTTGTTCACTGTAGCTCCACATGTTTCCCATCAATAACCCCCAATGAAGTGGGAAAATTCCACAATGCTTGATACTGCTTTTCCACTGCCAGCCATTTCTGTTCTGCTTTTGATATCTGGAAACACATAAATTCAGTTAAATGAAATAAAACCTTAAATATTGTTCCTTTCTTACTAATTCAAAACTTTGTACAAAATATTTCCTGTCATTCCAAAATGTTAATAATTTTGTTGATCATTTTCTATTTTACTAGGTACAAAATTAAGGGAGACACCGGAAGGTGGAGACACGGACCAGTCTGTAGCCAAAGAAGGAAACTCGTCTGAAAACACGAGTAAATTCCTGCACCCACAGCCACCAAGAAAGGAAAAGGAGACGGAAGATCAGTGTCTTGAAAAATTGTTTGAATTATTAACAGCTTGTTCAAACCAGGCTATAAATGACGGGTATCAACATTTTGGGAACAAGATAGCAGCAAAATTGAAGAATTACAATGACACGGTATGATGTGTCATTCAAAATAAAATTATGGATGTATTTTTAAATACAAAAATGGAGTTGTCTGAACGTTATCATCATACTCATCTCCACCCAAACAACCCACCTCAAGACCACTTCCCAAGTGGTCCATAAAACATGTACTCTCAAAGTATCAATCCTCCTCCGCACTCTTCTCCCTCATCTCTCCATTCTCAAAATAATTCTCCGTCACCATTCAGTAAGTACAATAACTCAATTTTTTCTCGAAATTTTCCCACAGAAAGCATTTCGCAGGCTACGACATCTTCAGAGGAAGATGTTAATACACAGGTGCTTTTAGAATTATTTGGCCAGATTGTAATAGAAGTGTTTCAGTAAAAGTTGTGTTTAAATAAATATGTTCTGATTACATTCTAATTTTAAACTTTTTCCACAAACCATAAATATTTATAACATTTGTCTTACCTGTATGTAATCTTTCAATTTTTCAAGAAGAGTTGCACACACTTCCGGAACGATGCAGCTTATTGTTTGCTTGGAAATTTGGAACAGTTGCTGTAGGCTAAAGTACGAATCACCACTTGCCAAGAAACTTAGCGTCAGTGTCAAACTTTCTTGAACAGAAATGACTTTCCTAAACGCTGTGTCCTTTTTCGAGATTTTTTCACCAATCAAATGAATTAAAAATACATACGCACTAGGAGACATTTGGGTGAAATTTTTATATAATCCACTGACCGACTGAAAATTCAAGTCTGCCAACAAACTTGAACCGCTGTACACTTCCCCACTTGTGCACAGTTGCGTTTTCCACCACCGCTGCTCTTTTCTCGTTTTATTTAAGCGTAATGTATATAAATGTACGAAGCCGCCGCTAGACATCGCTCGACTCCCGCAACAAACTGGGAACCCCACGGTGTAACGCTAGCAGGATACGGTTACGCCGTGAGGCACGGGATGAAAGTTCAGCTCGTAACTCCGTATCGTGCCAGTCACTTGCAACGTTACGGCAGTACGGTACGCGGTAACGTTACAAGTGTGGACCCAACTTAAGAAGTGGGTTTGCGGCCGTTCCCTTGCTGGGATTGCGGGTTCGAATTCAGCCGGGAGCATGGATGTCTGTCTCTTGTGAATGTTGTGTGTTGTCAGGTAGAGGTCACTGCGTCGGTCTAATCACTCGTCCAGAGGAGCCCTACCGAGTGTGGTGTGGCTTAGTGTGATCGTGAAGCCTCGTTAAGAAGGAGGTCCTCTCCCACTAGGGGGCGGTTGCACCATGGTGAAAAAATGTACGGTAAAAATATGCTTTCTCTCTCGGTTTCGAAATTGTTTTCCTCTTATAACGTCTATTAACGTTGTCTGGGACTACGTTAATTTCGTCAGACATAATGTCAAATTTTCTCACTTTCTCGTGTATGAATCGTGTTATTTCATACAAAATTTACATTTTTACATTCCACACGTGTGACATCAATGTTTTATTACTCCTCGCATTCACATCGAAAGCTACATAAAGACACTGTAAAGTCAACCTGCTGTTTTGACTTGTACAAAAATGTTACCCTTAATTTGCATATTTTTCGAAAGTGGTTACTCGCATTAAACAACGTGCACTACAAAATGTGTCGCCTGCGCCACGATCTTCTCAATTAACACAAACACCATAATGGTAAAAAATTAATAATATGAAAATAAGAAATCTTCTATAAGGCTAGCACAGTTCATGTCGCATTTCGTGCCCAACAGTAGGTACCCTTCCCTTCAGTATCACAAAATTCATTCAGATTGTGAACACTTTCATGTTTTTTATGTGTATTTGTGTTCCACATTTGCATTGAATGCTGTGGTACATGAAAAACAAGCAAAGAATATCCGTAGATTTTACTTATAAGTCTTGATTTGAGCATGAATAGCCTTGATTTGAATATCAAATGCAATTCTTTCTCTATCAGTCACGTACCACGTAGACCTGCTCTATACGTCACACAGATTTAAAAAAGAATTTTGTTTCGTTAATACAGACAGAATGACGGAGTTTCTTACAAACCCTTCATAAAGCAAAGAGGAAAAAGAGTCAGAATAAAATTGTAAAAAAATTCAGCATCTGAATGTAATGAGGTTCCAAAGAGGGTTTTTGAAATCATTGCCTTCTGTTTAGGGAAGTACGGATTACCCTAGGGGCTGGGATAGCCACTCGCTACGGGCTGGGCATTATGGGGATCAAATCCCTGTGGAGGCCAGATTTTCCGTATCCGTGCAGCCCGGCCCTGGGGCCCACCTAGCAAGGGGTAAGGGTTCTTTCCAGGGGGTAAAGCGGTCGGGGCGTGGATTTGACCACCCACCTCCATTTATTGCCGAGGTTAAATAAAGAGTAGAACTATAATTCTACTCCACCTCTGGTCCTTCGTGTCCTGTTCTAGGGTGAATTTTAACTGTACCTTTTCAGATTAACCTACGAAATTCCAATGGAAAGTAAATATGGCAGTTTTCTCTTAACCTATGTGGACGTAAAATTGCAAATATTAACATTTATTGGATGATTTTGGTGACTAATAAATGACACAGTAGACAGAGTGGGCGTACATTCTGTGAGGAAAACAGGGACGCAATTCAAATGATGGTCTACTGATGACGACTGTCACGCTGAAGAAGGAGCATCCGCTTCACTCACCAAGTCGGCACCAACTTATTAACCTAACGGTGTTAAATTCCGGAACACTGTCATCTGCAAACACCTGCCGTGGAAAACTAAAAATTTATATTGCAGCACGTCAGAATACGGCGTTCTGCATTGTGTCAGCTAGCGCTTGAAGTGTTGCGCGAAATAACGTACGGCCCTAATCCCAAATCCCGTTGTTATAATAGCCCAGAATTCAGTTGTTTACAAGCACAAACACGTGCACACATAAAATATAAATGTGTAGGCATTATTATTTTATGTGGTTTCTCCCACACCTACCGTCTTCAATTACTTCTCCTCCACCCTCTTCATCCAAACTGCCGCCGATGGACACCCCATTTCCTACCCAATAGTTATTGGGGACTTTTTACCCGGAAAAAAATTGGATGGAACATGACATTTTTATTTCACTACCAACTACGAGTCGAGGTAAACATTTTACACTTTGTGAATATGCGTGTTTTGTCATGGTTTTATTATTAGACACGGAACAAATGTCGCATTATCAGTGCATTTTTATGTAAATATATTTTCTTGGCTCAAATAAAAATTGAAAACAGAAAATGATGAATCTTTCAAGATATGGTGGCTTAACTAAAAAATTAGGCCAACCAATCACAAATCCCATTTAAATTTGGGATGTTCCCGCTTCGAATTCCTCCGAAAACACAGTCTGTCATGAATGGGCGCTTCATAACTTTCCTCAATTTTCCAGTTCAATTCCGGGAAATTAACTTATTCCACGATACAACAGTGTTCCTTTAGTCCTATACAGTTAAATATTCATTAATCACCCTATCATTAAACGCTATGAAGTCTAATCTACTGACAACGCAATTTAACGAAACAATAAAACAAAACACATGAATTCTCAGACAGCCCATATTTCATAAATAGATTTCAATAGTGGCTCAGGTTTGGCATACAGACGGCGGAGAGAGTCTGGTTGTTGAGACGGCATTCGAGGGATCGGATTTTCTTCAACCTACATCCGAAATCTGTAGAATCTGAAGCAAGCATAAGCAAGAAATTGGCGTTAGCATACCGTATATATAAGTTACAGAATTACATTCATTTTACCTACGAACTGTTGTCAGCTGGAATTATTGTAACGTCGACAACAGAGCTTCCTGCTTCCAAAATTATATAAAATGTAACAAGAAACACATTTAAATTAAATCGTCTAATTTTAAACTTCGGCATAAAAATGTCAATGAACATAAATCGGGAAAATTCTCGAGCAATTTTCTCAAATTATTCTTGAATTAACATCTGGTTTCTTATTTGAAAGAAATGTTATCATACTTGGAATTGCTAAACTGAATGTGTCCAGTTTTGTCACACAAATTGTGCAAACAGTGGGATTTAAAATACGTACACTCAAGTGTCGATCCCATTTCTTCTGTCACATGTGATACTTAAAATATTACAATATTCTCTAGTTTTTGTTCTATTACCGCTGGATTGGACAGTTTGTGCAATATATAGAGACAGATAAAATCTGGAACCAAAAACGCACCTTCTTATAAGAAACCCGTTTGTCATTTTACATTCTTCCCCATTCAAACCCCAAACAACTCGAATGTTGCTCTACAGATAAATTTTCATGGCTGAATCAGATCACAACTGCTGTCACACAGATAAGCCTACAGAATTACACGTATATTAACTTTTGTGTCATATTCCGACAAAGATGAGCAATGTGTATAACTTTTAACAGCTGAGATTTTCACAAAACGTATGTGTTTGCAGTGTGCAAATTAGGAAGTGAGAATTTCATGAGGCAGAAACTAGCTGTGACTAATTGCACGTGCTTCCCATGTCATTCTGTGGCAAGAATACTGACATGTTGTTGTTCACAATTTATTTCATTACCGGTTAGAAATGCAATATTCTGCCTACAACTCTCAGAAATTCAAACACAACTCACCCTCTCCGACTCACTCGCTCACACGAACTAACTTTCTACTTTAGCATCTAATTGCCAAGTTAGAATTCAATGGGAGCAAAAGCTTTATTTGTATTGTATTTTAAAGCCTTGAAAGGGCTATACTCTGAACATAACAAACGAGATGATTACATACCAAAGTGATACAATTAAACTTATTGCGTCATTTTCTGTAGTTATATTGTTTGCCATTTCTTAGATTTCTTTGCTTTTGTCGATGGCGGTAACTTACATCTATAATAAAACCTTAAAATAGTAAAAAGGTAAAGCTAAAGTGATCCCGTTACAGGCCCGGTGTGGCCCGGAGGGTGGGTAGAGGTATAGCTCTACTCTTCCATGATCTCGGCGCTACAAGGGGGTGAGTGGTCAGCAGTACTCCCCGGCTGCAATTTACCCCCGGAAAAGACCCGGTACCCATTTTACAGGAGGCTGGGTCGGCCCCAGAGCCGGTCTGGACGGGCAGAAAATCTCGTCCCCACCGGGATTCGATCCCGGACCGTCCAGCCCGTAGCTCAGTCGCTATACCGACTGAGCTACCGGGCCCACACCTTACAATAGCAAGACAGCATAAAAATAAACACAATTTTAAGGTCCTTAAGGTTAAAAATAAAATCAGCTTAAATGTTAGGTTTTGTGTTTTGAAAGTACGCATCTATAATTTCTTATATTCAAAACGTTTCACTAAAACTGACAGCTTATGAAGTGAAATTCCTACGTAAGAGAAGTACTTATTCACAATCTGATGCAAGCTAATACGACTCAAGAGGTACTTAAAGTTTAAAGCAGAATGTATAATTCAATTTTTATTCCTCTATCCCGAAATTATAAGCAAAAATAGTATATAAAAATTTATAATCCCTTGTGAAATTGCATGCTGAAGAAAAGTTGATTGACCACAAATAAAGTGATGTGGACGGGTAAAACAAGCAGCAATATATGGAACAAATTAGCTACACCTTTAACGCCAGCAAGTGAAGGCCGACAAGCAGACTCCTTTCTCAAAGCACGTTATTTTTCATTCTGTTGTTAGGCAACAATATCGGAAGTACCGTTGACGATAGGGGTCGGCAAGGACGCGATTTTTTCTAATTCTTTAGAAGGAAGAACGAGAAATCTGATCCTCCCTTTTGTAGTACTTTGCAAGGCCAAGGAATAACGAAGTGTCTTAATAAAATACATTGCATTTGTCTTGTAACTGCACCATCATATGGACCGCGTACGGATATTCTGAATAACACAGTTCATATTTCCCTCAGGTGAATGTTTGGAGAGTGCTTAACTGTCTTGTCACATCCGACATCGAAGAGAATTTCAAAAAAACTGTTACATACTTTACTACTGTGGCCCTGCATGTTGGTTATCACGTTCCCGCTTTTAAAGAAGTGAGACTTTTGATATAAGTGAAAGTTTTGAAACTTGGTTCCACGTAAAGTTGGTGTTACCTGGGACCATTCAGTTAATTAAGCTTCATGTCACGGAGCAGTATAAATAAATATATATAATATAAATCAATTAACAAATGCTCTTTACAATTCTAAACAATATTTTAACTTCTATTGCGGCCATATTTCTGTGTCAGTCTACACCATCCAGACGATTACTATGTCTGTTTTGTTTTTGGCACGACAGCCCTCAGTGGGCCAGGGCCTCCTCATTCACGAGTTTTCCAGATCACACACAACGACGCATCACGGTCGGTAGGACTCCTCTGGACGAGTGATCAGCTCGTCGCAGAGATCTCTACCTGACAACACACAACACTCACAACAGACAAACATCCATGCCCCCCGTGGAATTCGAACCCACAATCTCAGCAGGCGAGCGGCCGTAGACCTACGCCTCAGACCACACGACTACTGGGATCGACCGAGGAACACATGTGACAAACGATTATTTATTACTGATTTTGCAATTGTTGGATCAAATTCTATATAAACTAGAGCACGTTTCTGTTTTCCCCCCTCACAACGTACTTTATTAGTTGATTTATCAAATGTTTAAATTGTAAATAAACAAAAAAGTTCAACACCACAAACGTGTCTGTTTATTACCTCGCATCAACAATAAACAAGTTGATTTTACCCCCAGTAAAGATTTGCTTAGACTTTCAGTGCCAGTTTCCACTTCAATCACATAATTTTGGGAATATAACACTAACTTGCAGAAGTGAAAAATAATTCAGAATTGTTTCCATTTTGTGCACTTCTTGCAAAGAATGTGCAACGAACACATTTAAACTTACATACTAACTGAACTTTGACTCGACTGAGTCCATGATTGCATTCGGAAAGGAAAAGAGCATCTAGGACTTAAAAGGTGAATTTTATAAATGATAACTCATTACAGACAATTTTTTTTCGTCACAAAAACAAGCAAGTTGTCCTTCATCCGCGTGCATTCATTTCGAAGTCTGAATTCGGCACTCTAAAAGTGTGCCTGTCACTTTGAAAGTAAATGAAGCGTTAGTGTGTCTGTCAGACGGCACAAAGGATCTGGTCTCAAGTCAACGAGTAGTCTAGATCTAACCACTAGGTTTCAACTTAACATCTCTGAAGTATTAATTATAGTACATTAATCAGTTTACAGTTCATCGACCTGAAGGTAGGAACGCGATTTATCGGAGCTTTGAAGTTCTCCCAGCTGACAAGTTAAGCTTAGGCTTATAGACCTGACGACATGCCATTGGATACGCAGTGCCAAGGTTTAGGATTTATACGACGTCTCAAAAGTCAGGGTGGAAAGAAAATAAAGACCAACAAGACAGGACGGGGATGATGCGAAATGCTGGAATCTGTTGATCACAAAGCACTATATTATTAATTCAGAAGGTAGAAATCACTACTCGGCTTGTCCATTTCTTTTTAGTAATATCTTCTCTCGCGCGACCGTCTGTTAAGTCTGATAAAGTGGAATGTGAGAATGGGTATTTTCTGTATATTTTATCATGAGGTAAATTTTCAGGCAAGATTCAGCACACTGAATATTTTAGTAAATCTCACTTTGTCTCTCTCTCTCTCACGCACACACATATATATGTGTGTGTTTGCGTGTGTGTAAATTTTATCTCGTGAAGTTGTTCACATTAAAGATTCGCCACGTGTCTATTAACTTATCACCTTCTGGCGCATAACTTTCACAAACCGTCACAGTTTCAGCTCGCTCAATTTCTTCATAAAATTAATATTAAAGCAGTAAAACATAAAACACTAATGTGTCATCAGTCTGAGCACCATATGGAGTCACAATTTTTCTTCACCGTCAGGTAACGAATGATTATCCATACGGTCCACCATGTTATTAAACAACATTGTTAACTTGCGCCAATATTTCAAAGGGTAATTCATTCTTTACCTGCCACTACAAGGCAACATGTAATAAAGCCGACAAATACCCAAGCCATAAATGGGTTTCGGAACCGCAAATACAATGTTTGATTGGCTCCGTATCAGGAGCGAGTTGCAAGTTGAGAACGTTAGAGACACAAGCTTAGGCGTTAGAATTACTCGTTTACAAATGCATAACCGCTTAACTGGTATGTAAATTTACAAGCAACCCAGATTCTCATAAGGGAATAAAACTTTCCATGCCTTAGTGCTGCGAATGCAGGCATTCCTATGAACACCACTTACGAAAGAAAAAGGAATATACGATGTTAGACTTGACTGTTACGCAAAATGTCTGACTAGATGCAAAATTAAAACATGAATGACAGAAGCAAACTGGAAGAAAGCTTTTTTCCTGTAACGTAGGAAATTCATTGCACACTCTCGATTGTATATAGGCCTACTTGGCTTCTAAACCTCTTCCATATTTCCTGAAGACAGTGCGGGACACTTTAAAACCCCACAATTCCCCTAACCTCGACCTATAATCAAATCATCACAAAGGACAAAAGCTTTATAGATTTAGCCAGCCTGCTTGTCGATAAGGTCATTAATGTAAATGCCTAGTTTATTTATAAAATATGGTTGACATGTTTTTGTGTAATACATAGGCTTTGGTGAGCTAATTCTGAAACGAGTTCCCACTAACAGAACATGAATTTGTAACTGCAGGGTCATGAACTCAGTAAATCTATCATTCGATAAGTTGGCTTCGTGGTGGTCGGACGTGTTTTCTTTGTGAGCTGCTAAGTGAGGGGCATGGGTTGCTACCTGGAAGACTACCGGGCAAGCGTGGGGGCCTGGGCCGCGAGGACTGCATGGCGGACAGCGGTAGGGAAAGTCGAAAAGGGAAGAAACAAACATTTCGATGGGACCTATGATTGTGAGTGCAGCGGTAATAGCAACCTTATTAATAATCGGAGGAGTGGAGCTAAATCCGGGCCCCGATGAAAACTCCGTGCAGGTATTGTGTAATGGCTGCGACAGGAATTTAAAATCAGGAACTCAATGTGCAACGTGTGGGAGGTGAAATCATAACAGCTGTGGTAATGTTAAATTTCAAGTTGCTGAGAGTGGGAAATGGAACTGTGACGGATGTCGATCTGAGAGACTCAGGGTTTTGGAGGAGAAACTGAGAGACGCTCAAATACACAATAGAGGAGCTAATGTGGAGAAATAAGGATTTGGAGGAGCGGATACTAGGGCAGGAAATGATGGGAATGTTGGTCTGAGGAGCACGGGGCCAGTAAAAACTGAGGGTGATAGGTGCTTAGTGTTAGGTGACTCAATAGTGAAAAACGTTGGAGCTACTAAACCTAATATGAGAGTTGAGTGTTTTCCGGGAATTAGAGCTGATCAACTACGAAGAGTGATGGAGAACAGAGACTTAGGTAGTGCAGATACTGTCATAATTCATGTGGGGACAAATGATGTCAGAAGATATAGAGACCTTTACTACATGTTGGGTGAAGTGTATGATCTTGTGACCACGGCAAAGGACAAATTTCAGGGCTCCAGACTAGTGCTTAGTGATGTTTTGAGAAGTGAAAGAATGAAATAGCAGCTCGTCGGGGCAGCAAATGACAGACTTGAATGGGTAGCTAGTAGACTAGGAGCTACTTTCGTCGACCCGAATAGTTGGATTCGGGATGCGGACTTCGGAAGGGACGGACTTCACCTAAACAGAAATGGAACGAGACAATTGGGCGATCTCTACTCCAGAATTTGTGGATTAGACGGCCAAAGTCAGACGGCGACGCAAAACTGACTTCACACGGTGGGGAGCGGGTGCAGTGTGGGGGTACCAAAGGGAGCCGAATCAAAGACAAATGGAGAAAAATTCACGCTGGGGCTGGTAGCGGTGGACGCAGAAGGGGCTGCAGAAAATCCAGGGACGAGGGGCAATGGCGGAAATAGGAACGAAATCCAGAACATGACACCGACACACAAAATTGAGGATAAGTCACTGGTTTTGCTACAGGCAAACTGCAGAAGTATTTACAACAAATCCTTAGAGTTTTGGAACTTTGTTGATATGTATAATTCTGACATCATAATTGGCACGGAATCGTGGCTTAGAGAGGACATTGGAAACGCTGAATTATTTAGGGCGGACTACACGACTTTTAGAAGAGACAGGCAGGCCAGGGGAGTGTTTATCTGTGTTAAAAATAATATTGCCTGCTCGGAGCTATGGGTTGACGAGGATTTCGAGATACTAGCAATTGAAGTAAA
>Ga0136643_10012580_pt1 | contig 12612 bp, 12 predicted proteins | sample TergutLab28metaG_FD_96883 | JGI IMG/M metagenome (GOLD analysis project Ga0136643, IMG submission 96883) | Labiotermes labralis P1 segment gut microbial communities from Petit-Saut dam, French Guiana - Lab288 P1 (version 3) (version 3) | ecosystem: Host-associated > Arthropoda: Insects >...
GAGGAACGGCGCGAACAACCACGACGTCGCGGCAAACGGCAACGGCGGCCAGGGGGCACCCCGGTTGCCGCAGGGGCGCGGGGAACTGCGCGACAAGCCACAACGCACGGCGCAGCCGGCAACGCACACCCGGGGGCACCCCGGATTCCGCAACAGGTACGGGGAATGCGCGGCCAGCCCGGATGGCGCGGGAGGCGGGAAGGGGCAGCCGGGGGCCACCCCCGGAGTCCGAGGCCGGCCATGGACTACCCGCACCCCACCAGCAACTCCATTCCAGGGGCTTCTCTTTCGCGCCCCCATGCATTGTCATGAGCATGCGCCACCCATCTCTCAACGTGCCCCACGCGCCCCGCGCGTGCCCGCACCCCCCACCCGAGAGGACGCATCAGCGTGAGAACCCCGAAATACGTGGCGGCCGTCGTCGCCACCACCGCAGCCCTGGTCCTGGGCGGCGCCGGCCTGGGAACCGCCGCCGCCGGCCCCGCCCGGCCGGCGGCCGTCGGCGTGTGCAGCTCGACCGCGGTCTCCGGTCAGGCCGTGACCGGTGCCCTGCCCCAGGCGGAGGTCCACCGCCTGCTGGCGCCCCTCACCGCGCAGCACCGCGCGCAGTACGGCATCGCGGCCAAGGGCCCGCTCGGCACCCCCGCGGCCGCGGCCGTGCGGCAGCCCCTCGTCGACATCCATCCGGCCCAGGGCACCGCCTTCAAGGCGGCCTCGGGCGCGGACGGTTCCTGCGCCACCCAGTCGGTCTCCACCCAGCTCACCGTCAACGAGGGCGCCACCACCATCTACACGCCGACGATGTACCCGCCGGGCGGCTCCTGCGTCGAACTCGTCACCGTGTACACGCAGTCCGTGCGCGAGGTCGCCGCGTGGGACTGGTGCCGCAGCGTGAACTTCGCCGCCTCGGTGCCGATCAACTCCTCGTTCCTGAGCACGTACGGCAACGGCTCCGGTGCCTACACGGGCCGCGTCATCAGGACCTCGTCGGCCTCCAACACCTGGTCGGCGGCGCTCTACAACTACGCCGCGGGTCGCTGGGACACCCTGTTCACGCAGTCCGGCACCAACCAGTCCGGCCGCACGGACGGTTGGGACATCGAGGAGCTGTACTCCTCGGTCGGCTCCTCCGGGCAGGCGTACTCCTGCGGCGAGATGGCCGGCCTCACCTTCGAGTCCAGCGGCATCTCCGTCCGCGCCAACGGCGTCTGGTCCGCCGCCTCCTCCGCGAACGCGGACACCCACTACGACTCGCCGAGCAGCGGCTTCTACTGCCCGTCCCGCAGCTACCAGATGATCAGCGCCTACGACCACTGGAAGGACGTCGGCTGACGGCACGGCGAAGGACCGGCCGGGCCCGGCGTGGGAGCATGCGGGCGTGAGCGAGCTCGCGGTGCTCGGGACGTGCGGGGCCTGGCCGGAGGCCGGGCGGGCGGCGAGTGGCTTCCTGCTGGAGGCACACGGCTTCCGCCTGGCCCTGGACCTCGGCTACGCCACCCTCCCGCGGCTGCTGGAACGCTGCGCCGCGGACGCGCTCGACGCCGTGGTGATCACCCACGCACACCCCGATCACTGCGCGGACCTGAGCGCCCTGTGCCGGGCGCTGCTGTTCGGCGAGGGGCGCGGCGGCCGGCTGCCGCTGTACTGCCCGCCGGGGGTGCTCGGCCGGGTCCAGGCGATGGAGCCGACCGAGGACCTCCGCGAGGTCTTCGACCCCCGTCCACTGCCGGGCGACCACGAGGTGGGCCCCTTTCAGCTGACGGGCCGGCTGGTCCCGCACCATGTGCCGCACGCCGGAGTGCGGTTGACCGCTCCCGGACTGACGCTGGCCTACAGCGGGGACGCCGGCGCCGACCCCGTCCTCGGCGAACTGGCCGCCGGGGCCGACCTGTTGGTCGCGGGCGCCACGCTGCTCGGCCCCGCGGCCGACCCGCACCTGCTCAGCGCCGCCGAGGCCGGCGCGTGGGCCTCCCGTGCGGGGGCGCGCCGCCTGCTGCTCACGCACTTCTGGCCCGGCGCCGACCGCGCCCGGTCCGTCGCGGAGGCCGCGGCCGCGTACGACGGGGAGGTCCTGGCGGCCGACGAGGGGATGGTGCTCTCCCTGTGAGGCGTGGGGCCCACGGAACGGCGCCGGGGCCGCGTGGCACCACGCGGCCCCGGTTGCCGTCCGGGCCGGAGCCCGGACGCGGTCAGTGCATCCAGAGCAGGTACAGGCCGTTCGTGCCGTACTCGCAGATGTAGACCGGGCCGTGCACCGGCGCGTTCGCCTGGGCCTGGGCGACGCAGCTGTCGTACGTGGGGAAGTACCCGAGGAACATGAAGCCGCTGCCGGGCGGCGGCGACGCTTGTGCGGCGGTACCGGCGAGGCCGAGGCCGAGCACCGCGGTGGCGGTCAGGACGGCGGCACGGGTGAGGACCCTCTTGCGCATGTCGGTCACAACTTCCTTCCAGGCAGGCGTCAGCCGCCTGCTGAACGGGCCAGATGGGGTGTTGTGCGTGGAGATGCGTGCAGGACGAAGCCTGCCCGGTGGCGGGCTCCGTTTTCAATAGGTCCAGACCAATTGGTGGGGGTGGGGTCCGTGGGGCGACCGCGGGAACGCGGAGCGACCGCGCCACCCGGGTTCGCCGCCCGCACGCCGGTCAGTTTCGGAGAAGCCCGCGGCAGCCGCCGTTCCTAGCCTTGAGATCAGGCCGCACCGCCGCCGGCCGCACACCCCGTACGAGAGGAACGGAGCGATGAGTGGCACGCGCACGACCGCGAAGAAGGCCGGCTCGACCGACGGCGCCTACGACGGGTTCACGGAGGAGGAGCGGGACGCGATGAAGTCCCGCGCAAAGGAGTTGAAGGCCACCTCGCGCCGCGGCCCGCGCGCCGCCGCGGACGCGGAGGCCGAAGTGCTCGCGAAGATAGCCGAGATGGCCGAGGCGGACCGCGCCCTCGCCGAACGCGTCCACGCCGTCGTCAGGTCCGCCGCCCCCGGTCTCGCGCCGAAGCTCTGGTACGGCATGCCCGCCTACGCCAGGGACGGCAAGGTCGTCTGCTTCTTCCAGAGCGCCCAGAAGTTCAAGTCCCGCTACGCCACGCTCGGTTTCAACGACCCCGCCCTCCTCGACGACGGCACCATGTGGCCGACCGCCTTCGCCCTCACGGAGTGGACCCCCGCCGGCGAGGAGCGGATCGCCGCGCTCGTCGCGCAGGCGGCGGGCTGACCCCGGGCACGGAACGGGCCGGCCCTTCGCCCGGAACGGGCTCGCGGGGGCCGGACATGGCCGGGCCGGCACGGGGCAACCGATCTGTGAGGCGGCCCGTTCCCGGGGCCGCCGACGAGATCCGACGGAAGAGGGACGAGATGACCATCCTCTGGGCGATCATCGCGGGCCTGATCATCGGCCTGCTCGCCAGGCTCGTACTGCCCGGACGCCAGCCGATCCCGCTGTGGGCGACCATCGTGGCCGGCATCGTCGGCGGGCTCGTGGGCAACGCCCTGGCGGCGGGCTTCGGCGTCGCGCACACCAGCGGCGTCGACTGGACGCGCCACGCCCTCCAGGTCGGCGCCGCGGCCGTGCTGATCGCGATCGTCACGCCGCTGTGGACCGGCAGGCGCCGCGTCTGAGCCGCGTCCGCCCGGCGTCCTGCGCCCCGGCCCGTGCCGGCCCCGCCGGCCGGAACCGCCCCCGCCGCCCTCCCCGGGCCGCGGGGGCGGTCCGCGCCAGCGCGTGGAGGGTGCCGGTGGAGCTGTAGTGGATGATCGCTGCGTGCACGGGTCGCGGCCCGGTTTCCCTGCGGTCTCTCCTTCGTCGTCCTTGCCCGCGGCGGCCGTTGCCGCCCGCACAGGGGTCCGACGGGTAGGACGGAACAGCCGCGCCGGATGTGAGCGTCCGGGCCCGGCGTCACATTCCGGTGCGCTGTCTCGTCGGAGGGGGTGACAGGAGAAGCGGGGAACGACCTCAGGAACGGGAGACCGCGTGCGGCGATGCGTTCGAGGGGACCGGTGACGCCATGACCAGTCCGTCCGAGCAGGCCGAACAGGACCAGCAGGCCGAACAGGCCGCGCTGGCACGGCCCTCGGCCGCGGGGGAGCACGGCCCGTCCGATCCGCGGGCGGCCGCGGTCATGGGCGAGCGCCGCCGGCTGACCGACCTCGCCTACCGGATGCCGGGTTCGCCGGCCGACGGCCGGGCCCGGCCGTCGGGCTCGCCCTCGTGGAGTGCACGGTCAACGGCCGGCCCGGGCCGGCGGTCCGGCGCGGCGACGCGACCGTCTCGGTGATGGCCTTCGCGGTCGCCGGCGACCGGATCCCGCACATCCGGGCCGTGCTCAACCCCGACAAGCTCCGCCCTCGGAGGGCGGTTTCGGCGGCCTGGGTCCGGCAGGACCCGGGGCCGCGCGCTCCGGGCCCGCCCATCAGGAGGGGTGGGCGGGCCCGGACGGCGCGTCAGTGCACGTGGATCGTCACCGTGACGGTCTTGAGGACCGCCGGCAGCCTGGTGGTGTCGACCTTGAGGATCTCGCCGCTGTCGCTCTTCCCGGTGGACGGGATGACCTTCTGGTGGACGGTCCACGTCCCGTCGGGGTCGACGGCGACGGTGTCGATGCCGAAGTCGTCGTCGTTGGATAGGTAGAGCGTCCTGCCGCCGTCCGCGGTCGCCACGCCCTCGACCTTGTCGTGCGCGAAGAACGAGCCGCTGGGGTCGAGTTGGCTGACCAGCGCGCCGACGTCGAGGTACCGCTGCTTCGGCGCGACGTCGACGCCGGCCGACGTCAGCGCGGTCAGCGCCGCGTCGGTGCCGGCCTTGCCGACGTACGCTTCGGGTGACTTGCCGCCGATGGTCAGGCCGCTGACGTCGGTGGCGTCGCTGATGTCGACCGCGTAGAGGGTCTTGCGGGCGGACGGCTCGAAGTTGCCGTCGCGTTCGTCGACCAGGAACCTGGTGCTGGACAGGGCGGTGATCTCGCTGTTCGCGTCCCCGGTGTCGGCCGGGTCGTCCAGCAGGTACAGGTACTGCTTGGTCGCGAACGTCCGCAGGTCGATCGTGACGATGCGGGTCGGCGCGACGTTGCCGGCCTTGGTGCTGCCGAGGTCCGGCTGCTGGAGCGCGGACTGCATGACGCCGACGAGCGTGGAGCCGTCGGGGGTGACCGTCAGGCCCTCCATGCCCTTGTTCTTGGCGCGGTAGGCCAGTTCGGACGGCAGGTATCCGACGATCTTGTGGAACGCGTTGTCCGGGCTGTCCTTGTACGGGGTCAGCCGGCCCAGCTCGTAGCCGTTGGCGTCGAAGTGCGTGACGTACGGGCCGTACTCGTCCGACACCCAGAACGTGCCGTCGGGCAGCGCCACCAGGCCCTCGGAGTCGTAGCCGTACGGGTCCTTGGACACCGGGACCGGGGTGCCGCCGTTGGCGTTGGTCGCGGCGACGTCGTCGATGACCTCGCTGGTGTCGTGCGGCGGGCGGCCGCTGTAGCGCACGCCGCCGAGGCTCTTCGGGCCCTTCAGCAGGACCTTCCTCACCAGCTCGGCCTTGCCGCCGACCAGCCGGAACTCGCCGATCTGCGGGGTGAAGTCGAGCAGCATCTCGGACTTGTTGCCGTCGGGCGCGTCGGCGTTGGGACCGCGGTCGGTCAGGCCGTAGAAGTAGCCCGGACGGTGCGGCACCGGCGTCAGCGAGGAGCCGTAGCCCTCACCGGAGATCGCGGTGGTGGTGCCGCCGGGGCCGGGGACCTGGGCGAGCGGCGCCAGCGGCTTGCCGTTCACGCGGGTGTCCCCGAACAGCTGCACCGCGTCGGTCGTCGTGTACGTGAACGTGTCCGTGCCCGTGAAGCCGGCGCTCGGGGTGTACGTGAACGAACCGTCCGCGTCGACCGTCGCCGTCCCGTGGGACGGGTCGGTGTGCCGGACGACCGCGGTCGCGCCCGAGTCGTTCCGCAGCACGTCGCCGGTCACCGTGCCGTGGCCGGAGAACGTGTCGGCGGACGCCCGGAAGTCGTGCGACGGGGCGGACGGACGGCCGCCGGCCTGGGCGGTGGCCGTCCCCGCGCCCACCACGGCGAACGTGGCGGCGATCGCCGCGGCGATCCGGACGCGCTTGCGAGAGAGGGGTCTGGAAGACATACCCCCGAATGTGGCGCTCCGCGATGAACTCCCCGGCGACAACGGATGAACCCTCGGCTCCCGCATCTGCCCGCGCACGCACGGGTGTTCGTCGCCATGGCCGTCGTGACGCCCGTCGACGGGTGAGCGCGAGGGCGGCGCGGGCCGGGGCGGTCAGCCGGCCGGCTGGTAGTGCTGGAGGTAGAGGAAGATCGACTTCCAGCCCGAGCCCACATTGAGGATGTGCAGCCGGCCCCCGCCAGGACCGAGGTCCAGCGCGGCGATCCCCTCCACCTCGTCGTCCGGCTGGACGTCCTGCGAGAAGGCGCGGGTGACCGCCCCCGACACCGGGTCGATCGCGTACACGGCCTTGTCCCCGTCGCCGTCCACCGACGCGTAGAGCACGCCGTCGAGCATGGCCGCGCCCTGGATCCGGCTGAGCGGCCGCGCCAGCCGGACCGTCCCCGCCACCGGAAGCGCCGCCCCGGCCGGCAGGGACAGCAGGTCCGACAGCCGGTAGGCGACGAGTTCGTCGGTGCCGTTCGCGGCGTCCTGGTTCCATGCCGCGGTGTAGACCAGCCCGGCCGCCGCGTCGACCGCCACCCACGGGACGCCGTCCGGCAGCAGCGACTGAGGCAGCTGCACGTAGCGGCCCGTCCAGCTCAGGTCGGCCGTCGAGTAGAGCGCCAGCAGCGGGTGCTGGTAGCCGCTGCCGTCCTCGATCGGCGCGATCACGTAGCCGCCGTACACGTCGATGTCGCCGATGTGGTTCGAGCCGTACGGGCCGCTGAGCGCGGACGGGATGGCCAGGGCGTTGGTCGCCGCCTCGTGGTTCCCGTCCACCGTCGCCTTGTCCAGGCTGTACGTGCCCGAGTAGTAGAAGTACGTGCCGTCGGTCGCGATGCCCTGCCCGCGCTCCAGGGCGGTGACCCCCGTCCACGTCGAGTAGGCCGGCAGCCGCGTCCACGTCGTCGCGTACGCCGTCTGCGGCAGTACCAGCGCCAGGGCCGCGGCCGCCACCGCCGCCGCGCCCGTCATGCCACCCAGCTTCGTCCGCCTCATCGCCCTGACCCCCAAGTCGCCTGGCACCGCGTCCCGTTGACCTCTCACGTCCCATTGGAGCAGCGCGGGACCCGGTGCCCCACCGGCCGCGGGTGAACACTGGGCGACGGGGGCGGTCGCCGTGGGACGGTGCCGCTCAGTCCAGGACCGCCGCGCTCAGGAAGCCCAGCGCCGCCAGGATCGCGGCGGTCCGCACGGCGTGCGCGATCTGCCAGCGGTCGCGGACCCGGGCCCAGTCCGCGGGGGGAGCCTGCGCGTGCCAGCCCACCTGCTCCACGTTGATCGGGCCGTTGACGGCGAGGGAGATCGCCAGGGCGAGCAGCAGCAGGGCGAGGGCGACGGCCGCCGGCCGCAGCGCCCGGCTGTGCACGCGGCGCGCATGGCGGACGAGCGCCGCCACGGCGACCAGGGTCAGCACGGTGACGGCCCCGATGTACCAGGTGAGGAAGGCGAACTCGGCCTGCCGGACGCGGACGTACTCCGGGCCGGTCAGCCGCCGGAAGGCCAGTTCGAGGACGAGCACGGTGACGGCGATCCCGGCCAGGATCGCGCAGCCCAGCAGGCTCGCGTACCGGGCGGTCCGCACCCGCCTCGCGCCGCTCGGCCCGGTCGCCTTCGTCGTGTTCGCCGCGTTCGTCACCCCGGTACCTCCTGGTGAGACTCTGGCCCCTCCGGCTCCCCGATGCCAGCAGCCGACGGGCGGCGCCGGCGGCGTCCCGCCGTGCCGGCCGTCACTCCCGCCTCATTGACATGTTCACACCTCTGCGCGATCCTGCCGGAACGTGCTTCCGCCGGTGTCGACTTTGTTGACTTCTGTGCGGAAGCAGTGGAATCGGAGGAGTTCCGACGGTCAGACGCCAAGATTCCCCCTCCGATGCGCTCTGACCGGACGTCGTCAGCCGGTTCCGCCCACTGCCGGCCCGGCGTCGAAGCGGAGGCCGACCATGGAAACGGGACGATGAAGCTCCTGCGAAGTCTCAACGGCGCCCTGGCCGTCACCGTGTGCGGTGCCCTGGCCGCCGTGCTGTCGCTGCTGTGCCCCGCCCCCGCCCAGGCATCCCAGACCACCATCCACAACGCCGACCCGAGCGTGATCCGGGTCGGCAGCACGTACATCTCGGCGGAGACGTCCGGCGGCGGCATCGCCGTCCGGGAGGCGTCGTCGCCGAGCGCGCTCGGCGCGGCCACGGCCCGGAAGGTGTGGACGAACCCCAGCGGCCGCAGCGAGGTGTGGGCACCGGAGATCGTGGTGGACAGCGGCCGGTACTACATCTACTTCACGGCCGGCGCCGGCGCGGCCCACCGGATGTACGTGATCAGCTCCGCCACCGCGAACAGCGGGTACGGGGCCGAGAAGCAACTGGCGCTGCCGGACGACAAGTGGGCGATCGACGGCAACATGTTCACCTTCAAGGGCCAGCGCTGGTTCGTCTGGTCCGGCTGGGCGGGCGACACCAACGTCGAGCAGAACCTCTACCTGGCCCGGATGAGCAACCCGACCACGCCGACCGGCGCGCGCTCCATCATCTCGCAGCCGCGCGAGAGCTGGGAGCGCGTGGTCGGCAACCCCTACATCAACGAGGCGCCGGCCGCGATCAAGGACCCCAACGGCCAGCTGCACATCGTGTACTCGGCCAACGGCAGCTGGAGCGACCAGTACTGCATGGCCGACCTGCGGCTGCGGGCCGGCGGCGACCCGACGTACGTCTGGGACTGGTACAAGTCGAACGGCTGCCTGTTCGGGTCGCACGCCGCCACGATGATGAAGGGGTGGGACCCCACCCTCTACGTCGACGGTCCCGGCAGCCACAGCTTCGTGCTGCTCAACGGCGACATCAACACCAGCCCGCCGGCCGGTCCGAAGTTCCCGCTGATGTTCACCGCGGTCCCCAAGGGCACCGCCTACTCCTGGTCCGCCCGCTACTGGTTCACCGGCAGCTTCTGCTGGTGGGGCAACACCACGTACTCCCGGGCCAACGTCCCCGGCGCCACCACCAACACGGGCTTCAGCCTGAAGTTCTTCGAGTAACCGGCAGCCCGTTCTCGACGGGCCGTCCTAGCGCTCATGGATCGTCGAGACGAACCTCGACGTGAACCCGGCCTTCAGGTAGAGGCGTTCGGCCGCCGAGCCGACCTCCACCTGGAGGCCGAGTGCGCTGTCTCCGCGCTCGTGCGCGTCGCGGCGGATCCGCCCGAGCAGCAGTCCGGCGAAGCCGCGGTGGCGGAACGGCGGGCGTGTGGCGACGGCGTAGATGCCGCACACCCCGCCGGTGGTGACGGTCAGGCTCACCGCGGCCGGCTCGCCCTCGCACCGCAGCAGGTAGAACCGCTGGTCCGGCTCCCCGTGGTTGCGCAGGGCCACCTCGCGGAAGAAGGCGCGCCACCAGTCGCCGCCGGCCTCGCCGGGTTCCAGGAAGCCCGCGGCCTGGGTGTCGGCGAAGGCCACGGCGTCCTCGTCGGAGGCGACCACCGTGACGCCGACGCCGTCCGGCAACTCGTCGGCGCCGCCCGGCGCGACCGGGGCCGCCATGTACGAGAGTTGCTCGACCGCCGTGAAGCCGAGCTCCCGCAGCCGGTCCTGCCACGACGTGTCGCTCCACGGGAACAGCCGTACGCGCGCGGTCCCTTCGGGGACGGACACCTCGTCCGCGGGGGCGAGCGGGGACCACCACGACAGGAAGTCCGCGGTGCCGTCCAGCGCGACGAAGTCCCCGGTCCTGCGCAGCGTGCCGCGCTGCGCGGCCATGAACGCCAGATGGTTCTCGGCGAGCGCCTGCGCGGCGGCGCGGTCGGATCCGGACATGCCCCCACCCTAAAGCCGCGTCCGAACGGCCCGAGCAAGGAATCGCGCGCGACTTCTTGACGCTCGGGCGGGGGGCCTTGACACTGCCATACGGATCGGGGAGCCCCTGATCCGTAGATTGAGAGCGTTCTCTGAAAATGATTCAGAGGCAGCGAGAGGGGAGTGGAAACAGAAACCAAGGAGAAGTGCGCGATCTGCCCCCACAATCCGCGCCGACTCGGCGTTCACTTCGTGAACTCGGGTGAAAGGACCCCCCACTTCATGCGTACATCCCTCACCGAGAACCGCTCCGGGCCCGCGCCGCGGGCTGCCGGAGGACGGCGGCGGCGTGCCGTCGCCGCGCTCGGCGCCCTGGCCCTGCTGTTCGGCGGGCTGCTGGGCCTGTCCGAGACGGTCGGGACCGCCTCGGCGGACTCCTCGGACTACACCCAGAGCGTCAGCCAGACGAGCAGCACCCAGGCCCAGGTCACCTTCACGCCGACCTCGGCCTCCTCGTACGTGATCATCCACTACCTGGTGGACAACGCGAACCAGCAGAACGTGCAGATGACGGCGGCCGGTTCCGCCTGGCAGTACACCGTCGGCGGCCTGGCCAGCGGGAACGTGCTGAGCTACTCGTTCACGTACACCAAGGGCGGCCCGCAGTACGACAGCCCGTGGTTCACGTACACCCAGGGCGGCGGGACCACCACGCCGCCGGGGACGGTGGCCACCCCCACCTTCAGCCCGGGCGGCGGCAGTTACACCTCCGCTCAGTCGGTGACGATCTCCGACGCCACCTCGGGTGCGGCGATCCACTACACGACCGACGGCTCCACGCCGACCGCGTCCTCCGCGACGTACGGCAGCGCGATCACCGTCAGCAGCAGCACCACGCTCAAGGCGATCGCCGTGAAGTCCGGTTCCACCGACTCGGCGGTGGCCAGCGCCACTTACACCATCGGCAGCACCGCCGGCTCCTGCCCGGCGCAGTCCGACACCCCGGACTTCGGCGCGAACGTGCACATCTTCGACCCGTCGATGGGCAACGCGGCCATCCAGTCCCAACTGGACGCCCAGTTCAACCAGATGAAGGACACCCAGACCGCCCAGTTCAGCGAGAACCGGGTCGCCGACCTGTTCAAGCCCGGCACCTACAACGTCGAGGACAACGTCGGCTTCTACACCTCGGTGGCCGGCCTCGGCCAGAACCCGGACGACGTCACGATCAACGGTGACGTCACCGTCGACGCCTTCAACGCCTCCGACGCCGGCAACGCCACGCAGAACTTCTGGCGTTCGGCCGAGAACCTCGCCATCAACCCCTCCAGCGGCACCGACCGCTGGGCGGTCGCCCAGGCGGCGCCGTTCCGCCGGATCGACGTGCACGGGAACCTGGCGCTCTACCCGGCGAGTTACGGCTACGCCAGCGGCGGCTACATCGCCGACAGCAAGGTCAGCGGCCAGGCATCGTCGGTGTCGCAGCAGCAGTGGTACACCCGCGACAGCGCCCTGGGCAGCTGGGCGGGCGGCGTGTGGAACATGGTCTTCTCGGGCGTGAACGGCGCCCCGGCGAACACCTTCCCGAACCCGCCGGAGACCACGCTGGGCACCACGCCGGTCTCCCGCGACGTCCCGTACCTGTACATCGACAGCTCCGGCAAGTACCACGTGTTCCTGCCGAGCCTGCGCACCAACGCCTCCGGGCCGAGCTGGGCGAGCGGCAGCACCCCCGGCAGCTCGCTGCCGATGAGCCAGTTCTACGTCGTCAAGGCCGGTGACACCGCGGCCACCATCAACAACGCGCTGGCGCAGGGCTGCAACCTGTTCGTCACCCCGGGCGTGTACCACCTGAACCAGACGCTCAACGTGACCAAGGCCGACACGGTCGTCCTGGGCATCGGCTACCCGACCTTCGTCCCGGACAACGGCGTCAACGCGATGCAGGTCGCCGACGTGGACGGCGTCCGGATCAAGGGCCTGCTGTTCGACGCCGGCACCACCAACTCCCAGGCGCTGCTGACCGTCGGGCCGTCCGGCTCGTCCGCCGGCCACGCCGCCGACCCCACCACCGTCCAGGACGTGTTCTTCCGGATCGGCGGCGAGATCGCCGGCAAGGCCACCCAGAGCCTGGTCGTGAACAGCGGCAACACCATCATCGACCACATCTGGGCCTGGCGTGCCGACCACGGCAACTCCGGCACGGTCGGCTGGAACACCAACACCGCCGACACCGGCCTGACGGTCAACGGCGCCAACGTCCTGGCCGACGGCCTGTTCGTGGAGCACTACCAGAAGTACGAGGTGGTGTGGAACGGCCAGGGCGGCCGGACGATCTTCTTCCAGAACGAGAACCCGTACGACCCGCCCAACCAGGCAGCCTGGATGAACCCTTCGGGGGTCAACGGCTACGCGGCCTACAAGGTGGGCGCCAACGTCACCAGCCATGAGGCCTGGGGACTGGGCAGTTACTGCTACTTCAACGTCAACCCGGCCGTGAACAACTACCACGCGTTCGAAGTGCCGAACAACGCCGGCGTGAAGTTCCACGACGTGCTGACCGTGTCGCTGGGCGGGGTGGGCACGATCACCCACGTCATCAACGACACCGGAGCGGTCACCGCGTCCAACACCACGCCCAGCAACGTGGTGTCCTTCCCCTGAGGGGCCGGTGAACGA
>Ga0136643_10012582_pt1 | contig 12611 bp, 6 predicted proteins | sample TergutLab28metaG_FD_96883 | JGI IMG/M metagenome (GOLD analysis project Ga0136643, IMG submission 96883) | Labiotermes labralis P1 segment gut microbial communities from Petit-Saut dam, French Guiana - Lab288 P1 (version 3) (version 3) | ecosystem: Host-associated > Arthropoda: Insects >...
CATGTGAAGTAAATTGTTGGGAGACGCTGCCCTGGAATATATTGGAAAAAATATCTGGCCGAGTAAGAGAAAAAGTCATGTGTAGTTTCTGCACCAATCAAGAATTGATGGAACTGTGCAAAGAACCAGAAAAAAGAAGCTTACGATTGTTACGATATGTGGGAATGATGTCAGAATAAAGAACTGTGAAGAATGTGTTTAAGATTATCCCAGAAGGGAAAAGATCTGTTGGAAAGCCGAGAGAGAGGGAGACGGTTGGACGGCGTTTGAAATGAACTGAAGATAATGGGCGTTAGAGGCTGGTGAAAAACAGCTAGGGATATAGGCGCCTGGAAGGTGATCCTGAATGTGGCCAGGGTCCTGCACGGACCGTAGAGCCAGAGAAGAAAGACAGGCGCTGTGCTGGACGTTCTTTCACGAGACACGCCGCACCTGCCGATGCCCATACTGCTTGATGCCAACAAGAGATAGGCCCTGTACACACTACTGTATAATATACATACAAGATACAATTTGCTGTTCAAAGGTAAAGGCAAAGAAAAGTAAAGTTCCCCCCAGAACAGAGCATGAAGGCATGGGGGGTGGGAAGAGAAATATAACCCTACTCTTTCTTGAACCTCGGCGCTAGATGGGGGGGGGGGTGGTCAACGCCACGCCCCGACTGCTGTATCCCCGCGAATGACCCGGAGTCTATCGTATAGGAGACTGGGTGAGCCCCAGGACCGGTTTGGATGGGCGCGTAAAATCTCGCCTCCACCGGGATTCGATCCCCGGGTCATCCGAGTACTATTTGAAAAATAAAGAGAAGGACAGGATAGTGAAGAATGCATTCAAAGATTTGTCCATTCGTAAACGTGGTTATTGGTTTGCCATAGTCCGGGCAGGTGAGAGGAGTTGTTGGCTGCGCTTCACATCGCAAGTCAGAGATCACTCTCAGCTTTGCTTCTTTGTCTTTTCCATGTAATTGTCCCTTTGTTGACCTTCCCATTGTTCACTCTAATTGTTACTCACGGATTACGTTGACGGTGGAACCTAGTTCCTTCCCAGATACGGCATGAATGTTCATTCTCAGTTAAACTCCGGCGAACGAAGTGAAGAACAATTTCTTTTTGACTAGAGAAAACAGATACCGAGAACATTACGATAGTACTTGCACCTATCCTTTTATCGCCGTGTTCTGGAGCCTTTTCTGAGCTAAATTCATTTTGAGCCCTGAATACAGCACATGACGGTTTAGTTTTACCGTACTATTCCACTATTTTAATCCCAAGTAAGAATTTTCTTATTTTATCAAGGTTTAATATGAAAGAAATGGCATCCCATCGAGTACTATTTTCAATGTACCTTAATTGTTGTTCTTAGTTGGCCTGAAGATGGCCGGTCACGGCCGAAACATGTAGTCAAATATAACCTAATTATAATTTTGCATCTTGTTTGATGTGTGTTGTGTATTGACGGTGCATAATATATAATACAAATTTAAATTCATCAAATCCACATCGTCCTTGAAATAACATTTTAATATTATCCTCCCACTTACATTTAGGTCTTCTAAGCTGTCTCTTAACTTCGGATTTTCCCCCAAAAAAAAAAAGCTTATAATTTATATTCAATTTGTGTAACTTGTTCGCAGTCATCTCATCCTCTTTGATTTTATTTATTACCTAACAACTCTGTGGTCAAAACTGCGAGGCTGCTTAATGTCGAAGTGGGGAATAAATTTTTACCAGTGTATAAAGGTTTCGTTCTTCGAGCGTGCGGCGATAATACATAGTGCCTTGCAATATGTCTGTGTTGTCTGTTGCCTGATCTTGGCTGTACACCATTCATGACCATCCTCCGTCCTAACGCTGCAGGCTATAATCTCAGTCGATGGAACGGAGTATGTACATAACAAAAGACGCGATCAATAAATCAATCAGCAACTACGCATCTGTTTCCAGAAACAAGTTTATTTTCCGTCTTCAGCTACAAGTATGCTGTGTTAACAACTTATTTAACGTCAGTACATACAATAAACACGTCATGATACAAGCAGCACCGCTTGGCGGATGTGGCGCCGCCCTGGTGGCGGGAAATAGAAACATCCACTAGTTGCGTGGGGTAACCAACATTTCTGTTACAGGAACCCAGAACTGGCTTCACGTACCGCTTTGCCGTGATGACATAAGCTTATCTCAAACCACGTGCTATCATTTGTTGTGAACATGACCCTTCAATTTTAAGAACAAAGTTTATCCTCTCTCTGCGGAATGAAATTTGTACAAAATGAAGCTGTCAAAATGTCATTTAAGGTCCTTTAGACGTTTCTGACAACGTATGAACTGACTGACGCATCCCTGTTAGGAACCGATGGTTTGGGGCAAAAGGTCGCGAAATACTATTTTGTAAATGAAAAATATGCAAAGAGCATACGAATAAGTTTTCGATAGGCGTTGGACAACCCGTAACATATTGGGGAGTTCCTACGTACGAGGAAGCTGAGGAAGTATTTCGCTTCTCCGGATAGGCCCCTGGGAGGATGAGAAACCATGCAAGAAACAGAGAAGAGCAGCCTGGAGTAGCTATCACAGTGGAGTATAATGAAAGGCGATAGAAGGCAATGGGGAGTCCACATGGAAAGCTGCCTACGAGAAAATTACCGTACAGACCTGGGGAAGTAGAAACGCTGGGAGACCTGAAATAAGATGGTTGGATCAGCGGTTCAGACTAGGGGAGGCGCCAGAGGCCTAAACCTTATCAGTACGGAATAAGAAAATAATAGAAACTACTGATATGTTGGTAACCATGGTCTGAACACAGTTTGGAGGGAATTATGGCTGATTAGTAACGTGGCTTAACGGCAATGGGGCACAGGCTGCGTCGAGCAAATGGCGGATTTTCAATAGAGTGCGAAAGAAATATGTAGTGGCTTCAAAATTTCCCGGAATTCGCTGGTATAATTTATAGGAATTGTACTGTAAGTAAAGAAATGTACACTGACATCTTTCGTCGCATTAGAGATGCGGTCAGAAGGAAATGCCCGATAAATGGAGAACCAACAGTTGGTTTCGCCTTCAAGACAATGCTCCAGCACACCGGTCGGATTTGATCAAGGATTTCTGAGCAAAGACCAATGTGACAACACTGCAGCATCTCCCATTCACTCATGACCTGGTTCCAACTGATTTTTACCTGTTCCCTCGATTAAAATTAGCATTTATGGGACGGAGCTTTTGTGATGCTACTGACATTAAGAATGCGACGGAAGAACTGAAAAGGTTTTCAGAAAACGGCTTTCACGAATGTTTCCAACATCTTTACAATCACTGACGAAAGTGTGTAGATGCAAAAGGTGCTATTTTGAATAAATGTATCTTAAATGACCGATCTGTTACGTATTTCTCAGAAATAAAGTGATTCCGGGAAAATTTCGAAGCTACCACCTAAAACCGATTGCCGCCATCGCAACCTGTCTGCAACATTGTCTGTCGAAGAAACACGAAAAAGGAAAGTAGAGAAGCAAGGTCACACACAAATATTTTAATAAACTCGAAGGACTTTTAAGAATCATATACTATGACGAAAAATTAAGTTGAATGTAAAAAAAAAAAAAAAGCTAAGTAACTACATCCATGTAGAGTCCTGCATAAGAAGCCAATAGTTCCTCAGCTAATTAAGAATTTACTAGCATTCTATGGATCTTGAATGTCCATTACCGTGATTATAAAATTCCGCCACTTGTCCCTTTCCTGAGCCATACGTATTCAGTATATTCAGTATGATTCACTTTAATTTTATCGTCCCATCCACGCTTTTTTTTTTCAACTGATCACTTATCTTCAGGCTTCCCAACTTTTGGAATAAAGGCTTGTTGTTTAAATTATTACTTAAATTGTTCGTAATTACTCCATCTAACCTTAAGGAAAAGACGTTTCGGGGCACAGTCCCACTGCACAAACTGCTGCTGCGAATGGTTTACAGAGCCATTTCATGCAGTAATTCGTATCATTATTATGGATTGGCGTAACTCGGCCAGCGTTATTGCGCAAGACTCCTGCTGCATAACACGTAACAAGTGCCGTGCAGCGCGGAGGAGCAACAAAGTGCAGTGACGTAGCTGGAGTGGGGCGAGTGGTGCAGCCGCCCTGCGCAGCACACAGTCCAAGTGGTGGCAAGATGAACATTTTACATTTGAAAAAGTTTTTGACTTCCTGCTGTCAACACATTTTAAATTAACGAGAGAAATAAAATGCAATTCAGCTAGTGTTGTTGTTTTTTTTTTGAAGATCTTAATTTCTGTCAGGAACGGCCGTTGTTATTGCTTGTTCCGAGCGCCCGAAATCCTAGCTACGCCACTGCTACATTGAAACCAAGTCGCAACCGTTCGCTTCGGCGATGTCACTCAATCGAATCATTCCGCCACCAAGACGACAATTGATGTCCAAACGGAATTGCTAGTCGGCGAATGACCTAGCATGAGCGAAAGAAGTTAAAAGAATTACACCTCAACACACACAGCTGTCTACACCAAGACAATGGAACGCCGGCGGTTCGAGCTTGTGTGGAGCTGCATTATCTTGCGAGCTCCCGCGGCCGGGCGCGAGTTTGCCTGTACCGCTATCTGCAGCCTGAGTATGTATACTAGTGTTCAGGGCGGTATCGCCAGAAGCTTTGCTGCCATCTAGGTAGCTAGGCTTGTGTGACATGCTGCCATCTATCGATAGATCCTGCGCACTGCTACGCGCATAGTTCGCCTGGAGCTCGGTGTTGATATTGCTGGAGTGGTGCTGCGGATAAGACGAGCGTGTCCCTGCAGGTGGACGGAAGAGACCACCTTGTTCATTGTTGACTGGGGCACCGGTCGCCAGATACTGTTGGAAGTGATGCAGCGGGGTGTAGCCCCCGACCGGTCCACTGGCACTGCTATACATGGCCAGCATGTCGCCGTACATGGAATCCGCCCCACTAGATGTCGTTTGCGTTCCTCCTCGTGCGTGGTGCAAGCCGTGACTGCTGCTGCCGCCCTCTGATCCAGCGCCACCATACGCCGCCATGTTGAACAGCGCATCGGGGTCGCATACGAACTTGTACACGTAGCGCTCACCTGCGGATGCGCGTGCAAAATGTTCATTAGTGCCTTGTTGCAATGTCCAGTGCTGCTGTGTGCACACACACTCCCATGCAGAGCTGCCTACCTCGTGTCTATATGCTGCAGCCACACTCATGCACAAATACGTGCTAAAACAAGATACGAAAGGTGCCAAATACGGCCGTTCATTGAGCTCCAGCAATGACAATGAAGAAGGCGCAAACATGCTGTGTAAATAGCAACAAGAGGACAGGCAACAAAGATGGAAACATGCACATCAAAATTAAGTTACCAGTTTGGGATACCGAAGCATTATATGGCAAAAAAATTCACTCAGAGCGTCGTTAAATAACACGCTTAAAAGAAAGTTTGGGAGATGGTGAAGTCTATTAAAGTTTCGTAGGAAACTAGTGCTTCCATCTTCAGGGTATGAGTCATGTTCTTCTTAGAGACACCAGAGGCTCCAGACAAATATTATAAGTTATTTCTGAAGATAAATCTTCGTTCCTCTGTGCCGAAATAGCGACTCACTACGGACTGGTCGGTCCGGGGATCAGATGCCGGTGGGGTAAGATTTTCCGAACGCCTCCAGACGGTCCCTGAGGTCCACCCAGCCTTCTGTAAAATGTGTTCCGTGTTTCTTTTACAGGGGTTAAGCGGCCGGGGCGTGGCGTCGACCACCCTTCCCCTTCTAGAGCCAAAGTTAAAAAAAGAGTAGATTTATACCTCTGCTCCCCTTTCGGGTCTTCATAGCCTGTTTTATGGTGAACTTTATACTTTTACTGTGTATATAGATGTATCGGGTAGAAGACACTTTGACATTTTTGGTGGAGAAGGTTTTTCCTAGCGTCGATTCCTACCTGTGACATTATATGTCGTCACATTCCACAAAACTTTTCTTTTTATCATGCACCACGATCAGAAGCCTGTCACATGCAGAGATTCCCACAATAAGGTGTCGGTCACAACAACACGTGCAGACGGTGGAACAAGGCTACAGAAGCAGGCAGATGCGCAGTCAGCAGGTGTGAACACGACAAACCACTTTACAGGCAGTCAGCACATTAACAATAAACCACATGATATTTCAAAATTGATCACAAACCGCGGCCGGGATAGCTAAGTCGGTATAGCGAATCACTAAGGGCTGGATTGTCCGGGGTTCAAATCCCGTTGCAGGGGACGGGCGAGATTTTCCCTACACGTCCAGCCAGTCTATTGTACGATGGGTAACGGGCCACCCACCCCCCATCTAGGGCCGAGGTTGGAGAAGTGAACAGAAGTAAAAAGAATGGCACAGCCCAATGTAAATTCATCTATAAAATAGTAGGTAATTAGTAATGGAATTAATGAATTTTATAATCTCTACAAACCCTCTAATATTTATACTTTAACAATTCTAAATTGTTCATTGCACTAAAGAGAACATAACCATCCTTAATATCCACTAACTCCCTCTCTATACAAACAATTTCAACAATTACAAAGAATATTTTCAGAGGATATTTATATTTTATGTTCCTTACAATTTGTTAAGTCTTATATTATTTATTATAAAAACATATAAAGAATAAAAACAACATCTCTGTACTGTAGAACAAATGAAGACAATTCTTTATTCTAAGGAACTGTAGGATTGTATCTCCATCCATCCCTACACAATTTTATGAATTATTTAAGACATGTTTACATCTTTATAACTTGCTTTGCCTGAAGATGGCCATATTTGGTCTAAACATGCTGCCATAAGCCGATCTCAGTGGCCGCGTGGTCTAAGGCGTGGTTTTGCGGTCGCTCGGTAGCTGGGATCGGGGGTTTGAATCCCGCTGGGGGCATGGAAATCTGTCTCTTGTGAGTGTTGTGTTTTGTCAGATAGAGGTCTCTGCGACGGACCGATCACTCGTCCAGAGGGGTCCTACCGACTGTGCTGTGTCTCAAATGAGTGCCACTGGCACTTTAGGGGTTGTCGAGCCATGGAAAAAGTTGCCATAATAATTTGGTAAAACAATATTCCTAATTAAGTTGTGTTGCCATTTATTATTATAAAGAACAAAATGATATGTCTGAGATTAAAATTAAAACTTATCACTTGTAGTGCCTGTTGTATGTCTGTCTGTCTGCCTGTCTGAAAGTGTGAAATTTCTGCCAAACACATGCCATATCAACAGTTAAAGAGTAAATATGTTCATGTGCTTAATTATGTACAAAGACATGAAGATGTATGGGGGAGTGAGGGCATAACTCCATCCATTCTTGACCTCAACTCAAGATTGATACGAGTGGTCAGGTTCACAGCCCATCCAAATTACTTCCGGGGAAAGTAGCCCTACGAACACCGGGTAGGGGGCTGGTGGAAACCGGTTTGGACACTGCGGGGAAGATATAAAAACCTGCCGGTACTCGAACTCTAATTCCCCAGTCGTAGATCCCATAGCTTAGTACGTGGTTACTGAGCCATCGCTACTCATCACTACAAAGTAGGTTTTATTTTTGTGTTCTACCTGAACACACAAACACAGACAGTCACCGAAGCACAGCAGTTTTGGGCGCATTCGCAAAATTTCGAAAAGCGACTATAAGCTTCGCCATGTCTGTCTGTCTGTCTGTCTGTCTTTTCGCATGAAACTACTCGTCTCCCATTGGATGAATTTTCATGAAATTTGATATTTGAGAATTTTTCGAAAAAATCTCTAGAAAACTCAACTTCCATTAAAGTCTGACAAGAATAACGGGTACTTTACATGGAGACCGATACATATTTATGCTAATACTTCACTAAATCCTTCTTAGAATGAGAAACGTTTCAAACAAAAATTGTAGAGGAAATCATAACACAATTTTTTGTTAATTAAATCTACCCCCCCCCCCCCCCCAAAATCGTGCCGCATACAAGATAATGCGGAAAAATATGATAGAGACAGACAAACCACAGTTGACAATATAATACGGCGCATGCGCTTTGCATGCTGGATAGATAAGGCTACAGACACACATTCAGAATGTGCAATAATTATTGCTTTTCCACGACAGCAGTGGTTGGGGGCACGCTCCTCATTGTTATGTTTATACGTAGGCTACATTGTTTGTCTTGTTAAGAAGTTTAGTTTGTTAGTAATACTTAGCACCGCTCTACTGCACGAAAGGCAAGAATCTTTAAACGTCATACACATTCTGTACTTCCTTAAACGGACAATATAAAAGAAAAAGTGTATTTCGCAATGCTGCCATATTGTTAAAATTACAGAGATAAGTGTCTCACCCGCCACCTTCTGCATGATGCCCTTCTCGTAGTAGTAGCGTAGTGAGCGACTCAGTTTGTCGTAGTTCATCGCGGGCCGGTTCTTCTGAACGCCCCAGCGCCGGGCCACCTAAACAAGAAATAACCATTTTCTTCCTGTAAAGTACCGGAGACATTGTGTACATAACTAGCTCGCGTCTCCCGAATGCAAATCGCGAGCATTGTCGATTGAGCCAACTTGCTCGGTCACTAGTCGGAGAAGAACGTGAGATATGCCTGCGAGTTTATTGAATTTAATCGCAAAGTCTGGGTTCAACTTTGTCTTTAGTTTCTTATGATAAAGTCTTTGCTCAGTATACATAATTGTAACTCTGCTGTTTGTTACGTTCTGCTCTAAACTTGTTAATGGCTATTGATCGAAGTTTATAAGACAGTGTAAGTTTGAGAATAGTTTTGTTCCGTGCGGGGTGTGGCGCACATTAACGACTGGCGATGTCAGCCCACAAACCTGTGTGTTCAGGTATACTGCTTCGCACCTGCGAGGTCCTCAAACTCGGCGTTTTTCACATGACATTTTCACTTTTAGGTGGGCTCTTAGAATCGCGAAAAGCGGCTGTTAGCGTCTTCATGTTGATCTGTCCACTTTACTGTCCGTCTGTCTGCATGAAACAACTCGGCTCGCACTGGACGGATTTTCATGAAATTTAATATTTGATGATTTCTCGAATATCTGTCGAGAAATTTCAAGTTTTAATAAAATCTGACAAGAATAACTGGTACTTCACGTGACAGCCTACGCACATATATGATATCCCGCTGAATTATGCTTACAATGAGAAATGCTTCATACAAAATTTGTAGAAAAAATCAAAATATAGTTTTATGTTCAATAATTTCCCCACCCCACCTCCCACCACCACGAAAATCGCGCCGTTTATGAGATAATGTGTAAAAATATGGTACAGCCAGACAGACCACCAATGACAAAAAGACGCGTGCGTTTTGCATCCTGGATGACTAAGACTACAAACGCAAACTCAGAATAAGTAATACTAATTGCTTTCCCACGGCAAAAATGGTTACGCGAAAGGACCTTAATGTTACTTCTATACGTACATTGCCTGTCGTGATCCCATTCTCGTTTTTTTTATTGTAAGGACGCCAAACTGAAATATTTTAAAGGCATTCTTCCTAAGTCGGTATCTAATCACGTCCATGATTGCGTTCACCACCGTCTCACCAGCCAATATGCTGTAACAACTCCGGTTAACTGTTTAATCCTAGAATTTACCTAAAGCAGCGGTGAACAATCCCAGTTTACTAACTGCAGTGAGAGTTTAAAATCAAAACAACTTTTTATTTACTTACGTACCGAACATTGAGCCGACGTATTCAGAAATTATGTAAAAGAGAACTTGGACATACGAAAAAGTACCGTGGATATCTTGAAGGAACTTCTTAGAGTCCTTGGCTTCCGTATGGTAGAATTAGGGAGCCAGTGGTTTAGAATAATGTAGGCGTGTTTCCGTTAATCCTTATAGTAAGTCGGCAGATACCATTAGCTTAACCCTTGTAACAAGTAAAAGTGGTCTCCTCTACCATTAGCTGTACTCATGTAACAATTATCCCCGGTATCCCCTACCATTAATTTAACTCACGTAACAACTAACCCCGGCCTCCGTTACCTTTATTTTAACCTATGTAACAACTAACTCCTGTCTTCCCGACCATTAGCTTAACCAATGTAACAACTATAGCGGTCTCCCCTAACATTAGCTTAACCCATATAACAAATAACCCCGGTTTCTCTTATCATTAGCTTAACTCAGGTAACAATTAGCCCCGGTTTCCCATACCATTAGCTTAAACCAGGTAACAACTAACTCCGGTCTCCTTACCATTAGCTTAACGCAGATAACAACTAACTCCGGTTTCCGCTACCATTAGCTTAACCCAGGTAACAGCTAACCCCGGTTTTCCTTACTATTAGCTTAACACAGGTAACAACTAACCCCGGTTTCCCTTACCATTAGCTTCACCCATGTAACAACTAACCCCGGTTCCCCCTGCCATTAGCTTAACCCAATTAACAACTAACCGCGGTCTCCCCTAAAATGATCGTGGCGCCTGTCACAACTCACCTCCTCCGGCTCCACCAGCTTAAACTCCATGCCTCGTCCCGTCCATGCGATGCAGGAATTATTGCTGGGATCGTCTAGAAGAGCTACCAGGAATTGCCACAGTTGCAGCGAGCCGCGACGCTGCTGGTAGCCCGTCGTGCCAGAACTTATATCTCCGCCCCAGCACCCGGAAGCGACAGAGGACGTGGAAGGAGGGCGACTGCTCCCGCCAGCTCCGGGGGTCCCCGCTCCACTCTCTCTCTTTGTGTACTCTGACAACAGCACAATGTTCACCTCATCACTTGCTGTTCGCAGGTTAAAGGCCTCGTTTCCCTGTACCCAGTGCCTGTCTTGTTACACGTAGTCAGTCTTACGTTTAGTTCTAGACGTGATTGTGACGTCGTACAGATTCCCTTGGAAGTGCAATCTGAAATTGGTCTATTGTATAAAATTCTGCCAAACTTCACCAACAACTAATGCAGTTTACCACTGACGGTGACCTGTAGCAAATTACTCCATCTCCCTACCTCACAAACTACTGCATTAACATGATTCTCCATTCTCCCCATCGGGCGTCTTTGTTTCCATTTCTAGAAGTTTAAGTTTCTAAGAACTATCCCTGAGTTATTTACGCCCACGCAGTGAAGACGTATGGAGAATGGAGGTATACCTCCATGCATTTCTTTACCATGGTACAAGTAACGAGATAAGTGGCCAGTCTCACGTTGCAGCGTTTTGTCCCTAAAATGAGCTATCGCCACTTACTTTGTGAGCAGCCCAGTGGGCCCCAGAGACAGTATGAACCCTGGGAGGAACTGGGAAATGCATGCATTAACCGGGAATCGAACCTCGATTTCCCGGTCACCCCGCTCGTAGCCTCGTCAAGATATTAATTTGAGAAATTCGGGGCTTCTTTATACGAAGTTTCTGTCATCAAAATTGTGTAGGCATTTCTTGTATCCTTTATCTTAGTCATACACGGAGAACATCGCCTCTTTCTACATTCCAGTGCACAAAAAAATAACAGATGACATTAACAAACCACAGTGTCACACATTAAACATCAACCTTCCTGTACTTCGTCCTACGGGCCACAAAGATGCGTGAAAATGTATCGAAATCAATTTTCGGGCACATGAATTCGAGGGGAATACGAACCGTCACTGAGCGCCTTTGTGTCGCTGCGCACCGAGCCAACAGCGGTCGCCTGGAAGAGCCCGCCACCTGCCGGCTGTGTGCTGCTGCCGTAACACGAGCTCCCTGAAACAAAATACACAGTTCCTCCAAGTATAATACTGTACCAGGGAACGGATCGAATTGTTTATCAAACAAAAACCGAGGTGCTTATTAAGTTTTTGGTGGCGGCGGAAGGGAAAGAAGACCAAAGTTTCAACACGCCACGCAATGAAAGAAGCTGGGTAATTTACTAATATTAGCTAGCTCTACTACAGAGACTTAATGCAAAAAATTACAACACAGATATGAAAAGTATTATGATGATGATGATGATGGTAATAATAATAATAATAATAATTAATAGATGTGGCAATTCCCAACGTATAAAGACATGAAAGAATAGCTTATAAGAACATGACAATTGAAAACGGCTCACATAACACCACCTCTGATGCCCACAACAGGTATTATCCCAAATAAGTTAAACGAAAGTTTGAAACTGCTTAATCTCCGCCCCGTTCTGTATATTCTAATGCAGAAAGCGGAAATACTTGGTAGATGCCGTACATTCGGTGAGTTTTCTGCAGAACAGTGAATGAGTCCCTGGTCAGGGAGACCCCCACTGGAAGCAGACAAACTGGTGTTAATAAATAATAATAATAATGGGGTCCGGTCCCTTTCCGTGTTTGTGACAGCCTTCTATTTAACATCGCTAATTTAAGAAACAAAACAAAATATAGTAAACTTCCCCGGTACATTGTAAAGTACCAGCTAACACTTGCTAAGGACGTCACACACAGTCTCACTTTTGGCCATGTGATAACCAGTTCATAAATTCACAAGCCCTTTCCAGACATCAACGATCTTCTTCCTGGATTTCCTATTTATTTTTTTTTTGGAGACGGGGGCGGATCCGATCTTCAAAAAACCTCTTCCTGGTCATTTTATTTATTTTTTTTGTGACAGGGTCCCCTTTATTAAACTTAAAAAGAAAAAATTCCGTTCA
>Ga0136643_10012584_pt1 | contig 12609 bp, 10 predicted proteins | sample TergutLab28metaG_FD_96883 | JGI IMG/M metagenome (GOLD analysis project Ga0136643, IMG submission 96883) | Labiotermes labralis P1 segment gut microbial communities from Petit-Saut dam, French Guiana - Lab288 P1 (version 3) (version 3) | ecosystem: Host-associated > Arthropoda: Insects >...
CACATCGAACCAGAACAATACAACCCATGAAATAACTCAACAAATAAGTCGCAAGCTCCTGAGGATGGATGTATTAACATCCGAAACATGTTGAGCAGTAAATAATGAAATAATAAAGCAAGTAACATCAAGTTGGTCTCTCTTTATTCAACAGAAATCGTTAGGTTTAATGTCGATGCGAATCAAGAAGGCCATATATACAGTATGGCTATGTATTGTAATTCAGTGGCTTGCGTTTGTTAATATTCTAATGACGCTTTATTCGGAAGTTGCTAGCATTGCTATTGGAATTAGAGGGTGGACGAACTCATAAAGCATAACTTGTAAAGCTGTCCCGTTACAGGCCTGGAGTTAAGAGTCTGAGTCGACCCCAGGATTTTATATCAATGAAAAATTCCAATGATAGCAGCTGGGATCGACCCGGCGAACTTCCGATTTGTAGCACGGCACCTTAACCACTGTGCCACCTCGGTCCCCCTCAGAAAGCGTGTAGGCGAGTGTAATTTCTATATAGCTGTGATTTAAGCTTTCTTTGTACTGTGTTGTTGTCGCGTTGCGGGGAGGAACCCTTCTTTGGTTGCTGTACAAGCTGCAGAGTTTTCTGTTTGTATTGATCCAGTTTTCTGTTTGTAGCGCGTATTAAAATGCAAGCCTTAAATTACGCTTGAATCTTTTCGGTTTTATTAATGCTGACACGTCCAACGAAAGTTTATGTTATCTTATTTCTCCTACTAATGGTCATTTCACTCACCCGTCTTGCTCTAAATTTAAGAAATCCGGAGATAAGGGCGGGAAACCATGCTAGTAAATAGAAAACTTGGAACTTGGGAGTCCTCTTCCTTCGCAGTTTTGAGCTGCGATATCTGACAGTACGACGCAGGCCTCAAGTTGTAGATTGTGAAGTGACGTAACATTCGCGTTCCACGAATGACAATCCGGAAGGGAACCGATACTCTCGAAGTTGTGAAATAATTGTTCTCCGTGTTGGGATAGTTACTTTTATATCGATTTATGTTCTGCAACTACCATTATTTTCCTGTGTGAACGCAACGTCTACGCGTTGTCCAACATATATTATTAGAAACAATTTGTATTGACGTATGGCCTTGCAGGATTGCGAAGGATTATTTTGATAAAAAAAATACATGTTTGTCTCTCGTATCGTGTAATTTAGATAATGAGTGTCAATAAGGTCATGTTTCTACTTGAATCCGCGAACAGACCTGGAGAGTCGCTCGTGATTCCGAAGTAGCAAGCTAAGGGAGCTCTCATACTAGAACCTACTTAACGTACGATGGGTATAAGACGGCGATACGATTAGCTTACAATGCGACTCTACCTTTCGTTTCGAATGGGACGTCGCACACTGGAGACGACACGATAAAGCTGTGCTCACGACGGGCCGGTGCGACAGGGTGACGACTCAGCGTGCTGTGTCGTCTACCGCTCTGTCGTAAACATACCGCCACTGAAGGCGGAAATTGCGCGGCCTGTTAAGGGCTGTACTAGTTTCCGCAAGTACAAGTGAGTAATTTAACAGTAAACTTGTGGAGCTTGTTGGGGAACTCCATACCGTGCCTGACTCGAAAGATGCTGGTTATTCTAGAAAGGACAAAATTCGAAAATTTTCCGTGGCATCCTGTAAATTTGTCTAATGCTGCCAACGGCCATGGTCTGGTTCTCTGGCTACAACAAATCTGCCCATTCCACCTCTGTTGAACGAAGTGCTTCTTTCTTCAGTCTTCGTATCCACCGGATAACCAACATGTCTTCTTCGTCCGTTGACGTGTTCATATGAAGCAATGTATACTTTCTCAGTGGATCGCCTCCATTGTGCAAGGCATGAATCGTGTTGTATGAACCGTATCGTCATCGCATTGCCATCGTGTCGCACCTTGTGTTCGATGTGAGAGAGGCATAACTCTTTTCTTTTATAACTCTGAAGACAGTGATGTCGGCGGTTTGATCCTGAGTGGAGAGAGTTTGTTGTATTATGACACGGAGAAAACCCCGATGTTTCTCTATTTTGTTCATTATTGACATTCGTTAGTGAACGGGGTGCTATGTGCTGGACTGGTTTTGGTGGCATATCCCTTGCTTGATATTCATCAGAGAAATTGGTTCGTAGGCAATTTAAAGACACTACTAACCGCAGCTCTGACTGGGACGATAATTTTGTACGGCGTAATGGAAGGACGTGGGATGAAGTAGTCATCTAGGGAGACTGGACGTCCGCTTTGTTCTTCAAAACGTCAAGTCCGGTTCTGGGGCTCACCCACCTTCCTGTATGGATGGTTCTATCCCCGCGATAAAGCTGTCGAGTCGGAAATTTGACCGACCACTCACGCCCATATAGTGCCATCGTCAATGATTGGAGCTATATCTCTGTTTACCCATATGATTTCACGGCCTGGTGCTGAACGAAACACAAAGAAAATTTATCCTGCTGTTCCGACATTGGTCTGGGTGGACTGAGAAATACCACGAGAATATCATTCAAGATAGTCGATGCCACGCCGAGGTTGAAACTCGGTACTTTCCGAGTTCAGGTCACCATTTTACAGCCTGAGCCCATTTTGGTTACGTGGAATCAGCTGCAGTTATTCTTGAACGTTATATAATATTTTCATGGATAATTCGATTTCTTCCCACCCCCACCATAACTTCTTCGTGGAAGGTAAATTTTGTATTTCTGGAAAGTTTAAAAAAAACGGATACGGTAGAATTCAGTTACAAACGATGAATATATAATGTCCGACAGAGAATGGACATCTTTATTGCGTCTTCTGATTAGCGGTATTGCGGTGAAATTTCCTTTTGAATATTTTATAACTTCAAGAAGCAAACCTCGTAAGACTTTCTAATAATCCATTCATTTATAATGAAGTTCGTTGTACGAAGAGTTCTGTGTGACATGCTAAGTTTTGTCTGACATGAATGTACATATATAAAGTAAACGCATAACGTTTGGCGTTGTAATTTTCTCTGCTGCTCCGTTTATATCTCTTAGTTCAGAGTTTTTACGGATCATGTATGAGATGCGTTTCATGTCGCGGCAGTTCGTCTGAATAAAACGACCCGTGCCGCTCCAAATCCATAGCGCGGTCGTGCAGTTCGCGCTGTTTGTTGCCACAGCTTCTGCTAGATTCAGCGAGGTCATTTTTGTGTCATTTTCTCTAAGAAGACATCCTAGTGTATGCAACATGAAATATATTTACCGTTTATCCGCCTGTAAAGTATGCCTAACAAAAGCGAACCTTCAAGGAAATGCCGACGGAATGACGTACCAGTAAACCGCCTGGATTTTATTCGGGATATTTCCGTTTCGAATTTTGGCAGCGGCACCGGTTATTTATACACTTAAATGGCCACGATCTTTTTTGTTTCCGACGTGGTCATTTGCCCATCTCATTCGACCTTATTAACTTCTGCAGTTTATACGACGTGTTCAAGTAACCTAGGAATTAAATGTCAAGCAATTTGAAGATTCATCGATACGATCTTAATAAAAGAAGGTCTGGAATTGTGTTAAGAAAGCCTTGAGTTGGATTAACATCACGATCCGACGAAGGAAGATTAAGAAAACGGGCGGGCGGTCTCCTTAAAGCGAATAGCCGCGAATTCTCGTTTTGAGCCATGTGTTTGGTGTGATAAATCGGAAGGTTTGTGAGGTGTGAGTGTCACTTTGTCTACAATACGCTACACGACGTCATATCAGCAATGACAAGTACGTTTGCTTAATTATAAACGATGTAGCCTGTCTTCCGTTACGAAGCCTGGAGAGGCCTCTGTCAGAGTCCGTTGTGTTCGGGAGAGCACTGTTCGGTTTCTTGTGACGATGCTTGGTATTGTGACTGCAGGAACCCGCAATGACTGGCAAACGCATTGAAGATATTTGGGTGACAGTCGATAGTGAAGCGCCCAGACGAGACGTTGATCACCTGCCAAAACCTCCGTGGACGGCGACGTCTAGACTAAGTGTGTTGTAGTGACGGCCTGCGAACCAGTGGGGTCTGCGCGGGGTAGGAAGGAGAGTTGCTCTTTTGAAAGTTGCTAAGTTGCAATGCTCCGCGTGTGCAGGTTGTGTTTGAACGGTTGAGGTATATTCGTTGTTTTGCTGTCAGGGTTTTAGGAACCTGGAGCCCGTTCAGAGTCTCACTGCTGTTCCGAACATCTTCTTTCAGGTCTTACAACATTTCTTCTTCCCCAAGATCTGTAATCGGTAGTCTTTATTATCCATCTTTTCCACTTGGGCTGTCCATTGCATTCTCTTTTTTCTCATCATCATCTACTTTGTTAGCAACACAATGTTTCTCTTTAACTGTTACACTGTACACGCGGTTTCGTAACGTACATATAACGCTTTATGTAAGGAATCTCATATACTATTGCTCCAGTCTTGTCTTTCCATTTTCAGACTCCACCTCTCAGATCTAGACGTGAAAGTACATTTCGCTGTTCATGCAGTCTCAGTTCCCGTCCTTCTGACATATTTAATTCGCATTTCTTATTAACAATTGTGTATCTCATTTTCAAAGTCCGTATTTTCCTAATGGAGTGTGTATTTCCTAGATTAGGCCTACTTGTATAAGTTAATGGCAATTTAATATCTTTACATGTAACTTTTGCTTCTGTAATTATATCCTCTGTACCATTGGTTCCGTAACTCTTTCAGTGTGAGACTTCTTGGTGTGAATGAACACAATTCAGGTTGTCCAACGCATGAAAACGACTTGATGTGACTTACAGCGTTTTCAGAATATTACCAATCAACGTTACCTGTCCATTTTCTGTGACCTCTGGAAAGGTTTTGTGGTCCCACTATGGGTGCTCTGCATACGTTAAAACTTATCGTGGGAATTGAATTGGTATTCACATTTGCCCATTTTAATTCATTCGTTGTTTTGGATCAGTACATTAGTAATTAATTATTTTCTTGTTCATTCATGATATTTACGGTGTTTTCATATGGAAAGAGAGGTCTTATTTTGTTTTGTACGGTAAGCAGATTTTGAGAATTAGAAGTTTTGTTTCAGCTCAGAGCAGACTTAAGGATATTGTAAAGGTCCACTTCACGAGATGTATCACTGAATGAATGTCTTCCGTGGGCGTCACGGGAAACAAGAACTATTTTCTGCATTGCTATTATTGATTCGTTTCAAATTTTATATTGCAAATTTTGCCCATTATTAAAAACGGCCACAGTAATTACTAACTGGGGTACCTGCCACAAAGACCGGGGACATTTTTATGTTGGTAACATTGATCCGGTTGTGCCCTTCTTAGGGATGTCGGTTGGTTACGTGGGTTCGCGTGCTGCGGGTAAGCCTACGTGTTGCGTTGTCCACGCTTCGGTAAGCAACACATGGATCACGACAGTTTTCTCGCTTGTAAGTGAACGACCGCCAGGTCTCTTCTTCCGTTTGGTCGCTGCTTCCGACACCTTCACTTGGTTCACTGTATTTCTCGGAATGTTGAGAGCGCTCTGATGTGTAGTTTGTTAGTGAGGGCGGTCAGATGCTGTGTTTGGCGAAACGAACACTGACATTTACGAGACCTATACTGAAATTCCCTGTTCTTTGGCTGGAAAAATCTTCATTTTCATGAGTTGTTGGTTCGAATTTCTGGCATAGGGTTGGTTGTCCGCACTGTTCGTGGTAAGGGTTGGTGCTGTCGCTTGATTATTTCTTACGATTGATGATTTGCCACGTCATTACCAACTGAAATTCATTATCACTTTAACGTTTGTTATTCGACCCTACGTAACTTGTGCGTCTGACAAAGGTCGTTAAATGACTTCTTTTGAATTTAATCCACCCATCGTCAAGGTTTGGTTCTCATTTCTTTCAAAACGAGGCATGATGGCAGTGTTCTAAATGCGGACATCGTGTTACAGGTAGGCGAATTTCAAAAATAATATATTCATCTTCTTATGTTGACATTGTTGATGCACCGATGTGCCCAAAGTACGATTTTCTAGATAAACATTCAGGAACTGAAAGGGGGGGATTTCGGAATTTCGTTTCTATCCGTTGGAAACAACGATCGACTCAAGTGGTCAAAATTGGACTTTGTAGTACTGGTTTACCATCCAGTCCAGGAAGAATTTATTCAGTGTAGTGAAACTGTAAAAGGTAAAGCAATCCCTTTACAGGCTTAGACAGGCCCTGAGGGTTTTAGGATGATGAGGCTCCCGGATTTCAATACAATCGGCACATGAAGGTGGCAAGGTTGTCAGCCCTAAGCACCGGCCGCCTTTACCCCCCAAGAAATATTCCTGGTACTCAGTTCTGTTAGGGGCTGAGTCAACCCCAGGGCCATAGTGCGGGTGGAAGGATTATGTCAATGAAAAATTCCAGTGACACTGTCAGGTATTGATCTCACGACCTTCCGGCTTGTAACGCAGTGCCTCAACCAAATGCACCACTGAGTACCCCTTGGTGAAATTGTAGGATATGCATATGATGGGTGTTGTAGGTCTACGTATCCTCAGTTCTTTTACCTTTGGAAACTTTGTAAAATTTGCATTTATTGTTCTGCAGCTCAGCGTGTTGACCTTGATAGTCGTGGGATGATGTGTTGTTAATAGTAACACACAGGGCGGCGTAGGCACAGTAACGTAGGGCGTTGCAATTATTTCACGTCGCCGACTGTCATACCTCTTGTTTCCTTCAGACCGTTCAAGCAAGTGTCTTACAAATGAAAGTCCCAATTTATTTTCCCTGCCTTTCCCCTAATGTTACGGTGACTAAAATGATTTTCAAGTGCCGCGCCCGATCTTTTTGACTCCGCTTACAAATCATGGCTAGAACAGCTGGTTCGAAGATCTTTGTATTTGCGGTCGCAGACGACGGTGAACAGTCCCGTCCACATCTTCTCGGCCAAAGGAAACCATTGTCGAGAATCAGGTCACTGCTGCCCCTGACTGCAGCGCGGTGCGTCCGTCTTCGTATTTATTGATAAAATACATAGTGTAGCTATGGATATTAAGAACTGGGCATCGTGAGTCGCGAAAGATAAGCCCCGTATGGCACGGGTTCTCTGCAGCACGATGTTATTTTACGACCAAAAAATTCGTAAAAGAGGGTTAGTGTTTGATTTAATGAGTTCACTCCTGGGTTTTGCAGCGGAATTGTGTTAGTATTTGTATCTTTTGAGTCAAAACTCTGTTTATGGGGGACACGCGGAGAAGCTGCAACTGTTGATTGGGTTTGTTGTCAGATGTGTGAAAATAATTGTAAACCTCGTTTTATTATAGGCCTGGACCTCTAAGAAAGAGCAGCCCAATATTCGACTGGATCGTCGGATAATATTACAAATCTATGCCGTTAATATGCTTTTACCAAATAAACGTGAACCTGTACGTAAAAGTCGTTGATGTTGATGGACGTTCCGTATGTTCACCATAACACTCTTCCGTTTATTCAGTCCTTTATTCATCCTATTTAGTATGACTCGTTGTCGATTACCGTTTTGCGTTACGGAAGACTGCATTTACGTGGATAAAGATTACACTTGTAGCTACCCACAGTTATTTTGGATTCCAGAATAGTTGTCGTGAGTTTGAAGATAGAAGCTTGTAAACCGTTAATTTTTTATTGAACTTGTTCGACGAGATTCGCTTCGGGCGGATCGTCAAATAAGAGTGACCAGCTCAATTACCAAGCCTGTCGGGGACAGTGACGTTCGTCGTGAATTGTTTGACTGTGCTTCGCTTTAGAATCCAGCTCCACTGTTCTTTGTTTACTACTTTACTTTGTGTGGATTGCAGTGTTATTGTTCACTAGCTTTATCTATACTCAAGCCACTGCACAGTGCAGTTGGAATGTAATGTTGGTTGGCTGTGCTTACCTCAGACTTGTGAGTCCGCTGAACTTACAAACGTTAAAGTACCTTTGTATCCTTTGCTGTCCGATTTCCGGAAGTGCAGTGCTTTTCGGGAGGTTCCCAGGCGTCACCCGATTGTCCTTCTGGTACGGGCAAATAATATGTTGATGAAGATGAGTATTGAGCACTCGTGCAGTGATATTGGCAGGGGAAAACCCGCAATGCTTGGGGAAAATCCTGACCCGGTGCCACTTTGCCTACCACAGATCTCACGTGGACTAACCTGGAATCGTAATTGGGCCTCCAAGTTCAACCTGTATATATTTAAAGGTTCAGTTGTACCGCACAGTAAACAGTCTCTCTTGTAAAAGCCAGTATGTTCATGCTATATAAAGAAATTACAGCTGTCTGTTCGGAGAACCACACATATGTATAAAGGCACTGTGTGGGCAGAACGTAGACTTTTAGTCGCGTTCGCCTGCTTGTGAAAAACTACTATTAGCTTCGTCATATATGTCAGTCCGTCTGTCGGAATGGAACAAACCGGTTCCCACTGAACGGATTTTCATTAAATTTGGTATCCTAGTATTTCTGGAGAACCTGTCTATAAAACTGAAGTTTCATTGAAAGCTGTCCGGAATAGTGGACACTTTACATGAAGATCCACGTACATCTGTGATGTATCTCGATGAATGTGGAAAAATATAGCAGAGTCAGACAGGGCGCAGGTGACTAATGCGGCGCTTGCGCTTTGCATGCTGGATAACGAAAGCTACAAACATACACTCAGAATGTGTGATACTTATTGCTTTTCCACGGCAACAATGCTTACGCCAACTCGCCTCAGTGTTACGTCGTACGTATATTGCCTGTGTTGTTGAGTGTTAAACCTGGTGGTACGTAAAGTGTAATTATTAAGCTGTAAACCGTTAAGGCCACTGGACGATATAAGCTAATTACACATTTGGAAACGGTGTGTACCGCGAAGTAGAATTCACTTGTTGCATCTGATCATCGGTCATTTTCGAACCGTCAGCTGCGAGGACGCGACGTGTTTCTCTTTACATCGGATGTCGATGAAACAGGCAAGCTGTTTTGCCGGCCTCGGGGTTCACTGGTCGCCTGAAGACCGAGTACAGTGTATGGCTAGACAGCCACAAGTATAAAACTGTCGAAGTTATTTTGAGAACTAACTTCCGATACACATTTAACTTATAAGATCCCTGCTGGCATTTCCTCCACCCCTGACATTTCTTTATCCGCTTCGAGTATCACCAAGCAGACTCCGCGCACCATTAAAAGTCTCCCAACTCATAGTGACATTTACCGCTATACAAACTATTCACAGAATTACCGCACTTGTACCGGAAAATAGTTTTGCTATAAGAGGTGGCATATCAGTACACTGCAAGAATTGGATGATTGTTCCAGTATATTTGGTTTATTATTAGCGTATTAATTGTAAGTGAAGTGTAGTTATGTGGAGTGAACTGACGTGATATATGTGAAGTGATTAATTTTGAAATGAAGTGAAATGCGTTACATTGAATTTCTTAGGGGCAAAATTAACATGCATAGTTATTTCATAGTGAAAGTGAATAACATTTTGAGAGCGGGGATGGCAGAGTCGGTTGAACGACCGGCTGGACTATTCGGGATTCGAATCCCAGTAGGGGCAAGAAATTTTTCTCTTCTCCAAAACACTCAGACCGTCTCTGGAGCCCACCCGACCTACTGTTTAGTGAGTACAGCAGCTGTGGCGTGCAGTTGACCTATCACCGCCATCTGGTGTCGAGGTTAAGAATACGTGGAGGCATACCTCTACCTCCCCTATGCCTTCATGGCGTGGATAGAGACAACTTGACTTTTTTTACTTTATAACAACATTTTGTTTGTATTTCGGATCTCACTACACAATACACGCTGCCGGTATCTGGAAGACTATATTCTGTCGCCTTGAAGTCACTGTAACGTAGGCAAATAATTGGGATTGCGCCAGAGTGCAAAGACAAACTCCTCGTCTTTTGGTTTTTTTTTTGGCGTCACGGCATTTTGTGGTCAGAGCGAAGCCAAGCTTCTGAGGCTTCCTCTTGCTACTGCTTTACCACCAGGCATCGCGTTACCGACGCCTCTCCCTCTCAGGGTAACGGTTCCTGACTACTAGGTTATCGTAGTCATGTGAAAACCACCACAACCACCTTTTCCTCGCTGGTCACTGAAATCGGTCTGAAACGGATTTGCAGCACGCACTAGACGTGCGTAATAACGCAGTAGTGTTCACACATAGCCCTATTGTAAGACATCTCACCTCTGGTCAGAAGTATTGTAAACTTTTAGGCGCAGAAATTTGATTTAAGCCTCCTTGTGCCTAATCCAAAGCCAAAAAGGGATCTGAGCCAATACCACTTCCTCTGTAAATTCTCACGTGTAGGAATAGTTCTGGTAGCTTCGAACTTGGGCCCGGAAATCGTCAAGAATAAAAGCATATAATTCCCTGGCTCTCCCCATTTTTCTGTAAGGAGGCGAAATTTGGATCCTCAGAGAAGAGGATAAAAAACGATTGGTATCAATGGAGATGAAGTTTTCAGGAGAAGCGAGGGTTACTCACATGCTGACCACAAAAGGAATTAAATTCTGGAAGAGTTGAAAGTGGAAGAAACTGACGAGAAGAAACGAAGATACAAATAAAATTGGCTACGACATGTAAACAAGAAGGAACAACAAAATGATGCCAAAAATAATGCTGAATTATAGGCAGAATGAACGAAGACGACTTGGAAATAATATGAAGAGGCCGAAACAGGTCTGCCAAGGCCCAAGTCGTGACGGATGATGATGATGATGCCTAATCAAAATTCCAATTTAATGAGATTATTTATTGCTACCTTTGCAGTAACTACATTTGATTTGACGGTTTGTCCCCATTCTCGCCCTGTAAGGCGGCTGTGACGGTTTTCGTGTTTCCCCTGGTCATTTTTCAAGTGAAGTACCGCATTTGCCCTTAAGTGAGCCACTGTTTCATCTTCACTGTCGATTCAACGTTACATAACTCGAACTCTTGGTGCGGAATTAATGTGTTGATATCACAGTAAAGTGCTGTTCAAACTTACCGCTGTGAATGAATTAGCTTCTTGTGTCCATTCACAGAGTGTTCTTGTGCAAAGTGAACTGTGCAGGAACCGAAGGGTTGGCCTGTCTCGTGGTAAATATCGCTGAAATCGTGGCGCTTTTGATGGGCGTTGCATGACACTCGATTGCTCCCACTTTGAAGATCGATTTACCGTCCTTGTGTAAGAGTTTAATGCCCGGTCTGAGTGAATGAGGTTGTGCTCTAAATCCTGCAGATGTAACGCTAACAGGACTCTCCTTACAACCAGCATGCAGCATGCTCACCCATGCGTGCCACAGTACAGCGCTGCAGGGAAAAAAAATAAACGCATGAATCCTCTGTTAATTGATACGAAATGTTGTTGTGCCAGTCCCTAAGGCGCTGTTTACCAAACTGTGGGTCCCATTCTTCTCTGATGGGGAACGTTGAGTTGTCGCACTTGTTGTTGCATCCATGAGTATTTTATTTATTGACAAATCAGCACAATGTATATTTTGTATGCATGTAAAATTAACAAATTTCATATTTCGTATACATGTAAAATAACCACTGCCACCGGGTGACAACCCAATTGCAGTTAATAATAATAATTATTATTATCATCATCATCATCATTATCATCATCGTCTCCTTTATGGAGGGTACCTATACTTATATTCCTGAGACAAACTGTCCCTAGGGAATACAGTGTTGCAGCTATTCTGTTGTTACTATTCATGGTGCTTACATCGTTAGTTTCAGTGTTGAATCTATTGTAATTTTACATTAGTACTTTCCGAAGTATGTGTGCAGTGCCCAATATGGCTGTTTTCTGTAGTTCCTTGACTTCGTGTTTTCCTGGTTTGTTGCTCACGTATTTTCTAAATGACTTTGAAATAGTCTCAGTCGCCCTTATTATTACTGGTATAACCTTTGTTTCTACATTCCACATGAGCTGTATTTCTATTGTAAGGTCTTTATATTTTAGAATCTTCTCGGCTTCTTTTTAATCACATTTTTGTATCCTGAAATTGCAACGTCTATTAACATACATGTTCCCTTTTCGTTATCACGGATTATAATGTCCGGTTTGTTGTGTGGAATAGTTGTCAGTTTGTATATTATTATTATTATTTAACCCTTTACCGGCCTACGTTTGCATATGCAAACACGCGTAGGAAGACACCCCTAGAAGTTCTTCCTTTATATTTTCAGAGCCTGTTAAAACGACCTCGGTTTATGCGATACCCGGTCTATAATGTCACACATTCTGTGGTACCAATTAATTCCAGTTAACCGTAACATTATACTTTTCGGTTAGAACAACGCTCTTTTTTACGGGTACAAAATATTCAGTCCCCGTCATAACGTTATAACCGAGTTCGACTGTCTTTAGGCAGCAAAAGACATGCTGCATGATCTCTTATTTTCCACAAATGCCGTTTGTTTCATAATTCTATCTTTCTATGTTTCAATAAAGCTTATGTTTTTCGTGAACCATGCGCTAAGATTTAAATGCCCATCCAGGTAAGATATACAGGGGTGCTGATAAGCCTTTAGCCCGACCAGGTAGGAAACAAGCTAATGTTTCTGTCAGAATGGCGTGAATTTCCTTCGGCGCCTTGCCTTGCAGGAAAAAAAAAACTTGATGACAGCTCGCGTCTCGATGTTGTTGAAATCGCGCGCGTCCCTGA
>Ga0136643_10012588_pt1 | contig 12607 bp, 7 predicted proteins | sample TergutLab28metaG_FD_96883 | JGI IMG/M metagenome (GOLD analysis project Ga0136643, IMG submission 96883) | Labiotermes labralis P1 segment gut microbial communities from Petit-Saut dam, French Guiana - Lab288 P1 (version 3) (version 3) | ecosystem: Host-associated > Arthropoda: Insects >...
GAAAAATAAATGGAAATAAATAATTCAGAAAAGGGGAAATAAAAAAAAAAAAAAATAAAAATTGAAAGAAAAAAAAAAAAAAAAAAAAAAAAAAATAAAAAATAAAAAAAAAATAAAAATAAAAAATAAAAAAAAAGAAAGAAAGAAAGAAAGAAAGAATTCAGGAGAAAAATAATGACTGATTTTTTTTTCAAAACCATTACTTTCTTCATTTCATTATGATGAGTGCAAAGTATGCTGTGACCACACTATCTGATCCTCACCATCATTTTATAAAGAGATGATTAAACTTCACATCATCACAGCTACTTCCTGCCCCATTCACGGAAGTGGAACATTTTCATAATTTGATATGTGAATGACATATCTATGCCAATGCTAAAATATTTTTTTAAATAGGGCATCATTACTGCTTACCAGTCCTCTTTAAGTTCATATTGCTGCATTCATTGTTGTTCCTTCATAACATACAGGAAAACTTTCATTTAACCAGTGAATCAGTCATAATCCCAATCTGTTGAGCCCTTGAAAGAGCAACACATGTAAATGATATTCAAAAACTGATATGCTGCCTCTCAAAAAAAACTGTGTGTGTGCGTGTGTCCCTATGTGTTTAGTCATTGTGTGATATTCTAGAAAGCAGTCTGTGTATTTTGGAAGTCAAATAAAACCAAAAAGTACACTATGTCACTGACAATGCTGTTACTGAACACTTAATAATCACAGAAGTTACAGTGGTGCAAATATGTTGCTTGGATGAGGGTCATTGTAGAGGCATAGGGAATTTTGGTGGGAGAATGAAGAGAGGGTGAGAGGTGGATACATCTGTCTCAAAAAAATGTTCTGTAGTAGGCTTTGGTGTTAACTACTACTATCCTGTAAATAATAGTTAAAAGGAGGAGTATTAACACATAATTATGACATTTAAGCTTCTGACAGCAATGATGCTGAAGATATGTATGTCCACTGGGATGTTACACCATAGCAGATGATAAACAGGCGCCTGCTGTAAGGCCTACCATTCCTGGAGTGCTTGACCCTTTAAATAAAGAAACAACATTCTTTCAAATTATCAGTAACTGTTCATCAGTCAACTTAGCATAACATCCCAGATGCCCTAAATCTTCAGTGAATCATTACTTTTCCTTCTTCTTCAGTTGGTAGCTATTAAAAGATGAATGTGTGTTGTGAAGGTATCTGGAAGATCTAGCACAAGTAACAGGTGATATGGATAACATCAAACTACTGGAAGGGATAACTGTTGCTGTGGAAACTCTTGTTGGAGAAGTTATATTCTTCATGTTGTCAGGTTAGTCAACATTTCATCGAAATAGAGATTTGAAGTTTAAATCTCAGCATACACACCTCCTTTGAAAGTTTAGGACTTACAGTACATAAAATTATATGAAATTTCTAAAACTGTATGCTGATAGCTAAGAAGGAAGACATTTGTTACAGTGACGGAATTCACATATCCAGTTTTAGAAAGCAGACACTTTTTTTTCAAGGACATTTCCAAAACTGTATGCTAACTTAACAATTTTAACATCTGTATGAAAGAATGTTGGGTTTGAGTAAGACACAGTAAATTTTTAGCTTTTTCATTTTCATATTACTGGTGTTAATGAACTGATGAGCTGCATGTGGCAGATTCATTCTTGAGAAGCTAACAAATTCTCAGCTAGTCAAGAAATTCCCTGCATTTTATGGGACCACAAGGTTCATTATCACATTCACAAGAGCCCAACACCCGTACCTATTCTGGGCCAGATCGATTCAGTTCGTGGGCCTCCCCCCCCCAATTCCACTTCCTGAATATCCATTTTAACATTATCCTCCCATCTATGCCTGGATCTTACAAGTGGTCTCTTTCCCCCCAGGTTTCCCCACCAAAACCCTGTATGCACTTCTCCTCTTCTCCACACATGGCATGTGCCTCTCCCATCTCATTCTTGATTTTATCACCCAAATAATATCTCATGAGGGGTAGACATCATTAAGATCCTCATTCTGTAGTCTTCTCCACTACCCTGTTACATCATCCCTATTAGGCCCAAATAACTTTCTCAGCCCTATATTCTTGAACACCCTCACCCTATGTTCCTCCCTGAATGTGAGAGACCAATATAGGTGTTAATAAACACAGTTTGTAATTAATATTAATGTGATGCAATAATACAGAATTAAAATTTCAACACACTATTGTGTGTAACTGTACTGGGACTTAGATGAACAATAATTGTTATCTAAACAAAACTTTGAAAATTATGACAATCTATAGTAGTCCCATATCCAACTTCCAAAACTCAATTACACTTCCAGAAAGGTTCACAACTAGGCAAGCTATTAAAATTGTCACTTGCTGCAAACATACATGTCTGATGTGCAGTAACTCCTGTAATTGCTATCATACTAGGACACGGGCATCCCATCATATAGTATCTGTCCACAACCAATTAAAACCAAACTTACTAAAGTGAGCTCAAGAAATTCGGATTTGGTCTGTAACATTTCAACTATTTTTAAAAACATAAATTCAGTGTTTTGTACAGTTACCAAGTGAGGAAATTTTCAAAATACACAGAAAGTTCTGAACAAAATGATTAGGGGCATTTATGATCTGTTCCCAGATTTTATGCCCATTGCTACAATGGTTCATCGGTTCAACATCAAAGTGAACAGCAAATACAAATTCCACAAAGTGAATGTTATTGTACAGTGTTTACAAAAAAATATATCTAATTTTTTAAGATACATAACCAGGTAACATTTCAGAATCTGACTTTAAATAATGCTAAAACAGCACCCACCTCAGAAGTTTGCACAATGGTTTTATGATGATGAATTAGAAAGTGTGAAGGTGGCATGACAGACAATACTGTGTTACATGAAACTTTGTAAGTTGGTATGAAAGTTACTGGACTCAGCAATGTGCCAAATGTGCTTTCTTCTATAGGTAAAATTCTAAAGAAGTTGGGTTATGGTCATTCTCTTACACTGTGCTTCCTGGCCTACTCTGTACGATTTAGTCTCATTTCTCTGATTCCAACACCATGGTGGGTACTGCCTGTGGAACTGTTTATGCAAGGACCCACATACGCCATGAGTTACACTACTATAGTGGCATATGCAAGTGCTGTAACACCCCCAGGAACATCTGCCACAATGCAGGGACTAGCTGCTGGCATGGATGATGGCTTTGGTGAGTACATTATGTGCAGCACAGATGTTAGGTCAATGTGTACTTTAAATATTACATGTGTTATGAAAAGGTATTTGGCATGAAATGACATTACATGAGTACACACAGTAAATTATGAAGAAAGTAATGGTTGTGACACATTTCATATTTTATCCCAGAATTTGCCACAGAAACTGTTATAAACAGCAGCTTCTTCCCTTTCTCTCTCTCTCTGTACACAGATGTGCACATGCACCCACCCAACCAGCCCCCCCACCCCCCACACACACACACACACACACAAAATTGTCCCTTCTTCAATGCAACAGTTAGGGGGAGTGATCACAGTATGTCGGGCATTCCACATTGCGTAAATTGATCTTGGGAAAAATAAGGTTACAAGAGTGCAGATGCTTACACATCTCCCATCTTCATCCTGTTAATACTTTCCTTGCTGCTGCATCACACATTCACTTGATATATCCCAACCACGGTTCTGCACTAATTTCTCACATTTCTCACCTCTCCCATGTGTGCTACATGTGTGACTGACTAGCCTCACTTTCCTTCTTTTGATCACCATAAAAATATTTGAATACTGTAAATTATGAAGTTGCTTATTACATAACATTCTCCACTCTCCTGTGAACTTCCTCTCTCTTAGGTCCAAATATTCTCCTTAGCACTCTGTTCTCAAACTTTTTCACTCTTTCTTTAGGATCAGCCATCTAATTGTCACATTCTCCCTCTTATGTAGGGTACGCGATAGGTAGTCTCATTGGCGGCTTGCTGTACCATGAGGTGGGAGGCAGAGTGGCACTTATAATTTTCTGTGCCATATCTTTTGTCTGCTGTGTAATGCATTTTGTGCTGTATAAATGCAGTCTCAAACATACAAATTTGCCCAAAGGTAAGTTCCTTCAGTTCAACATCTGCTGGGAACAGTTATGTTTAGAGAATTGTTTGTGATTTTTACTACCTTGTTACATGTTGCAGGATGCAGCAATGAACCAGAATACAAGCCCCCACTTGATGCAATTGAGGCAGTACAAGTGGCTACAAGTTCTGAGATAGATAAAAACTCGTGAAAACAAGCATCCCAGATTTAATGATGAGAAGGTTAAAGACTGGGGAATTGAGTTGACATATCCAGGCCCTGCATAGCAATTAGCATATTTAATGTCAGTTTAAACATGCATTTGCTTTCCATGGCTTCAAAAGATAGTCACAATGACAGCAAGATGTGCAGCAGGCCATAAAAATTACAAACACCCAAGTATAATTTAAGATCTTGGGGTGATTAACATACAGTGTTCAAATGACAAACATTATATTCATGTTTATACACCTGGTACCATACCTTTTAAATTAATACCATGTAAGAAAAACCACTTAAAATCAAGTTATTTCAAACATTAAAATTCATGAACCAAGTACAAGTAATGTGTGTGTAATTATCCTTCTAATATCACAATAAAATGAACCTTTTTATTGGTAAGACTTCTGAGAACAAATGGTATATTGTTGAAAATTTTTATTCCAGCTTAGATGCAATATTCTGAAAGCATGAAAGGTTGGCCACTGGTCTATTGAGATGGTACTCACTGCTTGTATTTACACTGTACAGTTGGACTGCTCTGAAAATGTTTTTGGTTTTCCTCAGTGAAATTCATTTATGAGAAAATGTTTCACATTGAAATGGCAGGATCTCTAATATCGTCCACAAATTTTTACATAAATTTCTAGGTCTGAAAACGGCCGTAGTTCTAACAATTTTCTTGTATAAAGGAAATATATTTTTATTGTTGGACTAACACTATACAACCCCCCCCAAATATCCCATACTTGTAAGATTTGAGGTTCTGCTGAAGACTGAAGTTTTCTGTGATGTTGGATGAGTGGTTCCTTGCATTTAAAAGGATCAATCATATCAACCTGCAGGGAAATACATAAACCAGAATCCAAAAATCCAAATTGAGGTCAAACTGCTGACCACCATGCTTTTGAACTCAATCATGTAAAATGGTAAATTACAGTTATAATACATTTGTATTAACACTTCTGCCATGATAATTTCATGTGTTACATACTGTGCTGTAATATACTTGATTTTATCTATTAAGAATATGTGTATGAAATTAAAAAGATGCCTACAGCTGATCAAGTGCAATATGTTAACAATTTTATGAACAAAAAACATAAAATACTGAAGGCCAATTCAGCAGCATGGTTCAATGAAGTACATAAGACAAAGGTGCAGGGAGAAACTCCTGTGAGTTATGATGTTGTCACAACAGTTGTGATAAAGTTCGAGTCTTCTGGCATACTGCACTGTGTTGACTTGGTAAACAGTTTTGATGTTTTGAAAGAGTGCAGTGCTTCCTCTCCAGGGTCAAGCAGTCCAAGATATGTCATTCTTTTTGGATACCTTGACCCTGAAGAAGTAGGCACTGCCTGACTTCATAGTGTCAGCAGCTATGTACCAGTCAACATGGCATAGCATCCCAGACCTGAATCTTCAAAAGACTGACTCCAAAGCATGTTACCAATACCATACACATCATAACAGATCTTTTTACATATGATTTACAATATTACTACATGTACATTAACAACCATATATATTGTGTTGTTAAATTGTGCCTCAATATGATGGCCCTTGGTCAAAACATGTTGAGATTTTTATAATAAAATTTATCATTGCTGAGAGATACTTGTTGTGTTTTGATGGTTACATTACTGAATTTCAACCTATAGCCTGCCATGAGCCACAGACAGGGAGTAGAGGTACATCTCTACTCTTTCTTTAACCTTGGTGCTAGATTAGGTAAGTAGTCAATGCCATGCCCTGGCTGCTTTACCCCAAAGAAAGACCTGGTATTCACTGTACAGGAGGCTGGGTGGGCCCCAGGGCCAGTCTACACTGGGACGGAAAATCTTGCCCCCACCGGGATTCAATCCCTGGATCATCCAGCCCATAGTGAGCTGCTATACTGACTACGCTATCTCAGCCCATCATTACCAAATTTTAGTCATTTTAAAATACTTAAGACCAAAAGCCTGAAACCCAACACAAAGCTTCTACAGTTGTCTAATAATTAAACTTTTTTTACTTCCATTTACTTTTTACAGCCATACCTTGTCAGTGGGTTTCTTTAATTCAGTCTGCTTTATTCATTTTAATCTATATCTGACAGTCACATTGCCTTAAATTTGCAGTAACAGTTGGCTATGCTATGCATTGGGTCAACTTTTATTTGATGTTTATTGGACCTGCATCTTTGTGATAGTTGCAGAATAAAAAACCAACTAGATGTCACTTGTTCTATTTGCTTACTTCTTAGATACTCAACATGTTTCAGGCATTAATATGTCCATCTTCAGGAGTTTGTGACTATGTTGTTGAACTACCACATTGGCTGTATTGTTCTTGGATTGCTGTGTGTTGGAGTCAGGGTGCGATTCAGCTGGGGTGGTATCCGGCCTGCCGACTTCAGCCGACAGTGACAGAAACCACAAAAAAAACGAACCACAGAAAATGGATGACAAACAGTAACTTGGCATTTGCCAGATTTTAGACTCTGCACTTGTGTACCTGTGGGTTTCGCTTGTGGGAAATGTTGTGGGCTTTGGTTGGTAGTTTGTTATGGACGTTTCAGGACAACGTACTGGTCCCACCTTCAGTCTTCTTTTTGGACCTCTTGACCCTTGCAGACAGGTCCGAAACGTCAGTAACAAAGCTGTCAACGAATGCTATCCTTCATCCCAGAACGAAAACCGGAACTTACTTATTTGGTATGAAGATTTCTCCCAGTGACAAGTGTATTAAGCATCCAAAATAATTTTGTTACTGGTAATGATTACACCCAGCAACAGTCACATTAAACGATGAAATATGTTCTAATTACAACTCAGAATTTGTTATAAATGCAGCAGTCAAAAACTGTACATGTAAACTGGGTTTCAAGACCTATCAGAAAGCTTAATTCAGGAGTCTGTCATAATTTAAATAAATAGCAAATTCTTATTTCACAATATAGTTCTTTAATTAGTTATACAACTTGAAAACTTACAAATACTTGTATTAAGACATGTAAGCTCACTGTATACAACTTAAATGGAAAACATATTTATTTAACAAACTTGAAAGTGAATGTGATGAACCATTCTAGCCCAGGGAATATTAACATCAAATATCAAAACATTGCACTGTCTTGAGTAGGATAATTTTCTAGGGACAGAACAGAGAATGAAGATTTCCATTACCTAGAAAGAGTCATTAGAATATACAAGTTACGAAAAATAATAAACATTATTCTTAAGAAAAACTTTTGTTCAGTGTTGGAAAGAGATTCTCATAACAATAAATTATCTTTCAGCTTACAAGCTTTTTCACAAGATTGCAAGCTACCATACCAAGATTTGCTGACACTCAGAAACACCAAACATAAACTTTACTTCAAATTCATCTGATACTGGTACATTCTTTATGCACTGTTGAGCAGCTGAGGGGAGTAGGTCCTGTGCTGAATTGTATTACAGACAGTAATTTACTCACAATTTTACAGCTCTTGTTAAAGAGTTGCTTCCACCATGTCACATGGCATCAACTACATAATTAAATTAAGCAAACACTCCTAGGCTGGATGTACTCAGCTACCCAACTACATGGTCAGAAAAACACAATTTGGTGCTACCTTGTCAGTGTATTGGTCAGTGATAAACTGTCCCTTGTAGTGACTGTTTTTCACTCAGCCAAATTGTTTCTGTTGTCATATTCATTTTCCACTGCCCCACACCACTCATCCCTTGATGTAACTACCAGTCACAGGAGAAAGAAATTAAAAATAAATGACTACACTATTTACAGAGTTGTTTGTAACAACATGAGGCTAGGTAGAATAAAGCTTTGAAGTATTCTGCACAGCTATCTCCATTAATAATTTACAGTATGACTAGAATTCCACTACATCTGACAGACAAGAAGAGCACATATGGAATGTCTTGGTAGTGAAAGAAAAAGCAGATCTTCATATCAGAGTCCTGCTGCAACTGGGAACAATATGCAAACTTTCCGATTACAGTACACTTGCACACACAACATACCGCTACTGAATGAAATCTGACCAAAACTTTGGGGACATAAGAACAACCACACAAAGTAGAAAAGCACAACACTGCTACCAATGTAAAAAAAACAATTACATGATCAGTAACACACCTCCACATATGTACACACACACACAGTCATTTACATTTAACTTACATAAAATAAGTCTCAGCCTGAGAAACTGTAAAAAATAATTCAAAACTTAATCACAAATGAGTATGTAAACATAGAGGTTTTCGAGAGCAGTGAAATACCAAAAACAATGCCACTTCTATATCAGATTAAAGGCCTATTATACCTAAAGTTGTCAGTCCCATATACTTCCATCAAAACAATAAGAGCCTTACTGTACTCTCTTCATTGGTTAGAAACTGAGTCATGTGACTATGCAGACTTCAAAATGCTTACAATGTCAATACTCCACTGACAATATTCAGCAGATGCGGACCAGCGTCTTACTTTATGAACTGTAAAATTAACATTGCGAAGTTGTGCTTACTCACTGCAGCAATATGGAGCCATCAAGTGCAGAACACAGCTTCATATACAACTGAAGTGAATTTCTGTAGGTGATTAAATTTAACATCAAACAACTCCTCTACAAACACTGAATAATCTGAACTTGTCATTCTCTCATCTTAGATGGGACAGTAGTTCATTTACGGAAGCCCAGGCTTTGGCTGCTTATAAAGATGTTCATCCTTTCCTTAATAATACTGATCCCATGTCTAAAGAAATAAATCACAACTTGGTTGACCTTTTTGCTGAGATATTTCTAAAAATGTACTCTCAAGACATGGATAAACATGTGGTTTGAGAAGGGCACATACACACCTAACATTCCAGCCTTGAAAGTATAATTCCACAACAAAAGGCGACACAGCATAATCATGCTGCAGTCAGAAATGAAATATTCAAATAGGTTTATTTCATGGGAAGTACAGACTGTCAATCCAATCTCAAGGCAACTGTGGATTTCTGCAAGCGTTCTAATGCATTTTGTCTTTAAAAGGTAACAGTGACTATAACTACAATCATGTATATTTCTTTGGTCTTTGGTCAACTTTTATTGTGCAATTACAGTTTAGACATTGGAATGTTCCATGAAGTCCTCACATTTTTAATTGCTTTTGGCCAAGTAATACCCAGCTTAAATTTAATGTACTTTCCTTCTTGAATACAACTGAAGAACTCCCTCCTTGTTAGTTTAAAGACATTACATTTTTCCATTATGAATGACCATGTCCTGCACCCTGGATGGATAACTTCTTTGCAGATGGGCTACACTTGCCCTGCCCCGAGGAACAGAGGCATAGACTGCTGGGTGCATGAGGCCAAGGCCCACTATCAGGATTTGTAGGTTCGGATCACATCACGTATAACAGCCCTGCAGAGTGGGCAGTGGCCACCACCCTTGCCCCTCCACTGTTGGACGGCACATTCATAGCACATGCACATGTGACCACACATGTACAATACACTGTCAATGGGACGCTCACAGCAAATAGTGCATTCAGTTCCACTACCTCCTGTAGCCGCTGTTGCATCTACCCACTGCTGCATTGTTGCTGTCGAATCCAGCGTAGAATAGGATGTTGCTGATACAGGCTGTGGATTGACAGAAGTAATAAATGAAACAACTGACAGAATTCATTTTTAGCAATGAAAATTCCAACAGTGTTACATGCTATGTCAGGTACGGAAATTTCACATTACACTATGACACACATTATATAACATTTTGATTTCTAGGTTAGTACTGAACCACTAGCTGTCCGGAGAAAACTCTTGTCACTTACCTCGATGTAGGTATGACTGTAAGTGGAAAGCAGAGTGCCTGAGGAAGATGGCTGAAGATCAACAGGTACTGAAGGTTGTGATGACGGCAGATGATGCTGTGTTGTCACTGCAGGTGGTGGGCTCTGATGCTGATGCTGGTTATGCTGATTCTGTTGATTGAGGTAGTTTGAATGTGCTGGCGGGAGGTTCACTACAAGAACAGTACCCCCTCCCATTGATTGTTGATACTGTACCAACTCAGCAGTAGCTGTTGTAGTGGGTGGTGGTCCCGTGCAGCAGAACCGCTGTGAGACAGGTACTGGAACTGGCATGCCATTATGCTGGCTATGACTTTCTGATGGGACACTGCTGTTGCTGCTGCTGCCATTAGTTACACTGCAGGGCAGATTCACACGGAGACGACCAGCTGCTAGGGCAGGGTCAATGACTCTTGGTGGCGGAGAGGAATTTCTTGAACCTATGAAAGCAAACATTCAGAATTTAGTAAAATCATACCTGTAAAAATGATGCCTTCATTTATATAACCTGACCATAATTATCACCAGCTAATACTTATTATTGCATGTTACCATTATGATTTAAAACAAAGTTCCAGGATTGATGCTATCATGCAAGTATAGTTTAGCATACAAATCAATTGTAGCTATGCCTGTTAGTTAATGTTATAACCACCAGAGACTATTAAAAAGGAAGCAGTAGCTCAGTCAATTCATCTGTAGTAATTTTCGGGTGTTCACATCTTATATAAACACAGTAACGTCCAACACAACACATTTCTTTTCAACGCTGCATGTTTTGATTGATATCAATCATCATCAGGCATGTTACACAAATCCTTAAAACAAGGTAAAATGCTCTACTTGTGAGATCTATCCAATACCACAAGGTATACCTAGGTATATTGAAATAAAACTGTGTATTTATATAACTGACTGAATAAAATGGGATGGATACCATTAAATTTGGTTCATATATGCTATGATGAAGTTTTCATACAGACTTTCAATTCTTGAATATGCAAACTCTATAGGATTTTGCCCACAAATGTATAAGGGTAGATGGACAATTACATGACTGTGATTTGTGATGAGTGTAGACTTCAGGGGAAGGATAAGCTGATATCTGTAATTTTTGCACAATATTTCATCACACAAAACACCCTATTTGTGGAGCCATAAAATCATAACTGATGGCTTGTCAACACACAGACAGTGATAGGAGTATTATCTTAGAGAGTTATTGACCAAGATGGAAGAGAGGGAATGTTTTTTGACTATCTACTTAATTGGACTGGTGAGCTACCTGGATATGCAGAAAATCTTGATAATTGGATTTTTCTTTGAAAATAGGCTAATTTGGCAGTTTGAAGTTTGGCTGCTACTATTTACAGAATGTACCCGCATCTAAATCTTTCGACCACACCCGATATGAAATTCTAGAAGCCATAACACTGTGCTGTACTTGATCCGATAACCAGTAATTTCAAAGCAAGTTAGTTTTGTAGAATTCTCAACAAATTTACCTGAAGGGCCAAGCCGATCTGGATAACCAGTGTCTGGTTAAATGGAGTTCTACTGTACCTCTAAAATGGATGAATATGGTTTCTCTTTGTACATTACCACCCTTTCTACTGCTTGACTTCTTGGTATCAACAGTTTTTTCTGTATTGTTTCCTTGTCACATGTCTCAATAACATTTGCTGTATTTCCATGCCCTCATGGACATCAGTTTTGTGTCATGGGGATGACACAGTATTTTGCACTATACACAAAAATCATTCTCAACAAACACAACCCTACACAATCTGTTCTGTTGATATCAGGACTACGGGATTCTCATTTCAATGCTCTTTGCAACCGATATAATCAGAATGGTGTTATGCATTGCACAGCTAAAATCAAATATGTTTAGATATTACACTTCAGTTTTCGTCTTCCTTATTCCACTTCATCATGCCACAAGTCTCTTGAAACATGTGGGCAATCAGAGACTTCCCATTGAAATTTTAGCTGAGTATCTCTCACTAGTGTGCAACTAATCAGCAATTCAGCAGTCACAAATTAGTAGGGAACAAGAAGGCAATATCACTACCAACAGCACTGTAACCAGTGCAATATATGAGACTGACCTGAAGAGGTGTGTGGATGATGTGGCTCAACACAGCTGCCAAGGATGCGAACTTTCTGTGTGCTGCCATACACATCAAAGAATGCCCATAATTGTAGTGTCTGGTCCACATGCATGAACACCACTGGTGTACTACCATTCTTTGAGAACTGGACCTCACCTGTAACATTTAAGATATCACACAAAGAGTTCATAGAACAAAATGAAGGATGTGAAATTCTGGTAAAGTTTCTACATAAGACTGGGGTATACTGATTTCTCAGTATTAAACTAAACTAAACTCCGTGGCCTTAGTCCGCACGCGAACTATACCGACAGAGCGGCCGCCGCCGGTCGGCGAAGGTAGTGCCAACTTTTGCGGATAGAGGGGTGTCACGTGGTCAGCGCAA
>Ga0136643_10012590_pt1 | contig 12605 bp, 14 predicted proteins | sample TergutLab28metaG_FD_96883 | JGI IMG/M metagenome (GOLD analysis project Ga0136643, IMG submission 96883) | Labiotermes labralis P1 segment gut microbial communities from Petit-Saut dam, French Guiana - Lab288 P1 (version 3) (version 3) | ecosystem: Host-associated > Arthropoda: Insects >...
AACTATACGACCAATGTGGTAATTCAACAGAATAGTCGCAAGCTCCTGATGATGGATATATTAATGTCCGAAACATGTTAAGCACAAACGAATTGAAATAAAATAGCAAGTGACATCAAGTTGGTCTTTTATCTTCAACTATCACAATGATGCACGGTCCATTAAACACAAGATTCCCAAATCTTTATCTAACTGACAATCACGATGTTGTCAAGACTTGGTGAGATTGCAATATTCCAATCTTATATACTTCGTGAGATAATGGCACGGAAAGATGAGAAGAGAGTAGTTTTCAGAAAATTTGATTTAAAATAAAATGATGTTAATTAATAATAGGATCTCACATTTAATGCTTCTAAGCACCATATTATGGATCCCCTAGATTCTCTTGATCTTTTGTTCTTTTCTGTGCCCTTTTACTTTTCATTACTTTTGTGGTGTTCGGTGCTATTTCTGCCTTCCGAATCCTTTTCATATTTTACTTCTTCAGAGCATTCAGCGTGTTTGAACAAAATCTCACACTTAGTACGTTTAGGGCAGCATTAATTTTTGCTACACTACCATTACAACACACTACTATATTACACACCCCAAACTTAACTGTGTCAAGATTTACAAAACAGTTGTGGGTAACCTTGTCCAAATAACAGAGTTCAAACTTTCATTGGAATTCGCAGTTTTCCCATGAAGACATCTCTTCAGAGGATTTACACCACCAAGGTCCCCGAACAAAGGTTTAATTGCATCCGTAACACCAGCTAATTTACATGTAGAATGTTCAGGTTGATTTGCAACCCCAGAACTGGCACTGTTTTTCAATTTCCACCAACTATCGTCACCACTCAGGCAAAGAACATATTCGGGTTTCTCATTTGTTGACAGCTTGTGAAAAAGATAGCCCATGCAGCTCTTATCATGGCTTCCAAATTGTTGACATTCTTTATGATGACTAAACCACAATAGTTTTGTAATTTGTCTATTTCAGACTGAGTGAGGCGGAATTTGCTTCCAAGTATTTTGCCATTATGCAACTTTGTACCTAACATTTCTTTCACAAGTCTTTTCACTCTTGTTCCCATTCTTTACTGTACATAACCTATGCGTTCTAGTCTTGTTACAAGTATATCTGGTTCATAGGGCGTCTCTAAACCACCCTTTAGTGTGCCGTGCTGTCCCCATCCTCAAAAGATTTTATGTGATAAATATCCCGATACGAAAAAAATGATTGCAACTTCTGAGTACACCAGAAACATTCATTCCACCACTTGTTCCTTCATAGATATTTTTAAACTTATGTTCAGAGACTGGATTGATGTGACGAACAAAACAAAACTTGTTCATTATTTCCATATCTAAATCTTCCCCTTTGTCAAAGGAGGTACCTTATATTCAGGGAAGAGTGTCCACGTTTTGCCCGCTACCATCAAGACAAGCAGTGTATGTGACCCATCCTCTTTCTTGCCCTCTGCTAAAGCTCTTGTAGATGCTTCCATCATGGACGATTCACTCACTTCAGCTACTACTGAACTAATAACTTTATTAAAAGTATTGACATTTTTGGAAACTAAGATATATTCAGCATTGCACATAACAATTTACCCTCTTCTCTGTTTTTGCCAATTGACCTTAGGCCACACACTAAAGGGATCTTGTTATCATGTAACCTGCAATTGGTAGTATTTGAAGTCATCATATCTGCAGTATGATCACATTCCCAACATTTAATAACAAAATTGTTTGCAGTATATCTCCCCTTTGATGGATTTTCAAACAAAGAAGTAACACCACTACAATGTTTGCAATTAACGCACTTGTTTATGAAGCCACAAAGCAAGTTTAAATTAACTACAATATGCCAGTCTTCAGTGAAATCGCCATTACAAAAATTGTTCCCACCTACATTAATTTTGGTATTGACAAGTGGCATGTATCATTTTGTTGGCGGTACGGATATTATGGTTTTCAAAATGGCTTTTGCCACTTTATCAGCTTAAGGCAGTCTACGTTCCGAAAAGCTGTTTTCATATTCACAACTATGCATTTATTTCCTCTTAATTTTGGATTCCATGCAAACTTCTTTGTTCTAGGCATTTTCATATAAAAACTGAACACGTGCCACAGAGAAATTAAAGAAAAACAAGACAAGCCATATAATTATAACATCGTTGAGGGTCCTTCGTGCAACCATTGCTGCAGTGACAGAGCAATATGTATTACATACTCCTAGTGTGTATTTGTAGCCTTAGGTATCAGAATGCAGAACGCATGCGCCGTATTATATTTTATTACCGGCTGTAAAATATTTTTCCACATTATCTCACAAAAGGCACGATTTTCGAAAAAAGAATGTTACGGAGCAAAGATCAAATCTCATGAAAATCTGTCCAGTGGCAATCGAGTTGTTTCATGCAGATGGACGGACAGACACAGAGACAGACAGGACGAAACTAATAGTTATTTTTCGCAATTTTGGGAACGCGCATAAAGACTATAATGCTCGATACCGTTCGGTATGACTTTCGACACAACTGGCAGAGCGGGACGTATTACAGACGAAAGGTCCCATGAAACAGACAAAAATATTCACCTGTCACTAAAATTCTGGGAATACCAGCTCTTTTTGTTCTTGAGTGAAAAAAGTGGGTTTGATATTAAAAGAACATAGCCTTAGACAATAATTTATTTAAATTTAAACAGACGTCGAGTTTGAATAAAATTAATGCCGTTTGACGCAAAAAGAGTCGGGCATTTAAATAAGCTAAAACCTAAAAATCGCATTTCTGAGGCCTCACGACTCCTCTCTCCTCCTAAAGAATATTATCGGTTTAGTATCTAAAACATTTATGCAGCCTTAGGAAATGTATACGACAGCGCCGTCTTTAATATGGCTTGGGAAAACAGAAAAATTAACACAACTTCAGCTAAGTGGAGTTTATGTTACTAATGATTATTTAATGAAGAATGATCAATAGTTCTACTTCGAATGAAGAAATCTAAATTGTAATGATTACAGGATAGGGGTAAAATTAACGGAAATGATAAAATCGTCTAGGACTGACAGACGTATCTCTGGTTCAAGCACACTAATGTTTCAAAAACCGATTCTGTTTCCATCATTGGGTTATCACAACCCCAATGCAGAAGACGGAATGCCTGTGTTATGCCTCAGGCAGTGAGATATCAATCCCTACCGTTTAGTTTCTGGTTCAAGAGCAGGTCATTCATTGTTAAATATGTGGTGGACAAGGTGTCCACAAGTGCAGTAAGAACAGCGACCTGAGAAGAGCGTGTGAGAACAGGGAGATCAGGAGAGTGGTTGAGAACAGGGAGCGAAGGAGATTGGGTGGGATCAGGGAGCGAAGGAGAGTGTATGAAAAAAGGGAGAAAAGTAGAATGCGTTAGAATAGGGAGAGAAGGAGAATGTGTGAGAAAGGGTGCAAAGAAGAGTGTAAGAAAACAGGGAGGAAAGTGGAGCATGTTAGAACAGGGAGAGAAGGAGAGTGTGTGCGAACGGGGTACAACAGGAAATGTTTCGAAGCAGGTTGCTCAGGAGGGTGAGAACAGGGTAGGACAGTACATTTTTTGGAGCAGCAAGTTCAGGAGACTGTTTGAGAACAGGGTACAATAGTTAACGTATGGGAACAGGATATTTCGGAAGAGTGAGAAGATGGTGATTAGGAGAGTTTATCAGGATAGGGTGCTCAATGAATGTTCGAATCATTTTTAAATTACTTATACTGTGCACCGGTAAACAGCCATCTTATTCCAGAACCAATAAAATGCATAATATAGTTCTACTATTATTTATATAAAATGATAAACTCCAACCTGTTTCGATCCTTACAGGATCACCATCAGGAGTTACATATCGCTGTACATGTACACCATTTTTAGGAGGAAGAGTTTACATCACACTTTTACGTTTACTATATGATGTAAAAAATGTCAAGATTCAGCCTTTTGCAACAATTTTAGATGTGGTTTTATAGACGATTACTTCACGTGTGTATTCCCTGGTGATGAAACTGTAAAGATCGAATTAAGTTGGAGTTTAATAGTTTAAAAAAATAATAGTAAAAAAATACTGTGAGCGTAAATGTTTGTTAAAAAGCTTGGTTGTTTGACTTATGTTGCTCAGGAGTGAGAATATGGTGCTTAGGAGCGTTTTAGAACAGACTGCTCAGAGGAGTGTGTAAATAAAGGCAGCTCAGAAAAAAAGTGTGTGTGTGTGTGTGTATCTTTGTGCGTGTGAACCTCGTTTTAAGGCATGTGTATGAGACTGGGATACTAAAGGTAATATTTTGGTGTAAGTCGGATTCAGCAGGAGAAGGACAGAGGAAATTACATCATAATTTGTATCAAATAATATTAGGTGGAGATGAAAAACTCATTGAAAATTTACTCAGGATTGAAAACTGTGGACACCAAGAAGCATATAACGAGATAATATGGAAGTGGGTATTGAAGAAATAATGTGAGATTTGGAACGGAATTGCTCTGCCCCCAGGTAAAGTTCCAGTTTCTGGCCGCTGGGAATATGATACAGAAAATTCGAAATGAAAAAAATACATTTCTTGAATAGACATGAAACAATTGTGTCACAGGGACTAGGTTCAAATTATGGCATTCAGTTCTAAATGTACAGTAATTTTTTCCTGACATACATCTGTACTTCGAGATGTTAAATTTCTTACTACACGTAACAGAAACCCAGTAAAATGTTAACAGACTTGTTATTATGGAATGCTTTGCAATTAACAATTATTTTTATGGTAGGTTCCTTTTGTAATTTAATACTACAATTATCGTTGGTAAAATATTTTAAATATTTATGTAATTTCTTTGAAGTATTTTTACAATACACAAGTATACATTAGCAGTGCAAAACTCTTTAGTGTTTTTAACAACATCCGGGGGCTGGTTCCTGTAATGAAAAATGGAACTGTTATTCGATAAACTTTGTTGCATAAACCGTTAGTAATTTGCAAGGTACTTCTGAAGGCAATTCATCAATAGAATCGGGTTGAGCGAATATTTGATAAAATAAACAATTCCTTTATTGTGTACTTTAGATTTAGTTTCTTCAATTTTTTTTTGCAGTGATAGGTTTTACAGAATAATTGTAATGTTGTGTTTAATGTAATGTTACACATTTCATTGTCCTTGGGCTTCTCCATAGTACCCTGTGTTATCTGTTAAATATTTTGTAATGAAGAAGAAAGTTATACTTCATGACAACCGTGCAGGTTTGTTTAACACCATATGTTCAAAGACTAGCTTTTCGAAACCTTGACACAACCCACGCAAATGTCGATTGATTGTAATTCTAATTATAAAAAATAATAAAAATTGTTGTAATATTAATAATTTGTTTTCTAACATTCATACTGAACTTAATAAAGCTGTTTATATTTTTCTTCCGTATCTTAACACTTAGCGGGCCAATATCGAGTTAAACTCGATAGTCCTTTCCACTTTACGAGGTCCAATGTCCAGCTCTAATCGAAACGTCATTTTACAACGTTTTGTTTTGGTTTTTCCTAATGTCCTGTCGTTCAACGGCTGCTTTTGAACTTCGAAGATTAGACATTTCCTGGTAAATTAATTTTGACCAGACTGTGGTAATCCACTACAATTATTTGAACTGAAGAAGTTAGCGCGAAAGCAATGTAGCCTAAGGGACACAAAGAGAATGAAAAAATAAAGAATATTAAAAAATTATCTGTATTATGCCACAAATAAATGCGACTGTAACGCGATATCTTACACGAAATTAAAGTAGTCACCTGCTTCTACCTTTCAAGGTGTACCATGTGGATGAATTGAGCAGATTTCTCCAAAAATGTTTTATGCATATTTATACCAGTGTATACGGCATCAGATCCCAGAAGACAGCATTATTTATTATTACTGCTACGACAAACCCATTTTTGAAGTTGTTACTTATGCGGCAAGGGAGACAAAGTTGAATGGAAGGATTCACACTCAGCCCGTATCGTATCCACTGGACAGAATGCTGGTTGGTTCCCAAATCTCGAATAAACCTATCGGTGCCCTGCCGTACAATGCGAAATAAATCGCTTTACTGAGAATCATTTATAAGACTTCCACACCAGTTTTAATATCCCATGACAGACACTAAAGAACAGATAAAAACAGGCTGAACTTCTCGCCTTTTATTGCCTTCTGCTTTCACAGAGGTACGGTGGACGCAGAGAATGTAACACTTCTCAAGACCTCAAAGTTTGAGAACAAACTTTGGCAACAGAACAGTATATCGGAAAGTGGAAGTTCAGATTACAAGTTTTCTTTTTCTTCAGTGTTTACCTTCACATGTATTGGAAACATTTTGTACGGCCATTCAAACAATCACCTCGAAGTTTCGTCGTTGCCATCTCAAGGTCAATGCCTCGATATCTGACGCCAGGAGCGCATACAAGCTCTAGACATTTAGAACTTTGAAACAAACTCGTCTCCAAGAGATTTCCAATGTATAGCTGTTTCTATTTTGTCACTGGGACCCCTTATACACTTTTGGTAGTCTTACTCATTTCCTGTATCGAATGTGGAGCAAATATCTCAGATGCCTTCACGAAGAGTAAATTTGCCACTGTGCTTAAACACAATACAACATGAAGGCTTATGGAAGAGTGGAGGTATGTGACAGTTTTTTTTTTCTCGACGCTAGATGGTGGAAAGTGTTCAAAATCACGTCCCGGCCACTTTACCTCCGGCGAAAGAGCAGCCAGTATCCACGTGAAAGAAGATTGTGTGGGGACAAAGAGGCTTCTGGACGCTTGGGTAACAAAACACTCTCTTGCTCCTGAGGATAGAAAAACGAACCTTAAGAGAAAGGGGTATAAATGGCACTACGCTTTTATGCGTCACTGTGCTGTTTATGTTTACTAGTGAGCCAATGGAAAATTTGGTTAAGACAGAATCTCCGGAGAGAATTTATTTGGTCATCAACTGACTGGGTGGGTAACTAGGTTCTTAGAAGGCTCAAAGTTTTTAGAAGAATCTAACTTATTGTAGACGATCCAGTATTGTACACTGTGGACACAGTTGTTACAACGAATTTAGATTTTATCCTTACCACTCAATCACATGATATGTTGATGTGTACATGCTGAATTTGCCTCCCATTACCACACCAAGCTTCCAACTCTTGATCATGCTATATATGAAACCTTTCAAAAATTAATTTAATGAAGACTGTGGTCAGTGGATGCGAAAATATATAAAACGTACAAATCGTATTAAAGAATAATACAAGCCGTGTTTGCATTGAACTTAAATACGACTTGTCGAATGGAGCTTGATAAATCGGCTTTTGCATGCACTGCTATTTTTCTTAAAACTGGTATTTTCTCCGAATTAGAATTCAATTTTATTGCTTTGCTAGAAACGGTGGATTCTAAGCATGATGGAGCTGTACATGCTAACGTTTAAAGTGAATGCATTTCTCTCATTCACATCCATAACTGTCTCCTTCAACCGCGTAATTAGGATTCTCGCAGACTCCAAGAAATCTATCCGCGGCATAACAGCTACAAGCATGTGCCACAATGGATTCACAGTCTCGTACTGAACCACTGTTGTCTCACACAGCCGAAGTCTCATTAAACGAAACAGCAGAACAATGCACGAGTAATTCCTATCAGTTAGCCAGAGCATCAACTGAGATATCAAAATAACAACCGGCAGTATCCAGCACAAAACAGTTATCACAAATGATACTGAACAAAATATCTTCTGTCGCTGATGTTGCTGAAAGCAGGAGAGTAACAAGAAAACGTCGCAGTGATTGGAGCGAGATCCCTATTTCAAGCCCCTTCAGTATCAAACTGGAAGAAAAACGACTGGCAAATATATACAAGATTGAACAGAAGAAATAGAAGCAGAAAAACTTGTGGCAAAAGTTCACTCAGTAAATCACAAAAGACCAAAAGTCACAATACCAGTAGAACACGACAGAGATCCAGATTTAAAGCGGATTCTAAAGAATATAAAACAACCCAGTATGTTGCTTTTGTTGAATCTTTTAATGAGGACTGGAGAAAATGGTTCAAATTGGTGGTCTTTTCTTCTAAGGTAAAACGCTCATATAAAATATGCTATAAACTATACTCGTATTAGTCTCCTGTTGCCCGGCAACGCGGGCAGGCCAGCCACACACACACGTACGCACTTACCTTCCATACCACGCTACCCGTGAAGGCAAGGCACATTTAATATAAGTAGCTACTGTGGAAACCTCGCGACACGGCAGCCAAGGTACACACATTTACCTAGTTACCGTGGAAACCTTATGACTCGGGCAGGCAGGACACACTCATTTGCGTAGTTACTTTGAAAATCTGAAGAACATGTTTGTATGTACATTATACATTCCTAGTGGTGCCCGTAGATAGCTTGGAAACCCGACAAATATGCGTGTGTTTATATGAATATTACACGTCAGTATTATTGCCCGGCGATCCTTTATGTGGTTACCATGGAAACCTAAATTAATGGCTGCTGTTATATACCATTTGCCCATCCGTGAGAATGAATTTTGTGTATTGGGGTCTCCTGTCATCTTATGCCAGTCCGTGAAACTCGACCCTTCAGCCTAGTGAAGTCACCTGCCATCTGCTTGCGATTCTTGGAACTCCAGCTTGGAAGTGTGACATTTAGATCTTATGGAATGACAGTGCTAAAGTATAATGCAAGATACTTGACTAAGAGAAACTGACACTGACGAACTAGCAAAGAAACGTCTTCATCGTATATTTTTAGACAGAGGGTTAGGAAAGTAATTATAAGCGAGAGGTGAAGTGTTTTAGAAGCGTGGTGACGAAACGTCCAAAAGCGCAGGGAAGTGAAAAATGAGGAGTGATGTGATTTGAAGTGCAGTGCAGTGAAGTGATGCGAAGTGATAAACTTGGGTGAAATGTGTGTATTATTAATGATTTATAGTTACGTAACTGTATGTAGGTACTGTGCAGAATGTTATATCCATATCATTTGCTTATCTTTGTTATTTCCTAATTACTCGACTGTTGTTTATTAATATTCTTTGTATGTTCGATTTTTGTTTTGAATTTTTGTTTCCTATTTTGTGTATTCTGTGGTTTTTTTAAAATTGGTTTTGTGTTGTTTTGTGCACTGTTTCTCCTTTTGTGCTGTCTCTTGCCTATTTTTATACAAGTCTACAGACCCCTGCCACAGGGTGGAAACCCAGTTGCACTAAATAACTGTTACATCATATCCTTCAATAGGATATAACAGGTGTCTGGCGTTGGTTCGTACAAATCTCTATATAACATCCACGCAGTATGCATTACGTCATGGCTAGTCATGCTGTAATATTAGACTTGTTGTGCTCTTAATACTTTCTTCTAGTACAAGAAATTAAAATATGTTCAGATAGTTTTTGAAATTTATTTTTTTCAAATTAAAGAAATACAATTATTTACAAAACACATTACGTTACCGCCACAATCAGAACTTCCTCTACTCAGATACATCCTACAGTGTACTCAGAACATACCTAAGTAGGATCTACATAATTCACCCCAGTTCGAAAAAGAGCTCATTTTTGTCAAGTTTTCTTTTAGAAAGTCACCCTTCTGCAACATCTGTATAATGCTGAAACTCGTCAGTATATAAGTTGCACCTTTAAAAGTTTTAAGGAGACCATAATTATGTTTGAGTATTATTTTGAATGCTGTGTAGGTTATGATTTTAGATACGATGGCTGTGGATTATTTCAGTCATTTTCTATAACAGGCTGAGGGGGGAGGGGGGGGGACAAAGCCCACGTTACGGAAAACCAGCAAGGTCACATGCGACCCAAAAATGTCACTAAACCAGAGACATAATTGGGAACACGATAATGAACCTCTGGGTTCTGTAAACGTGGGCCAAATTATTTTGAGGAATTATAGACCCCATGCAGCATCCATGGATTTTTAAGTCAGTAAGGGTAGCAAGCTTTAACGGTAGGTTGTCGACTTTAACTTTCTTCGTGGATGTAATATTGGCTTGCTATTGCTGTTCTGGAATATTTGTAATTTCCTATAACTTATTTCCTAATGATTTTTATCCATTTTTGTAAATCAACATTCCTTTGACCTGTTTCCATTTACTAGGAAGAGAACAAGCCCTCGGGAACAGTGTGGGACAAACTAGTGAAGGCAAACGTTTCGACATTTCCAAGCCGGAGATTATTATGATCTGAAAATGCTTAAACAATTAATTAGGGCCTGGTAACACAGAGGTCCGGCGTAATTTAATTTGGGCGTCATGTATCTTCCGTCGTTGAGTCTAAAGACCGTGCAATCGGCTGTTTCAGACCTAATTTCAATAGACTAATTCGTGGGCTATTTAACTGTGCTTTGTTGATTCTAAGACTGTTTTAAAAATAAAATAAAACATTCTGTAGATTCTGGTGACCATGGAAGAGAAGTTATGATTAAAAATGTTTAAGGAAAGAACAGAATTTGGGACATATCAGAGTTGTTACTATGCTGTATTATTCTTCCAGTACAATGCATCCTCATTCAGAGTGGTCGGCACTCTGAATACCAAAATATCAATCTTCATATTTGCACCGTGCATCAGTGATGAATAAACACTTTATTATCCAACTAATGCACAATACATAATATGTAGATACAATTAAAATTATAAAATATTTAAAAGTGCTCCAACATTTCTCGGATCAAGGAGGATCTATCATCAGAGAACCTTGTACAGTGCACACGCACAACGTGTCAGAATATGCTGCCATAACACCGACTTTGTCCATGTCAACGAACACGATAGAATCATTCTTGTAATTTTTAGCCATGCACTGTACAAGGTTCTCTGATGATGGATCCTCCGTGATCCGAAACATGTTGGAGCACTTTTAAATATTTTATAATTTTAATTGTATCTACATATTATATATTGCGCATTAGTTGGATTATAAAATGTTTAACAAAAATATCATTTGACCTAATTTTCCCGCCTATGTTCATATTTTATATTCTTAAATATTTCAGTCATTATTTTGATTCGAAATTCAGGACAAGAGCAGCTAAACGCCCTCCTAAATTTTCGTATAGTTTTATGAGATGTTCTATAACAATCTCAGTAAATATGGCTGTGCGATGTCGATGATGAATATACAGGAACCCTGTTTTCCGGCGAATATTAGCCTGGGTAAAACCTCTGGGCCGGTCTAGACCAGGTGGAGAGAAGAAAAATAGTTGTTCCTACCGAGAATCGAACGTGGTTATTCAATTGACTGAGTTAACCTCCTCAAAACCATAAAGGCATACGGATATTTTCTTCAGTAACCGCTATTTATAGATGCCTGGTAGCTCAGTTAGTACAGTTATTATTGAAGACCTTACAATCAGACTTTAATTTCCATATGAGACTGAGATTTTCTACTCTCCACGGTATCCAGATTCTGGAGTCTGTCCACTGTGCACAGACGACTCCTCTCCAGGCCGTGACGCCATCACAAACCTCCATTTAATGTAGAAACTTACGCAAGACCGGAGCCGTACCTCCATTAGAAATCCAAGGTTCGCATTAGGTTCTGCAATCAATCCCTATTCTGTAAGAAGCCAAGGGTATTACAGAGTTGTGTGTTAATAAAAAATCTTGGATTCTCTGTCTCCCATGGTACCCAATTCATCACGAACAATGGGCCTCGCATCTAATTTATTACAATTTTAACCCTGTAATTTATAAGCCCACAGAGTCGTTCAAGACACGCCACTTTCGTGCTAATATTCTTCAGCAATACAGCAAAATGCAAATGTTATTTCTGATGTTTCGTGCTTATGATGAATTTGTGGCCTATATTACGGCGTTGGTAAATATTAGGATTCATTGGACGGGATTTAAGGCAGTGATCTTGGCGCAATTAGCTGCTAATTACCTAGAGTGGCTGGGGAAAACTCCTACAAACATATCTCTATTCTGACCTAGATTTTTGGAAGTTTTCCTCAGAATTTGATGTTTGTTGGACCGTGCATCATTGTGATAACTGAAGAATAAAAACCAATTAGATGCCACTTACTATTTTATTGTACTGCTTGTAGGTTCAACATGTTTCGGGCACTACTATGCCCATCATCAGGAGCTTGCGACTATAATGTTGATTACCACATTGGTCGTTTCGCTCTTGGTTTGCTGTAGGTTGGAGGTTAGGTGCGGTTAGGTTGGAGTAGTGTCCGGGCTGCAGGATAAAGTCGTGCTTTAGCCTGCAGCCCTGACACTAATCAACCTCATAGTCACCAGCTCCTGATGATGGGTATAGTAGTGGTCGAAACATGTTGAGCCTATAAGAAGTAAAATAAAATAATAAGTGGCATCTAGTTGGTTCTTATTCTTCAGTTTTCCTCAGAAATTTGAGGTATTTACATATTTTGAATATGGTATTAGCCCTAGTCGGTTCCACGTATTAGCCCTACTCAGTTCCATGTATTAGCCCTTCACAATTCCACATATTAGCCCTACTCAGTTCCATGTATTAACCCTACTCAGTTCCATGTATTAGCCCTACTCAGTTCCATGTATTAGCCCTACTCAGTTCCATGTATTAGCCCTACTCAGTTCCA
>Ga0136643_10012591_pt1 | contig 12604 bp, 8 predicted proteins | sample TergutLab28metaG_FD_96883 | JGI IMG/M metagenome (GOLD analysis project Ga0136643, IMG submission 96883) | Labiotermes labralis P1 segment gut microbial communities from Petit-Saut dam, French Guiana - Lab288 P1 (version 3) (version 3) | ecosystem: Host-associated > Arthropoda: Insects >...
CTATATTATGTGTCGTGTGTGGCTGTGGGTGAGTGTGTTTCTGCAAGCGTGTGGTGTTCTGTGGTCCTAGAACATTTTGTGTGTGGTATTTTGGTGTTTTATGCATCTGTATTGATGAGCAATATATAATAAAGCAAGTGTCATCTAGTTGGTCAACCATTATTCAGAAATAATATTAAATTTAAACTTTATGGCAGCTAAAAGTATTAAAGTACGGTTTTAGAATAATATTAATACCTGGGATTGGATGTGCCACACGTTAATACCAATAAACTCATCTACATTTATATACAGTTCGCTGTCTTTATCGTTGCACCGTGCATTTCCTAGAGTCATTTGATTAGCATACCAACTAATGCACATACATAAAATTTCACATTAAAACAATTAAAATTGCTCCAACATGTTTCGATCCTAAGATCATCTTCAGGGAGCTACACTGTTCTTTGCTAAAGTCACAAATGTGACTTTAGCAAGGAACAGAATAGCTCCCTGAAGATGATCTTAGGATCGAAACATGTTGGAGTGATTTTAAGTGTTTTAATGTGAAATTTTATGTATGTGCATTAGTACGCTAATTAAATGACAGTTCATTGTATTTACTCTTTCGTAGAAGGATATCAGATTTATCTTTATAACATTCCGTTCCCATGTAACGAATTTGCAGTCTCACTAAGCACATGTACCTTATTTGTAGCATGTGGTTCCATGCTATTCTGTATACTTAGGCTTCAACGATGATAAAAATTACGTAAGGCACTGTGTCTATGATAATTCAATAAAAGTGTGTAAGTATATGTTTTTCAAGAGACCTGAACCTTGCGTACGTTCATTCCACTTCAGCAGCTACGTGTAGCCTCAGCAAAGGCTGCGTCACTCGGTGTTCGTGCCCACATTCGGCGCACCTATAATTCCAACAGCGAAGTTCCTCTTCTTACAGTTGTTATTACATCTATTACACCGGCTAGCGTTTGATAAAGTCATTCTGAAGATCATTTTTAGAATGGCTATTCGAGTGAAATGGGATGGTCTTCCAGCACAGAATCGTTGCGTGATTGTAAATAACGAGAAGCGAATTCAAAAAATTCCAGCTTATTTATATGATGTATGTATACACTAGAATTTTAATGGCTTCATGTCCGAGCCTCCTACACACGACACACTGGTGGCACTGTTGTAGGAAAAATGGAACAGAGGTTAAGTTTAACACGTCGTTAGCAGTGTCACAGAGAAGATCTCGTGGGGACGTTAATCTAACAAGCAAATGCGTGTGCGTGTATGTGTATGCGTGCGAGTGTGTGTGTGTGTGTGCGTGCATACGTAAGTACGTACGTACGTACTTACGTATGTATGTATGTATGTATGTATGTATGTGTGTGTGTATGTAAGTATGTATGTATGTACTTACATGTATTGGTGTGTATGTGAGTGTATGTACTATGTATGTACGTATGTATGAATGTATTATGTGTATATGTATATAAACGTATGTATTATGTATGTTTGTATTATGTACATCTCTATGTACGTATGTTTGTTTCAATACATGTATGTACGTATGTATATATGTGTGTTTGTATACAAGAACGTATGTTTGTATGTATGTATATATGTATGTATGTATATATATATATATAGGTACTATGTATTTATTTATGTATGTATATGCATGTATGTTTTTATTTATGTATATATGTATGTTTGTATATATGTAAATATATGTATGTATGTGTGTGTGTACGTATATGTGTATGTATATGTGTATATATATATATGTGTGTGTGTGTGTGTGTTTACAGCCTGCATTATAAACACAGAAAAACAGTGTATAACATAATACCAATGCAGTATAACAGATTGACTTGCTGTCAGAACAGAATAATGGGCGATGTCGCCAAACAAATCTAAGGTTAAAGCAAAAATATTAAAAAGGTATATTATTTGCGTCCTAAGAAGAGCCCACATGCTGAAAATCCATACCTTTCAGGTCACAATCATAAAGAAACAAGTAAAAGAGCTACGTGACAGTCAGAAGGTACGATCGCTTGCACATTTTCAGTATTACAATATACAGACTTTCCCCGAATTACGCTTACGTTCCGGATGGTTCGTCGAAAATCGCAATTGGGCATACATATGGTCAACTGTACAAATACATAAAAGATGTCCAGCTGATATCCAAACTACAGCACACGGGTACGCGACTGGCTGCAGGGTGACCGCCCAGCCGCCAGTCTTAATGGCCAACAATATTCTTCCGCCACATTCGTCAAATTGCTCCTTTATTCCCGCAAGGAACATTTCGACGCGCGTTTCAAACATGCTCTCATTTAAATATTTTAAACGTATTTTTTAAATTTCGTTGGTACGCAGTCGCTAACTTGCAATTGCGTAGGACTGGAAGTGTAGGGTTATTAATGAATATGTGGTAAGATTTTGTGGTTTTGTTTAAAAGTAACAAGATAATTTTGTCCAAGAATACGCCGCAAACACTCCAAAAAAACTTCTGTAACTTACGTCTTTCTGCTTTAACTACAGTTACAAAACATTATCTAAGAGTTATGGAAACATTAAAAATTTAAATATCTTCCCTACGCACCATCGTCACTCAAAATTATGTATCTACGTTTACATGTGTGCGCGCGCTTATGTTTGTGTGTGTGTGTGTGTGTGTGTACTGCTGCCGGGCCTTCATGCATATGATACGGTATAGAACGGTATCAAAGTAACAAGGCTACGGAGAAGATTTCTACCTCTATCTTAAAGGTATTATTCTTTTCAATACACTGAAGACTTAGGCAACTAAAGTCCGAGACGCTGGTGCATATATATAAGTAAGGACGGTGTAATATCACACAATACCGGGATCTTCACTTTACATGTTTTTAGTGGGTCTAGATTCAGTGTTTGCAGAGTATGAGACCTGGGCGCCAGGCACTGTGCACAAGTTTACTCTGCAGCAAAATACACTCGTTATGTGGTGTCGCACCCCGCATGTTTACCCGAAACACAATTTCATACCAGTGTGGCAGTAGTTCTGCCCAACTGCCCTGATTCAGATTTGACATTTTTCGTTATCACTTAGAGGAAAACACCAAATTACTGGCATCGCGTTTATATATATATGTCATCCGTCTCTACTAAAATCTTAGGATCACTCGTCATCATCTGGTCACTCTCTGCGGGTAGCATGCAAATCGTCCTGCCACCCGATTTTTCGGTCTATTACCAATAGTAAAAGGTAAAGGTAAAGTGATCCCGCTACAGGCCCCGGTGTGGCCCAGAGGGTGGGTAGAGTTATAGCTCTACTCTTCCATGACCGCTGCACTAGAAGGCGGTGAGTGGTCAGCAGCACGCCCCGGCAGCACTTTACCCCCGGGATAGACCCATACACCCATTTTACAGGAGGCTGGGTGGGCCCCAGGTCCGGTCTGGACGTGCGGAAAATCTCTTCCACACCGGGATTCGATCCCGGACCGTCCAGCCCGTAGTCAGTCGCTATACCGACTGAGCTACCGGGCCCACATACATATTATAATAATAATGCTTAAAAATATAACCACGGAAACTCTTTTGCCAAACTGCCTCAGTTTTTCGTGTGAGTGTGTACAAACAGTAACATAATTATGTCTTAAAGAAACGCTATATATATATATATATTTATATATATAGACTATGGGATCCAATGTATGGCGTGGGGGAAAAATGGGACGGAAAAAATGTTACGAGAGGCAGCAATAAGTGTTATGTTCCATCAACATCACGAATCCCGCTGTCTTTCCCTCCCCTCCTGTTCACCCTTTGCGCGATGCCACGTGCATGGTGCTCCTTGGAAATGAAACGTGAGGCAGGAGTGGGCATGCATTATGTTAAAAGCGGAGCGGCGCTAATAAAACATTGGCCTGTCTCACTGACACTGCACTCTTGTGTTACTTTCGTGAAACGAAGAGCCAGAAGCACTCAACATTATGTGAAAACAAAGAAAACAAAAAACAAAAAAAACCTCAGTTTATTCTGGAGAGTGTAATAATATCGCAGTCTTCGGCTTACGGTCCACCTTCCTTGATTTCAAAATCCGTAAGAAGGAAACGCGCTCAAAATCATCGACAATAACTCGAATGAAATGGATTTTATAAATCTGTAAATTTTACACAGAAATGTGTTCAAAACACGAAAACAACAAGAATCTTTATCGTTGCGTGGTGCATTTTGTATTTTATTTAAGTAACACACCAACAAATACACATATATAGTCTTCAACAATCTAAAATTTACATTAAAACACTTAAAATGCTCCTACATGTTTCGATCATACGATCATCCTCAGGAAGCATAATTTGTTCCTTGTTAAAGTTACAGTTTTAATTTGGTGCTTCTTTTTTATTTACAGTCATGCTGCCACAGCACCAAATTAATATAACGAAGTAAATCAATAAGTGTTTTAAACTGTAACTTTAGCAAGGAACAAAGTATGCTCCCTGTGGATGATCGTATGATCGAAACGTGTAGGAGCGTTTTAGGTGTTTTAATGTAAATTTTTTATTATTGAAGACTATATATGTGCATCTGTTGGTGTGTTACTTAAATGAAGAAAATAAGAAGAAATTAATTTTTGAGACATATATGAAGCTCAATACAGTTTTAACTACATGTTTAATATATATGTTAAGCTCAAAGATCGAAAACGCTCACTGAACGGAAAAAACTACCACAACGCGTTGTGGCATTAGAGAAACAGCTACAACGCGAAATTGGGTGTTGTGGCCGTTTTTAAACAACCGCAACGCATTGTGGCATGTGAAGATATGCCATGATGCGAAAGTCGTGTTGTGGCTGTTGAAGCAAATGACCACAACGAGTTCGGACTTCATAAAAATACCACAAACCGCCGAGGAAGTGGCTCATCAACCAATGGATATCTTTTGTATGTTCGGTGTCCCATTCATACTGCAGACAATGGCCAATTTGCGAACACAATAATAAAAAACTTGGCTGATATGTGGCCAGGAATGAAGCTCGTGCGTGGAAAGCCGAGACAGTCTCAAAGTCAAGGATCAGTTGAAAGATCCAACCAAGATGTTCGAGACATGCTGGTTGCTTGGATGTCCGACAACAACACGAAAACCTGGTCTGAAGGACCACGGTTTATCCAAAGCAAGAAACACCGAGCTCCGTATTCAGTCATCAAGACAAGCCCTTATGAGGCTATGTTTGGAACGGCGCAGATGATCGGACTTGGGGATTCTCCGCTCACTGAAAACATGTACTGTTCAACAGAAACTGAAGAAGAACTTGAACAGCTTTTTAATGCAGTAATGAATAGTGGTCGAGACAATGAAGACGAGGAAGGGGGCAACCAACAGGATAGAAAAGATGAAGATGAAAATCAAACCAATGACACTTCAGAAGAAACGGTAGAAAAGAAAGACAACAAAAAAGTTTACTGTGTGAGTTGTGAGAAGGAGTCATCAGGTGCTCACAAGTATTCATTGTGTGACCAGTTTGTTCATGCTATTTGTGGAAGTTACAGCGAAGTCAGTGAGGGTTTCGGACTGAAAGTCACTTGCAACCTCTGTGTAAGGAAGAATCGAATCATCATTGAGCGAGAAGATGCAAAATCTGATCAGGAACAACAAGCTCAAAAAACGGTTTCTCTCTCAACTCAAGACTTCCAGCAGTTGATGTTGGGAAAAACGTTGTGGTCAGGGTGCCTGACCTTGATCGAGGACTTCTAGCCCCCAGAAATGTCCTAGCAGTCGTCGTTGATGTCAGCTCTTCTGGGTTTTATCTGTTGGGCACGAAGGAAGGCCTACTTGAGCGGCTGAATGCTCGCAATGAATTCACAACTGCCGACAACAACTTCATCGAGGCACATGATGTGCCCTCAATTTCACTATCTCTTCGGTCAGCCTCAATGATAACGTCTGGAAGTACTTAAGGATTTGTAAGCTGCCATTGTAAGACTTACAGCGTCGATAAATGTGCAAATGTCGTTCGAAAAATGTGAAGTGTAATTCTATGTGTCATTCTAACAGCTCCTGCAAAAATAAACGAGCTTCGCCATTGTTCTTCATTAGGCCTAGGTTACATATATTTTTATCAATAAATTACTAAACTTATAAACAATTAATTTAAAAAAAACCTTTCGCGTTGTGGCTGTTTTTCTCATACCACAACGCGTTGTGATCGTTTAAAAACAGCCACAACACCCAATTTCGCGCTGTGGCTGTTTCTCTAATGCCACAACGCGTTGTGGTCTTTTTCCCGCTCAATGAGCGTTTTCTATCTTTCAGCGTAACATACATAACTAACAACAAACTAACTAAACGATACTGAGCTCCTCGAGCAAATTTGGATCGGTTGCAACGTGCTACAAACGAAAAATATAAAAGAAATAAGATATACACCAGCCGTCTCTACAAAATTCGCCTGAAGTATCACAATGTTTATCATTTGAAATACGGCGTTTTATTATTACTAAATATTCAAAACAAATACAGTTACTTAAATTTCATGCATTACACAAATATATAATTTTTGTAAACTCCCGAAAGTGCGTATCTTATATGCTATGTATCTCACATGGGGAACGCGGTAGCACAGTGGTTAAGGTCGCTGTTTCGATCCCAGATGGTGCCAATGGATTTTTCATTGATGTAAAATCCTTCCGATCACACTATGGCCTTGGGGTCGACTCAGTCTCTAACAGAAATGAGTACCAGGAGCATTTCCTGGGAGTAAAGGCGGCCGGTGCGTAAGGGTGACAACCTACCACCATCCTGTGCCGTTGTCACGAAATCTGTGAGCCTTAACTTACTGCAACCCACTGCGCTACTCCAGGCCTGTAACGGGACTGATTTATCTTTTCGTTTATCTTACATAACACTAAGTGTGTAAGATACGAGATCTCTAACCACCAATGAAGCTCTAACTATTTCCCTTTTAAACTTTTGTCATCAGCTTTAAGACGGCTACCATCATTTGAAGAAACATGTAGCTGGCTTTACCTGTAACATAAAGTTGAGTTGACACTGAACATATTTACATACATTGTCATACCGTAAACACAACGGACACGAATCACACCAAACTTCTCAGTTTAAGCTGAAAATACATCTGAAAACCACGAAGATACAAGAGTGAAAATTAAAAGATTTCCATTAAACTCGGAGAAAGAACCGTTCAGATGAATGTATGTAAGTATAAACATTTTTGTGGGTCTTAAGGTAACAGACCTAACTTATGAAGCAGTGGGGAAATAAAGACAAACTTAACATAAACAGCTTTTCACCAATCACATTCATCTCCTTCTTACACGCACAGACTATGAGAACACGAGACAAAATCCAAGAGAAAAAGAAACGAAAATCTTAAATTTTATCAGAACTGAGGTACTAAGAACTTGCAAGATTTTCGTATGTTTTTATCGAAAAATTGCCGTCGTCAACACACAGACTTCGTATTTGCACGCGGTTGCATTAAGGTACATTTGAGAAAATGGGCCTGAGAAATTAATGTGAAATGAGCAGTGAGAGAAGGTTTGTTTCTTTGACATTTTCTCTGCCCTTAAAGTGTAAATAATGGTGAGAAACCAATGGGTTTACTACTCAGTCAACTAAAAATAAAAGTTAAACACAAAGCAAACCTTGTGTATTAATTATAATACGAGCACCGTTTAAAAAATTATTTGAAAACAAATATACAGCGTGATTCAAAACGATGGACTCTCTTTCGTTAATCTGTATTTCCTGAACTATACATGGTATGTGAATGATCTACATAACATTTGAAAGAAAAGATCCTATATTTTTAAATACCAAGGGTAGAGTGCTCACCTAGCGCAAATCCGTGCAGCAACATCAGTTGAGAGCAAAATGGCTACTATGCAGCACAAGGTATTTGCGTTTGTGAGTTCATTAAAACTCAGTCTGCGACTGCTGTGCAGCGTGCGTTTCGGCTTCGTTTCAACATTCAACCTCAAATGGGGAAGAGCATTTGTCGTTGGAATCACCAATTTGAACAAATATGCTGTCTGTGTAAAGAGCTCCGGCCGACCAGGTGTATCAGAGGAGAACGTGAGACGAATTCAAGAGAGTTTTGAGCGTAGCCCACGCAAGTCAACCCGTAGAGCGAGCAGACAACTTGGAATACCGCAACCAACTGTCTGGCGTGTATTGAGGCGCCGTTTACTGTTCAATTGAGTACATCTTTTTGAATCACCCTGTATTTTTAAACACACTTTATGGACAGACTTTGCATTCCAACATAACTACTTTTCAAGAATAATAATATTGTGTTAGTAATATATATTCCGTATCTGAATTTGTTACCTTACATTCTAACATAACCTTTACTAAAATGAATACTGTGTACCTATATTTCATGTAGAAATATTCCAAGAAATCACAAACCATACTCCGTTACTACGTGTTGCAACAGATTATCACGCGACACTTTGTGTAGAAAATTCGATGTTTGCTGTAGAAACTCCCTCAGAGGGAGAGCACATTATATGAATTTCCTCCTAGCGCTAACATTTTGTAACTTTTAGTGAGTAAAATAAGAGACAATTAGATTCCAAGAAACGCCAACTAAACGAATTAGTTCCCAGAAAGTAACAAATTTCCGTCAATAATCACTCACAAGGGTAGCGATTGGGCGGTACGTTAAGTTTGTGAGACGGGGGAATAGCTTCTACCCAAAGTAAAACATTTTCTCTCTCTCTGTCTCTTTCTCTCTGTTCCGCTTCAACGACGATTACAGAAGAGGAAACGGAATAGGTAGGAAGGAAAAGGGGAAGCAAAAACTTGGAGTTGCAGGAACAACAGAAAATGTAATTTGTGTTTCGTCAGTCTCATTACCACCCACACTCAGCAATAGATTGTGTAATCGAATTTTCTGTCTCCCTCTCAGAATAATCAAGTCCTTTCCTATGCTCTAGCAACCCAACATACCAACTTCTGGCACGCAGAAATTTTCATGATCTGGGACAGGGGTGTAATAGCGATCATTAGGCAGGTCCGCTAGGCTGCTGAACGAAGAAAGGCTGAAGAAAATTTTATTTTAAAATGCTAGTATTCTGTGTGAGATCTACTCTTCAAGAGCAGTGACAGAACATCATCTCAACTTCATCTAAATGTTTATGTCAATTTTCTTAAAATACTTTTACACGTATGTCTCCTAAGACTGAAAATATTTTTTAACTTTGACGTTACTGAAAGGTGGAAAGAAAATTAAAAGTCTTCATCACGCCTCTGTTAAATCAGCCTCATATGATCTTTATCGTTGCACCGTGCATTTCGTACAGTCACTTAATCAGCACACCAACTAATGCAGATACAAAATTTTTTTACGTTAAAACACTTAAAATCGCTCCAACGTGTTTCGATCCTAAGATCATCTTCAGGGAACTATACTGTTCTTTGCTAAAGTCACATTTTTAAAAACACTCACTGATTGATTTTCCTATATTAACTTGGTGCTGTGGCAGCATGTCGTATTGTGCAAGTCGTACGCTGCTCAGAATGCGACTGAGTGTGGGTGTGTGTCGTGTGTTATGTTGCGTGAGATGAGATGAGATGATATTAGGATCGAAACATGTTGGGGCGATTTTAAATGTTTTAATGTAAAAAAATATATATGTGCATTAGTTGGTGTGCTGGTTAAACAGCCTTATATGAATTTAGAAAAATATGTGATAAAACTACTGTTACATGTATAGCAGCAAGAATGACAACAATACTAAAAGGACCCAGACTAAATATGTGTCTAACATCACAATCCTAACAATGGGGCCAAGAAGCGACAACACCCAGGTCTTTTTGTTTGCCATTAAATGCAGATAGTAGCTAATGGAAGACAATCACAAAATGAATACTTTCTATGATGATATGGGGGAAATGTGTTTGCATTACCCAGGTCTGAGGCATAAGATATGTAAAGAAACATTCAATTCTACATGAAGAAAAATTCGAAGGGAAACGTCTATTACAAGAATTAAGACTGTGTAGAGATTTGTAAAAAACGGCAAAAGGTAAACGGTCTTTTGATACTTCTCTTCCGCTACTACCATTATTAGGTAATAAATTTAAATATCAGACATTCAGTGAGATGTAGAAAAATAAATACTGCTGTTTTGAGGGTTGGTATACCAAGTAGTCTGTTAAATACATTCCTTTTCATAATGTAATCCGGGATTACAAAAATTCATTATAGGAAAACCGTAGTACACGTATTTACGAAACATGTACAGATAGAAGGAACAACGCAAAAATTTTTTTTCCAGTAAGTTATTTTTTTATCGTAGTTCACATTTCTGCCGCTAGGGGATGCGAGTGTATGTAGTGAGAAAATAGCCGCTCCGGTGGTGCACACACCGAATAACTCTAGTTGCCAAAAAAAAACTTTCCTGTTTTCCTGTGGCTGTGAACAATTCCATTAAGGTAGGTCCTTTGGTTTTCTTGTTATAAATGTTTGTAATCACGGAGAACATTATGAAACGCTCTGTATGTACCAGCGTTGCAGAGAAACTGGTTGCGTTCATTATCAGAGTCGAAGCGGAATGAAGAAGGGGATTCCCCGGAAAAATTGGTATACTGGTATATCAGGCGTCACATCCCAGACAACAGCAATCGTCAAAAGCCATTTAAGTAATCAAAATATGCATTATAGACAAGAGGCATTCTGTCCGACAGCATTACCAGTTTCTATTATTATATGCAGACCTGTTTGATATATGACAACCACTTTTAAATCAAAGAAATTATAGTGTAAGTTGCACCAAAAGTGCAAGATGCAGCAAACAGACCTTTCAAGCACGTTAGGTCTACAAATTAGGATTCTTAGTATCTCATAATAACTGCAATGAATAATAAACAACACCCATTAACATGGCGTCAAACGACAGAACTTAAATACTCTTCAAAACCTCATAAAGCCTCAGTTCACTCACATTATTGCATTGTTGCAACTCGTGCTTCAAACATTGACGTCAGCAAGAAGTCGTGAATGTATTATGAAATATAATAATAATAATAATAATAATAATAATAATATTTTTCCATGTGTAACAACAGTAAAGAGTAATTATTGTCACACAATCGACAATGTTCAAACCACTTCCTTGCAGGGTCCTTCTCTCGTAATGATATGACAAAAACTGAATGATTCGTCAAAATATGTGAAGGCCTGTATACCCCTGAACTAAATCTTGTACAGTCAATGGTCCTTATTACGTTTCACCTCATCCCAGTCACCGCTACTCCTGCTGATGCCCTTTCCACCACCAAATAAACTACAAGCAAAATTAAGTGGCATCAGCGTTACTCAGAAATTTGTTCCGTTCTGTTGAAAATATATGAAACTGACACAGAAACTTATGCATAATTCAACTATCAAAATTCATTCGGCATAATTATAAATTTCATAGATTGGAGCCTGTATGGTTTTGATGTCCTATTTTGCGTTAAAGTATTCTCTAGAAATTTAAAATTGCTGCTATGAAGAAATAAAACCTAATGCGTGGAAAAAATTGCATCGTTTGGGAGGAATGGAAATGAATATTTCAATATTCGTTACACAAGAACTTGAAGTCGGAGAATTATCTACTACAGGCTGTCACCGTATTTACAAACATACGGGACATAATCTAGGCAAAATATTTTTTCTAGAGAAGATAATGATAATAAAAGCATTGCCTTCACAGTTACTTACTTACTTACTTCATGGAGCTGAATCCATCTCGAGAATCTAACATTTTCGCAGCTAGTCAAGGAATTTTCCGCATTTTATGAAAACCAAAGGTTCATTACATCATTCACAAGTGCCCGCACCTGTCCCTATCCTGAGCCAACTCGACCAGTTAACGACCCTAAATCCCAATTCCTGAATATCCATCTTAATATTATCCTTCCATCTACGTCTGGTTCTTCCAAGTGGTCTCTTTCCCTCAGGTTTCCCCACCAAAACCCTGTAAACACCTATCCTCTCCCCATGCATATTACATGCCCCGCCCATCTCATTATTCTCGATTTGGTCACCCGAACAATATTGGGTGAGGAGTGCAGATCATTAAGCTTCTCAAAACGTAGTTTTTTCCACTACCCTGTTAGCTCGTCCCACATAGGAACCAACGTACTCTTCAGCACCCTATTCACAAACACCCTCAGCCTACGTTCCTCCCACAATGTCAGCGACCAATTTTCACACCCACACAAAACAACACACAAAAAGTATAGTTCTGTTTATCTTAAAAGTTAAATTTTTGGATAGTAAACTGGAAGACTAAAGATTCTGCACCGAACTATAACAAGCATTCCCCGACTTCAATCTGCTCTTATTTTCTTCCTGAATACAATTTTGATTTACTTAGGTTCTTCCCAAATATTTGAACTCTTCTGCCCTTTCAAAGGAGTTACTATCAATCTTTATATTGTGACTTTGTTCTGCATCCTGATCTCAAGAAATGACCATGTACTTGGTCTTATCAGCACTTACTTCCTTACTTACTTACTTACTCCATGGTGCCGAGTCCTTCTTGAGAAGCTAACTGGTTTGCAGCTAGTCAAGAAATTCCCCGCATTTCATGGAACCCGAAGGTTCATTA
>Ga0136643_10012592_pt1 | contig 12603 bp, 6 predicted proteins | sample TergutLab28metaG_FD_96883 | JGI IMG/M metagenome (GOLD analysis project Ga0136643, IMG submission 96883) | Labiotermes labralis P1 segment gut microbial communities from Petit-Saut dam, French Guiana - Lab288 P1 (version 3) (version 3) | ecosystem: Host-associated > Arthropoda: Insects >...
ATTTAAAACCACATAATTGGATTAAAATGGATTTAAAATATTTTAAATCCATTTTAATCCAATTATGTGGTTTTAAATGGTTTGACAAATATGTGCAATTAGTTGGTTTTAATAAATATATAATTTGTATATCAGTGCTCCTTGAAGATGGCTGTAAGTCATAGCCGAAATATGTTGGAGTAGCTTCTTGTATATGTGGAAAAGTGATATATGTTGTGCAGTTTGTTGGAAATAAATTTATATATGTGTCTTACAGTGCTTTTATGGCATATCGCTTTCATTTTCTTGCTTGCGTTGTAATTGTACCCCACCTCTTTTTGATTGTGTTTTCTGTTGTTTCATGGGTTTCGGCTCTAACTTCAGTACTTCAGTGTTCTGAGGTCTTCTGATTAATTTTAAACTTTCCAGCTGGTTTATTTTTATCTTCCTCTGGCTGGTACAGAGACTGGCTATGTCTAATGGGCTTGATAGAAAAAGATTTTTGTATTTCAGCATTTTGGGCTACACTCTGCCAATCAGAAGGCCACCATCAATACATTTCTTTCTATCTAGTTTATGTAAGGTCTGTCTGATTATTCCCAAAGCCACTCAAACTGAATATGATAACCATTACTCTTGCCTAAACTTTTGAAAAACTTCATCCCTCTCTTCCCTAGACGACGCCAAATCCCTAAAGTCAATCAGCTGCAACTATGACATTCCTTTCACCTGAGGCCAGAAGCAGCTTCATCTTCTGAACATACTTCTTTAATCTGATGTTTATTGGGCCGTGCATCATTGTGATAACTGAAGAATAAAAAAACCAACTAGACGCCACTAATTATTTTATTGTACTTCTTATGGGCTCAACATGTTTCGGGCACTACTATGTCCATCATCAGGAGCTTGCGACTATGATGTTGATTACCACATTGGTCGTTTCGTTCTTGGGTTGCTGTATGTTGGAGGTTAGGTGCGGTTAGGCTGGAGTGGTGTCCGGGCTGCAGCCCGGACACTACTCCAGCCTAACCGCTACTCCAGTCAGAACCAAACTCCAACAATAAAATTATGAGAGGCATCTAGTTGGTTTTTATTCTTCAGTTAGCATCAAGAATAGTATGCAGCTTTGTAAGTTCTCGCAGTTTTTTCCTCCTCTGAAGAAGCAGACAGTAGACAGTGGAGTGACACAAACGTTATTGCTTGATGATCTAGCGTTTTAACAAGTAGTTCCTGATATTAACACAGACGAAACCATTAATCAACAATGCTTGCCAAATTTTCAGTTTGTGCCGCATTTGGCACCTGTGACTTTCGTTCGTTATTCCTGCCTTAGACGAAAGTTACTGAATTATTCAACAGCTGAACTAAAAATACTGAGTGTCGGGCACGTGGTGTGGTAAAGGAAAGCTAAATTTTTCCACGTGCCTGAGCACACAGAGGGCATGCAGCCAAAGATTTGCGGACTCTAGGTCTCAGTGATAGCTGGAGAAGAGTGTTCAGTTCCCGTTCCAAACAAAGTTGAAAGTTTTAGAGATTAGCGTACTTGCTTCATGATCTGGAGATGCTTAGTTCTAAACTCTTTCAAGAGATAAACTAATCTGCCTGCTGGATCTTCGGCTTTTCTTTCCGCTCCCCTCCTGGTGCATTAAAACCATGGAGACTTCCTTCCACATCCTTTACAATTCGTTATTTACTTAACAGCCTATAATTCGACGCTGCGTAATCTGTGTAACTGAAAGTGCAGTAAATCAAATCAAGTGTCATAAATAACGAGACGGTGTTACAGACGCACTGACAAAAGCAATATGAGGATCGGTCTGAAAATAATTTCACTTTGTGTACACTTCTTTAACCAATGAACCTTGGAATATCCTCGTACAACTATGGTCTAGCGCCCAACGTTTATCATATTTTGTAAGTGCTGAAGCAAAACGTTGGCGCCCACAAACTTAAAGATGATCGCAAGGTGGAAAAAGTTGTGACACGATGGCTGATAACAAAGGAGAGGGACGTATATCAACCGAATACAGAAATTCGTTCCATTACAAGCATTTCCCAAATTTCAAACAAGTTACCTTCCGGAATGTCCGGGGCACGTGGAATTTTGCGCTTGTCGGAAATGGGTAAACATACATTCAAATATAAACCTATACAAGGCAGTCCACTTGAAATCCAAACTGCTACATACTGGAACGCTTCCGGCTGCAGTATAATATGTGTCATCGCTCAGCAATATTCTTCCGCCATCTTCACCTCATTGCACTCTCACTCCCGAAAAGAAAAATTCTGCGCTTTTAAAATAAGTCACAATTCATTTTTTTTATTTCTTCTATAATTGCGTCATTCTGAAATTGCGCAACTTCAAATTACCTAAGTCGGGGACTGCCTGTACAAAATGGTCACCTCATCTGTGGCCGAGAATGTGTTGGAGGCGGTCGGATATGAGTTGAATTAAATCTGAACTGCTCTTATTAGCGGTAAAAAAGAACCCCAGATATAAGCAATGTATACTTGTTTTATGACCGACCCTCGTCCATACTGCTTGCGTTTGCTGTGCTGTCAGTAACAGTAAGATCTTGTTATACCGTTCATAACTTTATGTTTGTTTGTTTGTTTTTTTTTTTTAAATTTGAAACTGTAGTTCGCAGTGCTGCTTAAATTAATTATTGTTAGTAATTTTCAGTTCAAATGCAGACCGCAGACCTACTGATTCTCTTAGCAGATACTAATATTTAGATTAAATCTGATACAGTTTTGCTAGGCGTAAATAATTATGTCAAACATAACTGCTAAAGTGATATTCAAATATTGTGGTAAATATTTTAGTACTATTCGATCCTCATTCCAAATATTCTTTACTTCCATGCAGAGGTCAATAATTCTTATGTTGAGTGTTCTTCGTTGTTTAAAATTTCAACAAGTACACATCGCAATATTGAAAATAAAAAGGACGATATCTCAAGCGTGTAACAAGGTCTTCCGTTTGTATGTAATTATTCGCAGACTTTACTTTACTATTAATAGTGTGACCGAAGGAAATTATTGTCTAATTCAAAGCATTAAAAAGAACAACATCATTCAGTCTTTTAAAATATGGTATTAAATTAATTCGACTCTATCAGCAGACAATCCAGAATATTTGCTTTGGTCTGTACTTACTGCATGGATCAGAGTCTTTCTTGAGAAAGTAACAGGTTTTCAGCTAGTCAAGAAATTCCCCGCATTTTGTGGAACCCGAAGGTTCACTGCAGCATTCACACGTGCCCACCACCTGAGACACCTCGGTCTAGTCCATATCCCCACATCGAACTTCCTGCAGATCTATCTTAATATTATCCTCCCATCTACGCTTGGGTCTCCCAAGCGGTTCTTTACCTCAGATTTCCCCACCAAAACCCTGTACACGCCTGTCCTCTCTCCCATACGCGCTACATGCCCCTACAATCTCATTCTTCTCGATTTTATCATCCGAAGAATATTGGGTGAGGAGTACAGATCGTTAAGCTCCTCTACTTGCTGTGTATATAGTCTTATTATCGCAATAATAATAATAAAAATAATATAAATGAAATTAAAAAATTTGGGATTTTTTGTGTCACATCGTTTTATAACAGGGCGGGGTTCAGCCAACGTCTACAGAGCACTGCACTTCCCTGGATTATGCAGTACGTGGCAGTAATCCCCGTTAAAATCCGTTGCGCAGTGTAACAAAATTATTTGTCGCCAAAGCACGTAATTACCAACAAATAGCATTAACTGCTTTTTTCGTATCAAAACTAATTGAATACATGGAATGCTGATTTCAATGAGGACTGTGTATTATGTCACGACCAACATCCTTTTGTACGAACAGTCACTTTCACGGAGTCCCGAGTGAAGCATGTGATAAAAAACAAATGTTTATACTTATATTCGGTTGAAAATTTTTTATGGCAATTCTTATAGCACGTTCATTCGAAATCGGTTGATTCCTTACACAGATGTAACACGCGGTCGGACAGACACTAGCTCCCATTTATGAATACGCGCTAAGAAATTCCACAATTTGACAATGAATTCAACAACACTGAAAATCCGTAATATACTGCAAAGATAAGAAAGCCAAAAATTGTCAAACCTGCGCCGATTTGCCAGACGCGGTCGTCAGTGTGGAAATGTAATACTGCCTGGGAAATTGAAGGAAAGCCCAAAGTGAAATCCAGCATCTTAACGAATGGAGCAAAACCACGAAACTTGAAATGAAGCAATCTGCGAGAAGCTGTATAGAATACCAGTGAACCACAACCATCTACCCTCCATACTTGCATTATCAACCGTTAACTACCTGGCTTCAATAAATGCCCCTATTTCCATCAGCCCTGTGCAAATTTAAAACCAGTTTTCAGAAACTCCTTTCGTTTAACCTCCGAAGGCCCGGAAAAAAGAAGTTACGTGACGGCTTGAAAAGCCCTTGAGACCGGGCACGTCGTTATTAGGAGTTAGCATTGTGCTTGCCTGAGCAACTTACCATGCGGTTGTCAGTTGTGAAAATAAATTACTTCATAACCTTATTCATATTCAGTAATTAATATTTAGATTATTCCCACAACACCGCTCCACGTTTTGAAATTTAAACTGCGAGAATAAATGTGGGTTCTGTGTAGAGAAGATATTAATTTCTTAAGAGCCAAGGCCAGCAGACGTGACGAAGACGAAGCAGATCCAACCTAGCAAGTTTCTTAAATGAAAAAAACCAAAAGAAATTTTGTTTCTGAACAATTAGCTAATGTACGCAAATAGTAATTTTGCGTACATTATCTACTTGATTGCTGCTTCGACCTATAGACTACAAGTTCATTGCTGAGAGCTAGCAATCCTGTCTTATAAATAGCGTTGGTGCGAAGGAATATACTGTGGAAGTCGCAGAAACATTGGTGTAGGAGGGGTGGATAATATTAAAATGTACCTTACATGGGAAGGAGAATTAAATTTAAATGGCGTAAATCAGGATCCCGTGGCTATGTGCTTGTAATCATGTTAATGGTGACAAGTCTTCAAGTTATCATGGCAATGTGGTTGAGGACACTGTCCTTCTGGCGGATGACGAGGCACCACTCTGTAATCCGATCTCACCGTTTGGAACGAACAAGAAGAGGACCGACCCTGCCCTGGCTTTCCTCTCGGACCTCTAGACCATTGAAGTTGAAGACTTTTGTTAATAATACTTTGGCTTCCACAAGCGATGCCGAATTTTCTGGCTAACTACTGTCACATGCCAATTTATTTAGCCCCCTAAACGCCAAGATGGTCGCCGTCCAAACTGACACAGTATACCAGTACACACACATCCATTTAGCTCCGTATGTGTAGGTGTATCAGTAACATGTCTGTTATTTTATGTGTGTACAGTTAACTAAGTCCAAGTGTAAAGCTACTATAATTAAGCTAACTAAATACCACGATGTTATATGCATACTTGTAATGTAGAAGAGAAAGGGGTACGTACATTATTAAAATGTAATGGAACAAACAAGTGGAGAGGAAACTTTTAGACAATAAATGGCTATACATAAAGGAAGAAATAACATACAAGATAACGACCGGCTGTAACAAGAACACAGAATTAAAAATTTTGGTAAATTTTTGTACAAAGTAAAATAAAAAGGGAAAATGAACTAACAACGAACGGTGCAAGGTCTAGAGGAAATGAGACAGGAGAGATTGTAATTAGAAATGTGTTACTAAATAAATAAATATATATATATATATATAAGGAGATAGGATTAACAACAGAGAGAATGTAATGATTAGTTTAAGTATATCTTAGCCGCTAGTAATAAAAATAACGAATGTGTACTGCCATAAACCATTTTATCTAAAATGTAAACGGAACTAAACTAATAAATTTGATATGACTTGATATCGTAGTGCTGGAAACACTGAACATATTTACGTAAATACCTTGAAGTTACGAAATAATATTCTGACAATATACGCTTGGTGTTGCAATGGTATAATACTGATCGAGGTAATTTCCTTATTTAATAAAACTAACAGTGAATTACTGGCTAGCATAATTTCCAGTTCGTCATATTTTCAGAATAAAAATAAGTGTGTAATTACAGTATGGAAACAAATTATGTGTGTCAGTAGGAAAGCTACAGCTCTGTCCAACAGTAATTTGATAGACTCTGCAACTCTAAATAAAGCTTTTTCGATTCCCAGTGAAAATTAATTTTCTTACATCTGCCGTATTCAAGAGTGTAGAGTTACAAGGCGGATTTATTCCACTCGACATTGCTGAGGTCTGCCTAAGCGAGCGAAAGATTAACACTGAATCAACGCCTACATTCTAAGGGCGCTTTTACGCTCTGTGAGAGCATTACACACGCGGGTAATTTTCTACTAAGGGAAAGATTTTTCGCTAATTGTCCTTCTTTTCTTGTAGAAAACTCGTCTCTGAGGTTTAATTTTACACACAATTTTTAAAAGGTCACTGAACAGCTTTGCAATTTTGTTAAACAACCTCCTTGGAGGATCTGAAGAGGAAATTTACTCGCCAGAAAGAGATTCGGATAAGGCAAATTTTATAACGCAAGAGAGAAAGGCTGTGGTCTTCGTTACATTGTTAAGAACATATACGTGTATCCTGTGCATATAGCTTATATACATACATATACGACATTTTCTCTCCGCCAGATATGCCTCCGGGGTTTAATGAAATTCGTGTTACTACTTAAATTTTATCCCAGACTTCTTGAATGAACATTGAATAGCTTCGAAATTACGTGAGTGAAATGCAAACATCTAGTTGAAAATTTAGTGTATTAAAGTAATTCGTTTGCTAAACCGTATTTAGTAGAATAATTTTGTGGATTAATTCGGTAGATTAATTCAGGTCAGAATTGGATCATTTTAAGAATACGACTTCTTTCAAAAGTAAAGATGAGTTTTAATCTTCCACTTTTATCCTTCTTAAATAAAATAATAGACTTAGGAAATCCTTTTCTTTGCATGTGTGTAATTAATCGTAACGTCAGAAGCAATTAACTGATTGCCAGGAAATTTAATACGAATTTCGTTCACTGCAGGCAGGCGTTGTTAATTCACTGTTATTTTGGTAGTGTGTCAGACAAAAATTTTTGAAGTGGACCCAATATAAGCGCTCCTTAATTTAGGTTTCTGAATGTTCGTGTGGTAATAGATCTTTGTAAAAATGCACAGCTTGAGTGAAGACAGCGTTTTTGTAAGAAGTAAAATATTGTGGCAGCTGTGTTAGGAATACACACGTTTGTATGACCGTATTGTGTAAATATGTCTAAGGGTTATGCTCTATAACAATTGTAAAATAATTTCAACGGGAAGAATTATGCAAATGTAAATTCCCTGATCGTGGTCCAACAGGACAGAAAATTTGCTGGAATAAGATATGAGTGCCATTGGCAGCCACATACATACACGTGGAAGATTTTTGTTGCACTGTTATTGAGATTTTGTGACACGATGATTATATTTGTTCAACAATTTAATACATACGTGTATTTAAATAAATTCGTAAGTGAATTTTAAATGCTGTCAAGTTGCAAATTTTTGAATTTATGTAACAAAATTCATGTAGTAAAATCCATACTCAATAACAATAATAATAATAATTACTATCATAATGATGATGATAATAATTTTTATGAAACTAATTCAAAATAAAGATCAACAAATTAAAAATTGATTCGAATGCGTTTAGATGTTATGCCCATCTGCTGAGAAGACGAAAATACTGACCAAACAGTTCAATAATATTTTTCGATTAGTTTATAATTTTACAGTGCTTGAGTATGTAATGAATACAAGGTGCGCAGTAATGTATTTCTACACAGTATTAAAATACTGTTTCAAACCGTCAGTTCAGTTAGGTGAATACGATTGAATTCGAGAGTTATGTTGAGAAAAGCGTTGTGTATGTTGTCTTCATCTGGGACTCAGTTTCTACTGGCCAGTCCTTCATATCGGGTAAAATAATCTACATGTGCTTAGTTGTACTACTGCAGTAACTGGCCAGTAGAGCGTAGCCGGTACAGCGACTCACTATGGGTTTGACGTCCTGTGTTTGAACCTCCGTAGTGGGGGGGGGGGTGAAATTTTCCACACCTTTCCAGACAAGCTCCCAGGCCCAACCAGCCTCCTGTACAAAGGGTACCGGTTTTCCCGTAGAATAAGCAGCCGGGACTTAGCGTCAACCATCCACCTCTATCTAGCCCCTAGGACGGCAGTCCCCAAACTGTGGGCTACGGCGCCTCTGGTTATGTTAGAACATTGTTTTTCTTTCAATTTATGAATATTATTCGCTCAAAAGGCTACTAATTTTTTAGGACAAATAGTTATTAACTTATTTGAAACGAACTATTTAACAAAGAGAAGTGTTAGGTGATTCTTTTGGCCTAGGGGCGCCATAAAAATGTCTGAGGTAATAAGGACGCCGTGAACCGAGAAAGTTTGGGAACCGTTTCTCTAGGAAATGAATGGGTAGAGCTATAACTGTATTATTTTTTAATGTGTGTCAATGCCGTTGGTCAAAACCGAAACGTAACAATAAAAAATCAGTCTGTACATAACACTCTCTTAAGGCGACCAAGAAAGCTACACGTTTCGTGTGTGTAAAACAGCCATCAACAGGCTTCGTATTTCAGATGTGCTTCAAAGGAATTCACATGTCTATTGCCATGCATTCCATAATAAAACTTACAGGGGAGATCTCATCCTTACTATAATATTTGTGGAAATTACATTTGGGATAGCCTTAATAAAGTGTTGTGTGTAGACTTGTATTGTTACTTATGTATGTTCTTCCGACGCGGCTTCATCATGAATACATCGTCTTGCTGATATTTCTATCAGCCCAAAATACAAACAAAGACTACTGTCAACGTATCAACGAACCCTACGTCTATGTACCTCTCATGTGTACAGCGACGTACTTGGAAAACATAAGTTGTTTCAGTATATCACGATCCAGGCGAATGGCTGTGTGACGAGATATGGAAATGGTCAATAACAATAAAGCGATTTAAAATTTCTGCGTATTAAACAGAGAACACAGCGCGTTCACGTTCCAGACAAACACTGTCTTGATCGGGATATAAACAGAAGTTTGATTTTGATAGTGTTTTTACAATACATAACCAATTTAGATTATCCAGTGAAAGCGTTATAAATGTAGGCGCAGAGAAGACATTTCTCTCCGCGTCTTTATGGATTGAACAGTAAATATGGTACAGGTAAAACATTACAGGTGTGTCCATAATTCCCCTTCATTCGACCGCGCTAGCAGCTCACAGGAGTCCTGGTAAGCCCTCCTTCCTACGTCAGTGGGGGTTATAAGAACAGAGATGAAAGTAAGTAGAAACAGAGATACAGAGAGACGAAGAAAGATGAAATGGATAGACAGAGCGCAAGGAACGCATTTGTCTGTTGGACTGAGCCAGAGTAAATTAAATCTTGCTCAATTAGAAGGCAGCCATCTGTGTTAGACCAGCCACCAACAGTTTCAGCGGTTCAGAAGATAATCGCAAAAGGCTCAATCACACGGTCTCTTTGATGTAGTCATTGCCTGTTCACTAGGCTGCTAAAACTCTCGCCTAACAGAGCGTAGGAACCTTATATAGTATTTCTCACCCTCTCGAAGTACCCCAAGCAAATCAATTACAGCCTACAAAGGAAGGAAAGAAGCGTATTTGAACATTCGTACAGAAACATTACTACATGTCTTAATATGATAACTAACGTAAATGAACAGAATGTCCGCAACGGCAAAAGTGTGTCGGTAACTTCTGACCCTGTAAAGCCAAAGTTCCACCTGATACAACACAAAGATAATCATGTTTTCCCTCCGTAGTGAATATCTTAGTAATATCCATACAATATACGCCGATACAGTATTGACTGATTGGTCCTTACATGTTCTCTGTGAGGTATGAAATTAAGTTTTATGTTGTCTACAATTTATGCGAAAGTAAAGAAAAGTGTTTTATTTAACGATGCTGACAGTTGCGAGAATTTACAGCGTTGATGTCAGGTGAATGAAATGTGAGTGCGGATCCACGCATCTGACAGAAGTAACATTCACACAACTCTGCGTGTTGAAGCTTATTTCTTTCTTCTCGTGTCAAACGTTTTCATAATGCGAATTCATCCACATTAGAAACCGGGGTGTGCTTTTTTTGCGGTGCCAGTAAAAATGGTCAAAATGTTTAGCACAAATTAACAAAACAACACCGAGCGTTTCAGTTGAGTGAGTAATACTCTTTGTATTTGGAATTACCGGAATTTTGTGTTTATGGTTCCGTGCATTCGCTGATCTATTAATAATTATCCGATGAAATAAACACAAAACATTCTATTTATTATTCTGCAAGGTCACTCTACATGTCCATCCGACGTGGCCAAGCTTGGCCACGTCGGAGGGAGGTAGCTGCACAAAAAATATGACCAGTACCGGAGGCTGCAGTTACAGTTTTGTGTAGTCATGATGATGGGTGTGTTTGACACCCGAAACATGTAGAGTGAACTTGCAGAAAAATAAATAGACTGCTTTGTGTTGCATCTCGTTGGACAATTATTAATATGGAAGTACCTGGTTCAAATCCCGGTACGTAGACCGGATATCTTGACTGAAAATATGCTCACGTTTTCTTTGTTATACCGAGCCAAATCATTTAAATGAATCATGGAAACGTCATTCTACACGTCTTACAGTTCAGTAATCTTCATATAATTGAATATTCTACGATAACAGCAGTCATGTGTTTTGCTAAATAAATCGACAAAACAATAATATAAACACTAAACTGCCGTAAGCATATAATTTTGTGTCTGTCACAATGTAACCGCCTCTTTTAAATATTTTAATTATCCCAAAAACTCCTACCTCTCCCAGGATGGAGGAGAGGAATTTGTAGCATAAACAGAAATTTGTGTTTTTACTAACATGGTCAGCTTTTCTCTTGATCTCACTCGAATTTTGTCCAGCGGCTACTGGTGGTTAAAGAACAGAAGTATAAAGTTGGGCATTCACAGATTTTAAGATTGCACGCAGTTTTAAACTCCAATACAGGGCCTTGGGCTTAGGCACGCAGACAAATTCACACATTTAATGTCTAATTACGGAGTTAATGTTGCCTTGAAATTTTGTAGTATTCTGTTCGTGAGCAGAGTGTTTTCTGTAGAGGACAGAGAGTGAGGGACACTAAAATGTTGTAATTGGTTGAAAATCACGAGCATTCTTACCTCGAATTTCCTGGCTGACTTCCGCCAGTAGTTGTGTTAGTTCTTCAACACGGTCCGATACGAGACGCAACGTCACATTTGTCGCCTGTGACGCTTCTGGGCCATGAAGCGTCACAAGCACCGCTGTTGTTCGGCCAGGAGCAGCCACTTCCGGTGTTACAACAGAGAATCCCCTAAAACAGAGACACATGGCCCTCTAGAGTATTACTAATGAAAGAGAAGACACACAAAAATAAACAAATTGCTACATGTAACCTTAAAAATTATATACTTCGCTTGTACTGGATCAAGAACACATTGCTAAGGCTAACAAGGCTACTTCGAATATGCTATGTCGATGTGTAGAAAGACAAAACAAGAATGACTGAGTAAATCTGTGTTTGTAACGAAGTCTCTAAACAAGCAAACAAATCAAACTGAATAGGAATCAGTGGCATACCTCTCACATAATCAAATAGTTTATATTTTGCAATACTAAAATAAAATTAAATACGTACTCCGTCTGACACACCTATCTGTTTATTTAATTATTTTTCTATTATTGGCTACTAGTTTAGGCCTCAAAAGTCCATCATCAGGACAATATGCAGAAAAACTTAAAAATGCTGATGCATATAGTAGAGTTCGTCAACTCAACACAACTTAGTACAGACAACACAACTAAAAGCTGGTAATAATTATAAAAACTAATGATGAATATAAATGGGATATAATAAAATTAACGAGTTGTAACATATGCATCAGTTTCTTTTAATAAAACCAATTAGATTCACTAATTTCTCAAAATTTATTTTTGGAACAAAACTCTACGTGTTTCGGACAGTTCCTCTGTCCATCATCAAGAGTTTTTCACTGTACACATAGCAATGGTGTATGTCATAGAGTTTTCCTGACACGTAGAGTTTTGTTCCAAAAATAAATTTGAGAAATCAGTGAATCTGGTTGTTTTTATTATAAGAATTTATGACGATGCACGGTCACCTGAACATCAAATATGCACCAACATTTTAAAGTTTTTGTAAACATTGGCATGATTATGGCCTTTTGAGGCCGAAACTATTAGCCAATGATAGGAAAATAGTAAAATAAACAGATAGTTGTGCCAGACGGTGTACATATTTAATTTTATTTTAGTATTGCACTTTAAACACAACGGGATGTTCTCTAACAAAAAACAATTATACTTTGGTTACTTGGGGACCGCGGTAGCACAGTGGTTAAGGTTCTGTGATACAAATCGGAAGGTCGCTGGTTCGATCCCAGCTGGTGTCACTGGAATTTATCATTGACATAAAATCCTTCCGATCGCACTATGGCCCTGGGGTCGACCCAGCCTCTAACAGAAATGAGTACCAGGAGTATTTC
>Ga0136643_10012599_pt1 | contig 12599 bp, 9 predicted proteins | sample TergutLab28metaG_FD_96883 | JGI IMG/M metagenome (GOLD analysis project Ga0136643, IMG submission 96883) | Labiotermes labralis P1 segment gut microbial communities from Petit-Saut dam, French Guiana - Lab288 P1 (version 3) (version 3) | ecosystem: Host-associated > Arthropoda: Insects >...
TTGTGAAATCCTCGTTGTGCAGCTTTCTACTGTCTCCTGCTGCTTCCTCCCTCTAAGGTACATTTTTTCTCCTCAGCACCCTGTTTTTGAATAACCCCCTGTTGAAAGTTGCATGAGCAACTTTTCAATTGCCAGGTGCTCACTAGCCTACAGCAGACTGCAGACCTGGGCAGGCATGCGAATGAGCGCTAGGGTATGTTTCGACGAATCTTTCGCACTTACTCGTGCTGGTCGTGACGAATGAGGAAGTTGCAACTGCGTTTTTGGACTGGAAGCTGGAAGGAGTTGTGGAGGGGGTCGATCCATGAGACGTGTTTTCTTTGCGGCAGCAAGATGAGCAGTCGCAGTGTTAGCTGTTGTGCGCACAGACTTAGTTAATTGGCTGTGCATCCTTTGTCATTACTTGTGTGCAACTGCGTCGTAGCTCGCGATCTAGACGCCCACTACCTAACAGATCTGGGGCTTCACACGAGCACATGGGTAGACGTTTTAATGTTACATAGCCTTTTAAACCCAAAGACTAACAAAAGCCACGAATGCATGATCATGTCCCGTTGGTTCACCGAAACTCATGTTCTGTCACTGACGTAAATACGGCAGAGGCGGCGGTCTGTACTGGTTGCTGCACTTAGTTCCGTATGCTGGACGTAGCGTTTGTTTAAGAATGACGGAGGGTGCGTTCCTCAAGTCCGTGACAGTACTGTATTTGCTCACAAAATTGTTTCAAGTTCCACGAGAGCGTAACAACCCAACGATGGAGCGTAGTATAGAGTGTTAGATATGATGTTATTTCACTTATGCAAATGTTGTAGGTGACAGTACGGCTGGGAGCAACGTCTCATACATTTATGTACAGTGGAGTATGCTAGAACGAACGTAATTGGTTACAGAACCTCGTTAATTATAGCATCTGTTCGTTCTAGCATACACTGATATATATGTACTTAGGTGTAATCCGTTCCAGACCCACAGCCTAGAGCAAAGTTACCATCCAACACAACCATTTAAACAGAAAAAATATAATACAAAATCAGTATAAGTGTACAAATAATATAAATTTAATATATTTAACTTTTATACACTGTAATGTAAATTTGAAAAGCATCAACAATATCTTAGTGTCTAAGTTAATTAGCTTTCTCATTCTATTTTACCGGCTCATGGCTAAAATTGTATAGCAGAATAATTAAAAAAATATTTTCACTACTGAAGGCGCAAATAAGCAGATAACAGAACTAAATCGATAATTGAATCTTACAAACGATAACAACGAGGATAACTGACGCTCTAATCAAAGCAGAAGGACCGACACGTCATGCGCACGCGCATGCTACGTCGGCCGATAGTTTTTCTCCGCGTTCGTTGTAGCACCCTGATTTTATTGATAAAAACTGTTCATTGTAGCATTCTTTCGTTGTAGCATACCCCACTGTATTACATGGTTGTTTTGTATGCACTGCATACGCACGCACGTCACTCACACATCAAGTAAAAGTAATGATTCACACATTCGGAATGTTTCCGCCAGGACACGTCTGGTGCACACTGGGCATTACCGCTATCCCAGATTCCAATACGAAGACGTTGGACGTGCTTCCAGAAGAGGAAATCTGTCCGGTGCGAGCAGAATGTTAATGCTAAAGAGTGTCTGCGAGTGCAGAAACGGATAGACTTGCGTGTCGTGTGGGTTGCTCGCCGTGGAACCAAATGGCGGTTTTTACGGATACATTTTTGTGTAACGGGAACCCTGATGAAAGTTATAAAATTTGTGATCATCGGCAAGAGAGTCGTTACGTAACTGACATTGTAAGATGATACATAATTGTGTAACCCTTGAGGAAGTGAGATTCTTCTCAATTATGTAAATACGGCTGTGAGGTAAATGTAGCGCAGTGGTGCACTCAGTAACCTCTGTTTAAAAATGTTAATTGCAACTGTCTTAACGCAGTTAAAATCATGTAACATTATAATAGCTGCTGCAACATGTTTCGGTTTACGTAAACCATCATCAGGGAGCCCTCAGTCTGTGCTTCGCTAAAGTTACAATGTTGACTTCGGTTACATATCGTTATTTGAAGTTACAGGTATTGTGGCTGCAATCTGCACAGTGCACGATCCACACGCTTATAACAGGACTGAACAAAATATGCAGCCACAATACCGATAACTTCAAATAGCGATATGTAACCGAATTCAACATTGTAACTTAAGCGAAGCACAGGCTGAGAGCTCCCTGATGATGGTTTATGTAAACGGAAACATGTTGAAGCAACTATTATTATTTTAAACGATTTTAACTTTTTAACAATTTTATAATAATTTGGGTGCGTTAGTTGGACAACTGAAGGACTTAATACCATCAACATGCACTGTGCAACTACGAAGATTGTCTTAACACAGTTTTACCCCAACCAAAATATGCCAGTTTGGATTGTATGGTGTTTCGTAATGCAGTGGTTAAGATTCTGGAGTTCTCGTATCATGTTCGTTTTGTTAGCAGAAATCCTCAGCGTACTAGGTTATTACTTAGAGTCATAAGTTTTGTTATTGTGGGTACGGCGTTGCATAGAGACGTAACTATTAATCTTGAGAAACCGACAGCCCCTGTCATGAAATTTCCAATCTTTTATGAAGCCCGAAGTGCCATCGCCTGTTTTAAATGAGCCCGACACTGACTCGTTAGCTGAGCGAGCTAAATAGTTTGCGTTATCATTCTGTAGTCACTTGTGACAGGTTCATAGCCTCTTCCAAAGTTTATTCTCCACAGAGTGTGATCTAGCGCCTCTTCTTTCAATTTCCAGTGTCCCCCTCTTTCGTAGGGGCACGTGGTGGCGCAGTTGGTTGAGGCACTGCGCTACAAGCCAGAAGGTAGCGGGTTTGATTCCCGATGGTGTCATTGGAATTTTTCATTGACATAATCCTTCCGGCCGCACAATGACCCTTGGATTGACTCAGCGTCTAACAGAAATGAGTACCAGGAGCATTTCCTGTGGGTTAAGGCGGCCGCACAATGACCCTTGGATTGACTCAGCGTCTAACAGAAATGAGTACCAGGAGCATTTCCTGTGGGTTAAGGCGGCCGGTGCTTAGGGCTGACAACCTTACCACCTTCATGTGCTGATTGTCTTGAAATCTGGGAGCCTCAACCTCCCGGAACCCTCAGGGCCTGTCCAGGCATGTAATGGGATTGCTTTACCTTTACCTTTACCTCTTTTCCTTAAGGTTATCCAGTAGTTGCGTACGTTTTCTTCGTCGTCTTTCGTCCCCTCTACATTCCATTCAGTAACGTGGATTAGAACAGTGTTTCTCAACTGCCGGCCCGCGGCCCCTTATCGGGCCCTGGCATCAATTATACCGGGTCCCGAAAGGTTCTCCTGGAATTTGTCATTTTAATTTTCTAAGAATTTTTCAGGAATAAATATTTTATAGTGGATATATTCTGAGGAGAGTAATATTCGTGAATGTGTCGAAAAGCTCAGACCCAGATGTTGGCCTGAGGAAACTAAAATATGTTACAAGATTTCATTAGTCCAATGATTGATAACTGATTAAATGTAATTTTATATTTGTCAACATGTCACACCGTATACGTAAGTGTACTCTTTATGATTGTGTCATAATTAATGATTAATACTTATGGTAGTTTAATATATGAACTTAAAAAAATTGGAAAGGTATTTACGAGTAAATATGTTGGGACCGGGCCGCGGTCTCACAGAGGTTGAGAAACACTGGATTAGAAGGCAGTTCCTTCGCAAGGTGGGACCAATCCAGTTAGCCTACGTAGGACGTTCCTTTCCACTTCGACTCTATGTAGAACTCCATTTCTCACAAGACCGGTTCAGCCGATCCTCTTGATCCTTCTCCAGCACCACAATTCAGAACTTCTCTCCTATTTAAAATGTAGACAGAAATTATTGCCACGTCCATGTGCATGTCTCCCATACGGTGTGGATTACGGAAGCCCGTTGGTAAGTCGTTGTTGGAATTCCATTTTGGGAACCGGACATTTTATCGTCTGTTGGTTCAGTGTCCGTTCATTCTGTGTTGTCAGTAGCGTACATTTAATTTGTACATTTTGTACTGTTTGCTTGGAACCAGTCTTCTGGAGACTCGTGATTCCAAATATCATGTCAATTTCCCCGTTTGTTTTGTAGTTCCAAAGAATCCATTAAACGTCGATGATTGTGTGAGGATTCGCATGCAATATGCCCCTTATATTTTGTTAAATACAAAATGTGCACTAACAGTGATGTGTCTGAATGGGGGTTGCTTCTTCAGTCTTTACGGATTTAGACCTCTGGCTTGTACCAGTTCAGAATTTGTGATACATTGCATCTTACAGACGTTTTGGAGGAATCTTTGGGCGGGGGATCGGCCCTTATTAAGGCCTGTCCCTCCACAGGTCAACACAGAGAGATACGGTGGTGGTGGTGGTGGTCTTCAAGGAATGGGCCTTTTCGCCTCTTCTGTCTTTAGTCTTCCATCTCAAGATGTACAGAAAACCACGTCCCCTGGTTGCGTTTTGAGCTCCATGCAAGATGTACAAATTCCCTTTACACTTGCTGGGTAGCCCCTCTGACTCCTACTGATCGACGTGCCCAGTGTCCCAGCCAGGGTCATCGGCGTACGCACACTTGTACAACACCGTAAGGTGGAGACAACGCGGACACATATCCGTTCCCCGAGTGGTATATGAACCAGCGACCTTTCTGTTTGAATGGTCGAAGACAATCGGTAGCTGCTGCAATCAGCTTTATGACACTGCCACTTGGGGCTTAGATGTATACGTTGCCTCTATTTTTTCCCATAGGTGGAGGTTTTACGAAGGGCCAGTTCGTCTCCCAAGGGGGTCTTACCAAATGTCTACAACCACGATTCAGAAACCGGAAACTCCGGGTAGCTGTGGCCCACATGATGGGGTTAGATAGGTGTTAGTCGTATGTAACCAAGTTGTTGGTTGCTGCGATTATAAGGCGACTGGGGTAGGTGAATGAATATGGAACATGAATGGTATGAGACAAACAGGTGAAGAATGAAGTATTCGGGGAAGAAAACTGTCCCACTGCCACTTTGTCCACCACAAAGACCACACGGACTGGCCTGCGGTGAATATAGTCCTCCATCTGCCTCACGTGCCGGAGGAACTTGCTGCGTCCTTCTGCATCGGATACTGGAGGACTGCCTCCATCTGCATCAGCACCTACCGGAGGAACTCAATGCCTCCATCTGCATGAGCACCTACCGGAGGAACTTGCCTCCATCTGCATCACTTACCAGAGGAACTTAACTCCATCTGCATCACCTACCGGAGGAACTTCCCTCCATCTGCATCACATACCAGAGGAACTTGCCTCCACCTGCATCATTTACCAGAGGAACGTGCGTCCATCTGCATCACCTACCGGAGGAACTTGCCTCCATCTGCTGGAAGACCTTTAAATGCATCCTTCTGTATCACCTATGGGAGAAACGTACTCCTTCATTTGCATAACGTGTCGGAGGAACTTACTACCTCAATTTGCGTCACCTACTGGAGGAACTTAAATGCGTTCATGTGCACCACCTACCACTCTGCAAGAACATGCCAGATGGTGTTGCAGACCTTGCCGGAGTTTACAGTCCCTTACTCGCGTTGTTTGCAAGCTATTTTCGTTTGTTTGAATTGCCCAACGTAACTGTTAAAATTCAACAACGAATCCTCACATCGGTGCTGTCTGAGCGTTGTGTGCTGTCCCCCCTACTTCCTAAACGTACGTAGAACACCTGTCCCCATCCCTCGCCGCCGCCAGTCCACGTGCCCCTTGCCGTAACCCATCTGTCATACTGCGACGTCCGCAGAGACCTTTGCATTCTCGAGTCTTAGTTCAGTGGACGACCGGCGGTTTGAATTGTTGTGCTTAACAGGAGTGCTAGTTTTCGAGAAGTGATTTGCGCCTGTTTCTGTACTTTTCACTTTGTGTGTGTGTCGTAACGTGACTGGTTTGGATCTTCGTTTGGAGGACGGTAAGTGGGGGTAAAATGGTTGTTTTGGGTTCTCAGCTGTCTATGAAACAAATGCCAGTATAGGTAAAGGTAAATTCCCTTTCCGCTGCATGCAGGCATACAGAAGCAGAAATATAGCTCCTCATTCAATTCTAGGTAGAGGTGAGTGGTCAGCTTCAGGCCCCAGTCGCTTTGCTCCCGGGGGAGAACCGCGGTAGGGTAGGGCCCCGTAGCCGGTCTGGACGTTTCGGAGAAAGAATCTCTTGAGCCTACCGGGATTCGGACCCCTGACCGTTCAGTCCGTCCTGTAACTAATATGAGAGCTCAAATCGCAACCTTATTGAGCATTTTTGTGTGTGTGTTTTTATCTGTTATGACCGGAACTAATACTAAACCGCAAAGCGTAGACTAGTTGGATAACATTTTGTTTTTATCTCTTTTGGCTGTCACTGATTCGAAAAGTCGGAGATAGATAGATCTCTACCATACAAAATGGGAAACGTCGGCGGTAAAAAGCCTGGAGCCCCAGTTCTAGGTTGCTGGACATTTCATTTCTCCAGACAAATAGGTTAGGTCGCTCTCACACGGAACTGTACCTTTGGTACGACGGCAGTGCGATGATACGGTAGGTACGACACGGTATGTGCCCCACACCCACGATGTGCATTGCTGGATTATGAACTTTTTATCAGACGATGAAAACACGTTTGTTACCTGGTTGATAAGGAGGAAGAGGTAACAAGAAGGACGTACTGAATTCATCCGTACTTGCAACACAGATGGTTGAACTGACAGATTACAGAGAAGATTAAAACTGAAGAAAGAAAAAATTGTACATATTAAGGGGGGTTTCTCTCAAAATTCGAGTGTATTAGTCATCAGCATATTTCAGTGACTACTTCAGCTGAAGGATGAATCACGTAAAACGCTTGATATCATAGTGTATACAAAACCTGTTTTTTTTACATTTCGATTTGGGGGCTGCAACCTGGAGACCCCCTCCCCTTCCCCCATCCCCTCCTTGGGTGCGCGCTTGCAAGCTGGCTTAAACTTGTAAAGCAGCTCAAAAGCCAGTGATATTGCCACCCTCTTTGACTATATGTTAACGGCTGGGCAACAGACGACACAGCATGTTGAGTCGTGGTCGTCGTCGTCGTCGTCCAACTTTATCAGCCTGTCGTGAACACATCGTACAGTGTGCAAGATGCCATTTGAAACAGAGGGCTGAGTAGCTTATCGTGTCGCCATCTGATCGTCATCATACAGTATATTACGTAGGGTCCAGTGTGCATCAGCGTCCTGTACGCGATTGAGGTTTTTGTACATAGACTGGCGACAGGAATTTGCGATGGCGTCTGTCGAAAGAATTTTTGATGTCGGTGGTACTGCTGAATTATTCCGCGGAATGACAAAGCTCGGAAATCATGACATCGGAGTTTAGTACAGTAGAACTGCACTTACACGGATTAGTTCGGACGGCTAGCCATCCGGATATGCAGAAAATCCAGATAATTGGATTTTTATTTGAAAATGGGCTACATTGGCAGCTGGAAGTCTAAACCTTTCGACCACGCCTGATTTGAAGTTCTAAAAGCCATAACACTCTACTCTGCTTGCCCAGATACCCGTTATTAAAGGCAAGTTAGTTTTATAGAATTCTCGACATATTTCCGCGAAGGGCCAAGCTGATCCGGATAACCAGCGTACGGTTAAGTGGAGTTCTGGTGTATTAATTATTCCCAGCTTGTATCTGGTCTGGAATAGTGGCTTGTTCCGATTAGATTCATGTTCAAGGATGTCCGAAGAACCAAAAGAGCTGGGACAGCCCGGTGAGTCCAATAACCAGGCTACTCCTTTGGCGACGGGGGAATCGGGCATGGTAGTCGGCGCGGGCCTAGATTTTTCTTTACTGCATAGCATCGAAGCCCGTTATAGGGCTCACCCGGTCTCCTGTCTAATTCGTACCGGGGATAATGCTGCCGAGGTTTGAAGCTGATGACTGACCTCCATATAGTGCTGACATTAAGGAAGCGCGGAACTGAACCTCTCCCTTAAACGCGTGATGCTGGTTTGGGCATAATGACTAATATAAACATTTTCCAAGAAGCGAAGTTGCTTCTCGGACTGTACTGAAATCGGAAATAGGGAATATTCTGAAGCCTCCATTACAAGCGTCAAATGTGGAAACGTACTGCGGTTTGGTATTCTGACGTCCAGAGTTCTGTGACACCGCCGGCAATATGTGCAGTATCGTGACAGGGAAGGTGATGGTGTTCCACACACCACGCGCCAGTTCGGAACATCTAAATCACATGTGTAATGGTTCCGTTCGTCGCTGATCTATATTAATAATTGTCCAACGAGATGCAACACAAAGCAGTCTATTTATTATTCTGCAAGTTCACTATACATGTTTGGGTGTCAACCACACCCATCATCAGAAGTACACAATCCTGTAACTACAGCCTCCGGTAATGGTCATATTTTTTGTGCGGCTGCCTCCCTCCGACGTGGCTAACTTGACGTCGTTGGAGGGAGGTAGCTGCTTTGTGTTGCGTCTCGTTGGACAGTTGTTAATATATAACTGAATCACAGTCGCCGCGCATAACGATCGTTGTCTGGTATTGGTAGGCTTCCTGTCCATATCCATAAATTCGTCTCTTATGCCTTCAGTTTATGCATGGAATATTCGTATTACCTTTTTTTTAGGCGCGTTTGCAAAATTGCGAAATGCGCCTGCCCGTCCGTCCGTCCGCGTGGAACATCTCGTCTTACTTCTGGACGGATTTTAATGAAATAAGATGTTCGCGGATTTTTCGAAAATCTGTCGAGAAAATCAAGTTCCAATTAAAATCCGACGCTGAATTCTTAGAATGAGAAATGTGTCACGTGAAAGTTGTAGAGTAAATCAAAACGCATTTTTTATTTTCAGTAATCCCCCCCCCCCCCGAAAATCGTGTAGTGTATGAGAGGACGTGGAAAATATGGTAGAGCCAGACAGGCCACAAATATACGGCGTATGCGCTGTGCTGGCCGGATAACTAAGGCTACAAACACATGCCCAGAATTTGTAATGCGTGCTGCTTTTCTACCGCAGTGATGCTGACGCGAACGTTATGTTACTCGAATGTTACTTTGTACGTATGTTGCCTGCCTTGTTACAACGAAGTAACTCCACGGAGCACACTGTTTTGTGAATTAATTGGCTTTACCGACTTGTTCCACCGTGTGTATTGAACACACAACGTTTCGGGGACACGATCGGCCCTCTCCTTCAGGCTTGCCTTTTCCAAAACTAAAGGTGCTACTTATTAATTATTTACGCTGTGGTGAAACACGGAATAGAATCATAAGACGAACTGTGGACGCTGTTGTTGGCATTGCCCAACTGGTTTTACTATATCGTAAACTGCGTCCATCAGTCCGGTCCGTTCTGAAGCAGTTTGGTATAATACATGAGGAGGTACCGAACGTTTACATAAGATTGCATGAAGGCAATGCAGATGACTTGATATATATATATATATATATATATATATATATATATATATATATATATATATAGAGAGAGAGAGAGAGAGTACGGTACATGGTTTAAAACACTGTAACTTGTTTGTATAATACTGCTAAAACAGCAAATCCCGTGAATTTTGCCACTTTGTAAGGCGGCCACGTGTCACAGTTGACCACACTTCAGAGGAACAGGCAAACCGCTATGATATACAATCATGCACCGCATAACGACGTTTTGGTCAACGACGGACCGCATATACGACGGTGGTCCCATAAGATTATAACGATATAATACAATAGAGAAAATATATAATATAATACCATTGTGTTACAATTGCTTACAGTATTCAGTACACTAACATGCTGTACAGGTTTGTAGCCTAAGAGCAGTATGCTATTTCATATAACCTAGGTGTGCAGTATGCTATTCTGTACCATCTAGGTTTGTGTAAGTACACGTTGGCACAACGACGCATTTCTCAGAACGTATCCCCGTCGTTAAGCGACGCATATCTACATTGTCATCACTCCATTACTGTGTGTCGTGTATCTTGGCCACAGTTTCACGTTTAGTGCTGTCCTCTGTCAGTTCAAGCTCTGTATGTTGGCCAGATGTTCATAGTTTGTGTGTCAACTGTATCTGGGCCTAAGTACTCATATATTAGCACAGCTACCTCTTTTTCCAAACAACCTCCATCCTTTCTCCACAAGTATGAGCAAGGGATTGGAATTTTCTAGAGGCAACTGACCCATCACTCTACTTAAAATTCCTTTTCATTGACAGGATTGCTCGACGTACCTGCTTGTCCACTCGACCACCTGTCTCTGCACCACGGACTGTACACTTGCACAAGTCATGGTGCACATTTCGATTTTTATAGCCGTCATTTATTTTCCGTAAGTTGGCCATCTGTATAAGTTGGGCGGCTTTTAATGGCAACAACCTGGCCAATAAAGGTTTCATTGTACATGTTGAAACAGTTGCTGCTGACGATGTACTGTAGGTTAACGTGAGTGAATGTGTGTTTGTGTGTGTTTATCCAGGTTTTAATATACTGAGCGTCCATTGATGGGACTTGCTAACTAATCCAGTGCCCCATATTGTATCTTAGCAATGCACGGGGATGTTGTTAGCTACAGTGCCTTTAAGTGACAAAGATGTAAAGGAAGTAGTGATGAATTTTTGTGTGAAACATGATGCCGTGCTTCTGTTATCTGTTCACAGTGACTGCAGTGCTGAAGAAGTTAAGTGGAGTCACGTGTGAACGGTATGAAAGCAGGTTACACTTAGAGGCAGCCAAAAGTTAATAATTGTAGGCCAAAAAGTGAAACTTGGCATCTTTGAAGATAGTTGGGTTACAGAAAATGTTGAAAGCGGTTTCCCGCCTCACGGGGACGTGGAGAGAACACTGTATGGTTTTTATTTATGTTGCAGCCATGCAGTAAGTTTAACTTTTACGACCCGCATTATGCATGTGCCGTACTTACAGCTGCAACCGCAGTACCGGTTTTTTATAACAGAACACCTCAGTTGCTAAAAGCCCTCCAAGCAACTTGAATACGGTGATTCAGATTGGCACAGTCGTTCATTGTGGGATGAAATTCAACCCTGACTGCACGTAAGGTCATAGGGTGAAAGTAATGCGTCTGATAGATTTCTGGGAATAAGAGAGGAGGAGGAGGTCCCCGACAACAGCAGAGGAAACCACTGCGTTGCGAGTTGTGCAGACAACGCCAGAATTGTTGGCGAGAATGCTTCCATCCCTGTTGCGTAGATGTCGCTTGTGCGGTGATCTTTGTAGGCGCCATTTTGAACACACACTGTAAAAACCGTACTCTTTCTTGCGGTACTTTTATGGCATTGTTTTGTATAACGTAACGAACGTTTCTGATTTATTTTCATTTTTTATTTACAATTCACGTGTAAACTTTATTCTCCTTTCACGGGACTGTCTGTAACGTTAAAATGAGGTAGCAGACAGCTAAGTTGCACAGCTACATGCAGTTCATCCTTCCGGACCTAACGTCTGCTTGGTTCTGCGTTAAGTGATCAAACAAGCATTGCCAAATTCTATTTCCTGTCCTAAAATACATTGTTTTGATCTTCTCTGTCATCCGTCGGTTAAATTACTGCAACCTTTAGAACTCGTGGCCGGGTTGTGAAATGTTAAGGAATATTTGATTAACATATTTGTCTTTCAAATTCTTGATGTTACTTGAACTTTTAAAGTTAAACAATCCCTAGACAGGCTTTGAGGGTTCCAGGAGTTTGAGGCTCCCAGATTTCATGACAATCGGCATATGAAGGTGGTATGGTTGTCAGCCCTACGCACCTGTCGCACGGCCTAGAGGCCGTCGGTGCAGTACAATCATAAAGCGAAGGGCAAAGTTGTCCCTGTCCATGTGGTGACGTCAGCAGACGTATAGCTCCATTCTTTCTTCGCCTCGGCACTATATGGAGGCGAGTGGGTCAGATATAGGCCCCAGCCGCTTTCTTCACGGGGCAGGGGCCCCTGGTACGCACTGAGGAGGAGGCTGGTTGGGACCTAGATATGGTTTGGATGTTTTGAAGAAGAGAAAAACCCGTTACTCCTGCTGGGAATGGAACCCCGGATTATCCAGTCCGTAGTCACTGTATACCGACAACGACGTCCCGGTTACCCACAGTAAATATACACATAAAAAGAGAAAGTAAGAATTAGGCTATGCATGTACGTACTGCGTGCGTGTCTGAGTTTTAATAGTGCGAAATGATTAGTACAAGTGTGCGAAGGGCAGGTAGCGAACTTTTTTTAAAAATTTATCTCAGTATTTAACCAACTTGATGCACAAAATTTGTTTCACAATAAGTTTTGTTTCATGCCTCTACATGTTTCGAGCACATGTGTCCATCATCATGAGGTCAAAATTGCATTACACAGCCTCTGGTATCATAGGTGTGATGATACCAGAAGTTGTGTGATGCAATTTTGACCTCATGATGATGAGCACATGTGCTCGAAACATGTAGAGGCATGAAATAAAACTTATTGTGAAACAAATTTTGTGCATCAAGTTGGTTAAATACTGAGATAAATATACTGCGATGCACGGTCAGCAAA
>Ga0136643_10012603_pt1 | contig 12597 bp, 8 predicted proteins | sample TergutLab28metaG_FD_96883 | JGI IMG/M metagenome (GOLD analysis project Ga0136643, IMG submission 96883) | Labiotermes labralis P1 segment gut microbial communities from Petit-Saut dam, French Guiana - Lab288 P1 (version 3) (version 3) | ecosystem: Host-associated > Arthropoda: Insects >...
ACCTGTCTTCTTTATAAATAAAGAATGTGTTTTAAGGTGTACCGACCACACCTGAAGGATACTGCCCACCTGTCTTCTTTATAAAATAAGGAATTGTTTTAAGGTGTACCGGCCACACCTGAAAGATACTCCCCACCTGTCTTCTTTATAAAAGAAGGAATTTGTTGTAAGGTGTACTGGGCACATCCGAAGGAATCTTTCTGCCTGTATTCGTTACAACATAAAGAAGGTGACGTAATGTGTACTGAGCACACTTGAAAGATATGGCCTGTCCTTATTCCAAAATGTGGCCTAATACAGCAACTTAAAGTTCAGAGAAAAAAATGAAGGCCAAGTTTTCCTTTCACAGCGTGATGAAGGCGGCCGAATGAGTGTCATTGCAGCTCTACACGCCCTTCATTTCGCTCTGTTTTCAGATGAGAGTTTGGCTGTATGTCCCAGCACATTTATGACCGAGAAAGGAGCTCATGGTACCCATTGGAAAGGAGACAGCGTGGGCTACCGAGCCGGTCTGGAGTTTGCTACAAATCGAACACCGTTCGCCCTGTCTTCCTGTCCTCAGCTTGATAGTTAGACGGACGAAAAATTCTGACTTGTCAATCAAAGTAGTCTGCGGTGTTGTTTTGACATTGCTGTCGGAACTGTTTTATTTAATTCAAAACCGCCACCATCAAATTGCGCTGTCACTTCTAAACCGCAGAGTTTCCATGTGCCGAATCACCGCGTGTTTGTATCTTTCTACTTTCACACTACATTAATATACGTTGGGCTGAAGATCATTTGCGTTCTTCGCGGTAAGGCTAAGTATAGGCAGAGAGAGTAGTCGCGTTTTTATGTATTCTTTATATAAAATATTAATATGTGACCTATAGCATATAAGGAGACTGGATAACGTAGTCAGGATAGCGACTAGTTAAGGGCTGGACGGTTTAGGGATCGAATTCCGGTAAAGGAAACAAATTAATCTCGTACTAAAAGTCCACAAAAATTCTGGTGCTCAACCAGCCTCCTATTGAATGGGTAAAGGCAAAGGTAAAGCAGTCCCATTACAGGCCTGGACAGGCCCAGAGGGTTCTCAGGAAGTTAAGGTTCCCAGATTTCATGACAACGGCACAGGATGATGGTAAGGTTGTCAGCCTTGCGCACCGACCGCATTTACCCCCAGGAAATACTCCCGGTACTCATTTCTGTTAGAGGCTGTGTAGACCCCAGGGCCATAGTGCATAATGTGAAAGATTTTATGTCAATGAAAAGTTCCACTGACACCAGCTGGGATCGAACCAGCGACCTTCTGATTTGTAGCACAGCACCTTAACCACTGTGCTACCGCGGTCCCCCCTATTGCGTGGGTACCAGAGTTATTTCCCATAGTAAAGCTAATTGAGCATGAAATCACCTTCCTCTAGTGCCGAGGCTAAGAATGAAGATATATCTCCACTCCGCACATGTGCCTACATGGAGGCTATATGGACATGTTTAACTTCTTCACCTTCAATATATAGTAAAATAGTCTAGAGTTTTTACTGAAGCATTTTCTTTTTAGGCTTATTGATATTTAACGAAATGTTGGGTTTTACAAAGAGAAGCTACAACAAACATGATAGAAGGCATCCCGTTGTGTTTCCTATTGAACAAACCACATGTGTTCAGCCTAGCGCAAAAGAAGTTTCTTTCAATCAATTAAATTGTCCTCACTGTGTGCCCTCAGGCATGTTAATACAAGGGACATATACAGGAAAACACATTGAGGGCCTAAAGGCAATTTAATTGATTAAAATGAACTCGTTTAGTATTGGACTGAACAAATGTAGTTTGTTTAAGCAACAACAAAATTCTATTGTGTGACATTTTGGAGAATTATTTGAAGAGAAAATCAAGAGATAGAACGTTACATATGGAAGTTCTAGGGAAGAATTTGGGTTAAAATTTTATGTTAAGTTTGGATGAGGTAAGTTTTCAGATTTCGGAAAATAGTAATGTATGTTTAGAACAGCAACGCGCGAGTGAATTCAGAATTAACACCGAAAGATCAGTGGCAAGAAAGAACAAGATGGACGAACAACATACAGGAAGAATGAAGAAGCGAAAGTTTTATTAAGTATTTGTGTAGGGAAGACAGCGGGAAGGAGAAAAAATATCTTGTGCTGTTTTCATTTATGGACTGGTGTAAAAGTAGATAAAGGTAGCATACCGATCTGGAGAGAAAATTGTACTGTCTTCTACATGTGGACGCTGAGATCCTGTAGCCAGTTTCACTCGTCTGAGACTTTTTTGTGTATATGCTGTCTTCTGAAATAAGAATGAAGGCGACTGACTGTGGTCTAGTACGGTAAAACATTTCGGGAATGATATTTTGTCGAATTTTTGTAGGACTCTTATAATGCCTTACCCAGTCTGTACAGTTGGTGAATGAGAGCATACGGAAGGTTTTGAGATGTAAGTTCCGGCAGTTTGTTTTGCTTGGCGTCCAGGAAAATGGAAGTTCGCAAAATATGAGTAGAATTTGTGTGTCTTGAAACTGATACTGTAGCCTACACACACACACACACACACACACACTATTATGGTTCATCATAATGCCTAAGAGACTTAGAACTGGATACTGATCCACGTACTGTCACCGGCTGTGTGAAGAACAAGAAAAATTAATTTCCCGACTTTGTAGTACTGCATATTCTGTAGCTTTTCGCAAAAGGCTTTTCATCTCCAGAACTCATCAAGCACGAATAAATGTAAAGAAACGAATTTGGAACACATATATACATTAAACATACCAAATGGAATGGTGCACTTTCTCACTGTAGTAAGTCAAAACATAACTGTTCCGTATTGCCGTCTGAATATTCTGTACAGGGCGAATATCACGTACTGTAGCACCATGTCAAACACCAGAAACTGGTTTCCCATACTTTCACCTGGCCGGCGCACATGACTGCCGCTGGAGGCCACGTCCATCAATCCATCGTGAGCAGTAAACTGCTTGTGAAGAGAAGTTTCTGACAGCTTGGGCCGTTACTTCCCTTTGAACTCGTGCGGGGAACTGGCTTACAATTATTGGGTTAGCGCAACGTTGCAGGCAGCTTATTTGCTGAGAAGATGGGACTGTAGATTTAAATGGTCTGACACATTGTTTGAGCGAATGACTTGTCTCTATTATTATATTATTACGTTTACTTGTTGATATGCATCTTAAGGTGAATGCCTCGGCGAAAGTAATGGATCGAATTAATTAAAATAGGACTTGTCATATTAAAATTATACTGCTATATTCTACCACTAAATTCTTGCTAAGCTTACTACTACTACTACTACTACTGCAACTACTACTACTACTACTACCACCACCACCGCCACCACCAACACCACCACTACTATTACAACCCACCATCACTACTACTACTACTACTACTATCACCACCACCACCGCCACTACCACTACTACTACTACCACCAAAACACTACCACCACCACCACCACCATCACCACCACCACCACCCAACACCACTTCTACTACTACCACCACGACCTCCACCATTACCACCACCCCCACTACTACTATTACTACCACCACCACTACTACTAAAACTACCACCGTCATTACTACTACTACCACCACCAACATTACTACTACTACTACTACTACTACTATCACCGCCACCACCACCATTACCACTACTACTAATATTAAAGTGTGTGGCTTATGGGGTGTGCAGTTACAGCGTCACTCATTCTAGCCGCGGCATTCGTTGCAAGCGAGACGTCAAGTTGACGCCTCCATCTCTATTCCGGAAAACAAGGGCCCCGGCACCCATTACCAGAACGTTGGGTGTGCTCGAGTGCAAGTTTGGACACTTTGGAAAAAAAAAATTCGCTTGCCCCTGCCCGGAATAGAATCCGCTTCCTAGGCCTTCCTGCTCTTAGCCTAGCCACTATACTGTCTAACAAGGTAACCCGGTTTATGCCGGTTTTGATAGGACGCACTGTAACAGTACTCCCTAATCTACCACCCGTGTATCGCAAACAGTCCTCTTTTCGATGTTTGAAACTGATGATTTATACTTGGACATATATCTCATTTTCCCATTGCATGCAGTGAGACTGCGTCAAGAGAGATGAGATGTGTGGGACACGTAACACGAAACACGTAACACAAAACACGTCCCACCCATCTCATCTCTCTTTATGCAGTCTCACTGCGTGCATTATATTTCATAATTAGAAAATGTCTTTTTTTATTTTCTTAAATATTTACAGTATTCGAACCGTTTGGAAGAACATTATAAATATAATCCTTCTAGGCGCAAGTTGTGAGTACATATATCGGCAGGTTGAACACTAACAACTCTGCATTCTATCCACAAGATATGTAGATTATTTTTTTTATTCAGCCTCCAAGGCTTGGTCTTTTTAGTGGAAGCGCACTGTGTTCTACGTGTCCACGAACTGAATCTTGCTAAGGGATGTAGATTCTCTTTCTCTTCAAAGGAATATCGAGGTCTATACCTCCTGTAACGTAACTTTTTTTTTATAATGACAGGTGTAGCAATTGGAATTTATATCTGAACTCCAAGCAAGGTGGAATTTATATTGCACTTACTCAAACCAAAATTAAATCCACCTAATAACTTTTTTTGCACATATTCAAATTTCTTCGCAGTCTGTTCGTTAATCACAGACATGAAATATATGTATGTAATAACAGTTCAAGAATGTAGACTATGTGAAGCTACAAATTGTCTACGCAGTTCCGCCCTGTGTTTTGGTAGTGGACAAATGTACGGCACTTACAATTTGTGTCGCAGTTTTCAACACCACAGAACTTCCGATATGCCTCGAATGGCAGTATAAGTGAAATAACGAGTCCAGCAAGCGCGATCGATAAACATCACCCCTAACATTTAATGGCTATGAAATAATAATTTTGATAGCCCTGGGGATGGGGGTTGATTGGATCTCTCACGTTCTGTTAAATTGCTTCGTGTCGAGTCTGCTGATTGCGAAGTAATGAGTCACGAGTAATCGACATTCGTGTAGTCGGGAAATTACGTCACTCGGAGGTTTGTTGAAGCATATTACACGAGGGTCTTGGCTTACTCATGTCTATACACTTATTATTAACACCCCGAGAAAAAATTAACTGCCCCTAAAAATTAATGTGTTCTTTTAGAAGTAAACGTTTCCTGATATAAACATAAATATTAACAGGGTTAACATAAACGCTCGCAAACTTACAAAGATGAGTAATAAAAAAATAATCCACGTTAAATGTATCATCACACAAATCTAAGCGCGCGCAAGCGTTTACGTTTGTGTGATTTTTTGTTGTATTTTTTGTGTCGGATTTATAATTGGCCACTGATCTGCTAATAAAAGAGAATGAAATGGATTTGTTATTAGTTACTTTGCTGGGAGATTTATTGCGACAAATGTCCGGAAATTTGCAGCGAGTAAGGATTCATGCTACAGAATCGGCGCTCAGTTTTCACGCGCGCGCAAACACGCACACACATACACCAACAAACAAACAAATGAACAAGCAACCGAATATAACAAAAAAAGCTTACGTTTATAAAAGATTCCGCATGTAAATTAAATATTTAGACAGTATTATTCAAAGAAATGATTACGTAAACCATCAACATAAAGAGTGCAAAATAGAAACAAATTAATTGAAAATAGACTAATCCAATAAAAAAACACAATTCACGTTAATCACAGCATAAAATCTGTTTAAGAGTTCACATTTACTTAGTAAAAATCTCTACATCTGTTAAATCGTTGTTGAAGACAGACCCTCTTTTGAAAACGCCAGTATCGTTGCTGATAGTATTTGTCGCCGAAGCGTATCTAGCGAAAGGGCAATGCGACGTTTGAAATCAATGTTTAACAAAGTAAAATCTCTTACATTTCGTATCGGCAAAAGAAGAGCAAATGTTCCAAAAGGACGGCAAAGTTTTAAATCGCTGTATGCAGTGGCCAGTTGCAAAGACAATGACCGTGACGACAATAACAGTAATAATAATAGTAATAATAATAATATTTTAATATTTGTGGTGGTGGTGGTGGTGATAGTGGTGTCGATTATAGTATGAGCATCATAAATTGTGTAGCCATGCATCTAGTCCTCAGTTAAGAAATGTATGAGAGCAGAAGAAAGTCACGCGGAAAATATGTTACTGGTCACGTGGTTATAAAATTGCGGTTTGTTCACTACAAAGGACACGCTATGAGAAAAAAATAAATTCATTTGAATAATACATCTGTAATTCCTGTATGGCAGATTATTTAAAAGGCAAATTATTTACATTTTAGCATATATATATATATATATATATACACACACACACACACACACACACACACCGAAACACTGTTGTGAATGATAGACGGTTTGCGTACTATTGTGAATATTTTATCTCATTTGATATGATGTGCCTTACAACTCCGAATAAATACGTGCTTTATCTTGAAATTTCTTTTCCGTACATTTTGCTTAGAGTAACCATACCTTTAACACACCAACAAAATGCAAATATACAGTAAAATACATCCATTGTTATCAATAAACTCATACATGTTTCGGCGCTTAATGTGCCATCTTCAGGGAGGACCATTGTCGTATGCTCAGAACTATGTTACAATATTTTATTACAAATCTTAGGGTACAGTATATATGGCTAATAATATTTTAATTTTGTAAACCCATACATAATGTTTCTTACGATCTTTAATCAAATATTGTAACATAGTTTTAAGCATAAGACAAAAGTTCTCCCTGAAGATGGCACAATAGGCACCGAAACACGTAGGAAAGTATCGGTGATAATACATGTATTTTATTGTATATGTGCGTATTGTTGGTGTTTTACACATAGGGTTAAGTTACGTGCTTTTTCGTCACGTTTTAGGAGCATTCGCAACATTGCGAAGGACGACTGTTAGCTTCGCCATGTCTGTCCGTCCATCTGTCGTCCGGATGGCACAACTCGGCTTCCAATTGACAGATTTTCATGACATGTGATACTTGGTTGTTTTTCGGAAATCCATTGGAAAATCCAGATTTTATTAAAATCTGAAAAGAATAAAGAGCACTTTTACATTATTTACTATATCTCGCTCAGTTCTTCTTAGAACGAGAAATGTTTTAGACAAAATTAGGACAGAAAATCAGAAAACACCTTTTTGTATAGTAACACCTCCCCCCCCCCCCCCAAAATCCTGCAGTCCATGAGATAATGCGAAATATATTGTGGAGTCAGACAGGCCACAGATGACAATATAATACGGCGCATGCACATTGCATGCTGGATAATTAAGGCTACAGGCGCACACTGAAAATAGTTCATATTTATTGCTTTACCACGACAGCAATGGTTAAGCGAACGCTTCGCTGTGTTATCTTTATACGTACATCGCCTGTCTTGTTATACTCTGACTTTAGCATCACTCACTGGTCTGTGCAGGAAGTTAGGATTGTGCGAAATTGAAGTGTAGGGGGTTCCCCTTGTAGGCCCAGTCCACCATATGTCATGTGGTCATCACGACCTGATGTCTGTTGTATGGCCCATTTAAAGGCGCTCTTATACCCTTCTACCAGTTTCATGTAAGGACCTCTTGCGAGGTTTGTCTTTCTCCCAGTGATGCTGAAGAAGATTGAAGTATTCTGGGATATCATGCCGTGTAGTTTGGTAAATATGTACCGACTTTTATTTTAGGTGCTTCCTCCCCGTTGTGTTATTATTGTGCCTAATATAATAGATATCCTATTATACTACTAATAAATATAGTTGTGTTTTGACGATATATACACATAACATTGGTTTTGTTAAAAATTTACCGACGTTTAGTAGCAGTTTGCTTCCTGCGTCGCTGTGAATTCTGTTCCAGCCTTTGTTGTGCTGACATTGCAAAGTGACTTGGCGCCTAGCCCTACATACAGTTACATAACGTTTGAACTCAGCCTGAGACATTCGGCTACACGCTCGGACATGTTCTCCCATCAGCCCAGTCTGTCTCATCAGCACCACGACTGCAGCCTCATTACTGGTGGGGACAACTGAACAAATGCTGGTGGACACCCCCCTCCTTCTTTTTTGAATTCCTCTTTTGATATTAATAACCGAAACAATTCAGGGAGTTACTTTTCAAACAATATGAATGTAGACATGAAAATGGTATTCGTGAAAATAATATATATTTGTCCGCTTTCGAAGGTTAAATGCACGTTGAGAGCAATCCCTCATTAATTCTGTACTTACGAGGGCAGTCCTTAAAGAAACCGAACTTTATTTTTTTAATTTTTTTTTTGTTTTACTTACAACTTAATCAAACTTTTCCCCTTCAAAGTACTCCCCTCCACTCTTGATACAACGCTCGCAACGTTTTTTCCAGTTCTGGAACGCGTCCTGGAACGTGTTTTGCGGGATGGCGCGAAGGTCCCGTATCGAATTTTCTTCTGTCTCCTCTACCGTCTGAAATCGGCGACCTTTTAGTGGGGATTTCAACTTCGGGAACAATAAAAAGTCCGCAGGGGTCAAATCTGGAGAGTATGGCGGCTGGGGGACAACAGTAGTCTCAAGCTTCGTCAAAAATTCACGGATAAGAAGTGCATCTGTCAGCAGACGCGGCACAAATTTTGCGGCAACACGACGCATCTGCAGTTTGTCGGTCAAAATCAGGTGGCACGGACTTTTACAGATTCCTACTTCTTCGCCAACTTCACGGACAGTTGGGCGAGGATTTTGACGAATCACAGGAACCACTTTCTGAACGTAATCATCGTCCATTGACGTGGAAGGCTGTCCAGATTTACGGTCGTCTTCAATGGACGTTCTACCCGATTTGAAACGCTGGTACCACTTGTGACATTGCGTACGGCTCAAACAAACCTCTCCACAAGCCTGTTGCAACATCTGAAAAGTCTCCGTAAAGGTTTTTCCCAATTTGGAACAGAATTCGACGCAAACGCGTTGCCCCTCAAGATCTTTCATTTTTCAACTTGCAAAAAATCGCGGAGAGCACTAAACACACACTCATTCAAGCGCGTGTAACTCGATGACTAATTGACCTAGGGTGATGCTGATAGTGTCAGAAAAAAGCTTAAAGCCCCCGCTACACGACGCCACCATCGTGAGCGTATTGCGCTCTCTCGCTATTTCACAAGTTCGGTTTCTTTATGGACTGCCTACGTGTGTGTTGAAAATCGACTTTAATATTATTCTGTCATCTACACTTCAATTTCACCGTTAGTCTTTTCTCTTCAAACTTAGGGAAAAATGTATTTTGAATATTGTCATTTTTTTTAATGCTACATGTCCCACCTATCTCATCATCCTTAATTTCAGTAACATTTTAAATTTTCCTGAACAGTTTGGATTTCCTCGTCATGTTACTTTCTTCATGTCATGTTCTAGTTCCTTACGGACAAACGAGTACATGTTCACGCCTTTATCATGTTTTTGAAAAAAATGCAACATTTTTTTTGTCTACATCCGAACTATACACCGATCATACGAATTTCTGAATCCCCATTTAAACGATAATAATGGATTGTCCATTAATCTGTCACTCACAGCAAAACATTGAAATAAATATAAAATTATGTGCTCTCCCTGTTCTTGTTAAATAATTTAAATTGGATATTACCAGGAATAATTTACGACCGATATACAGGTATATCTGCCCTCGTGCAGTGCCACTCCACCCCTGTTCCCCGCGCTTACATGCATTGTGACTGACCCCAGGCAAAATAAATACCTGTTTCACAAAGTGAAATCCGCTGTGCCTTCAGTACAACTCTGACACAGCTAGGCGACTAATTCTCTTGTATTGCTGCAGAGTACAAACGCAGCACACATCACGTACTTGTAACTGCCACATATCCTGCTGGCACACACACACACACACACACAGAGCACTATATCTCTATTCCTTTTTCGTTCATGCTTATTGAATCTTTGGTCATCCTGATTTAAAATCAAGGTTTACAAAAACCGTATCCTCTGTCGATTAACATTGAGTGCTGTTACATTTATGACTTATTATTTGGAAATGTGACGCCGTGTGGAATATTACCTATCTACCAGGCTGCACGGTGTCACATGACACACAAACGGGTTATTCACAATCACGGCGTTTAGAGCGTAAAATCTCTGAAGCTGAATCTGTAAAAGTAAGACAATTACAATGATATAACATCCGCCTTTGGGGGCATCTACTTTAAAAGCAGATTTCTATATTTCAGGATACAAACGGAGACTAAGGTAAATGTTATATTCGTAGTTCCGTGCATCGTAATTCTAGGTTGAAGAAATCCAGCGAGATGCAACAGTATGCAGATATGCATTTACTGCTAAATCACTCTACATGTTTCGGGCGTCCATCGCGCCCATCATCACGAGTACGTAAAACTGTAGTTGCAGCCTCTGGTACAGATCATGCTATCTGAGGAGCAAGCTTCCTCAGACGTGACCAAATAAGGACTAATAAGGACTCATTAAGGACTTATTTGGTTACGTTTGAGGAAGCTTGCTCCTCAGATAGCATGATCTGTACCAGAGGCTGCAACTACAGTTTTATGTACTCATGATGATGGGCGCGATGGACGCCCCAAATATGTAGAGTGATTTAGCAGTAAATAAATATCTGCATACTGTTGCATCTCGTTGCATTTCTTCAACCTAAGGTAAATGTGCAGATCGAAAAATAGTACGCCGAAAATGGGAGGGGAAACCGACATTTAAGGGGAGAATGAGGCTGCTTGAGTATCTGTTATTATATCTTGATACATGTAATTTAATGTGGTGCCTGCAATTTAGATTAGAAAGAATACTTTACAAGTGGGAAACACTGATAAAGTGAGACCGCCGACCAAGTAGTGCAGAATACTTTGTCTAGTGGAAATGGGAACTTGAAGGAAATGCAAGGAAAAAATAAGGAAAAAAAAAGGCGACGCGTCGGGAAGGAAACAGGGAGAAGACGAGAGAGGAGAGGAAGAGAAAATAAAGGCAAGAGTGGTAGAAAAAATGAAAGAAAATGTAGGATTTCTCTGAGCCTTGAGAGAGTTACAGTTTCTGACGCACTCCTCAGCCTGGGATTTCGGAGTTGTTTGTGCTGCGATATCGATCTCGAACTGAAGAACAATCAATGACAGAGCCACTCCTTTCCTTACTTCAAGGCCAATGATCATTCCATTTTCTAAAAGTCGTTTCCATTAACCACGCAACTGAATTGTATGATACGAAACAACTCCACTGTTCAGGTTAGTGACAACAGGTCTCACAGACCTTCGAAGTTTCGACGAATTACTCTTTTCCTGAACACGAGTCTGTTGGTTTCCTCATGTTGCAAAACTTGCACATTTGGAAACAACAACAACAAATCATGTAGCATAATGATGCACTTAATTAACTTTTCGTTTCATCCAATGTTGTAGGGCCAACAAATAAAGGAGAACGAAACGGGCGGTTCGTGTAGCACGCATTGATGAGGAGGGTGCACAATTTTATCTAGAAAACGTGAAGAAGGTGGTTACTTGAGGGACGTAGTTGCAGGTATCAGGATAATATGAAATCCTTTATGGACCTTGGGTTCCACGAACTGTGGCAAATTTCTTGATCGGCAAAGCTTCTGTTCACTTATTTAATGAAAAGTATGATACATGGCGTTACGTGCAGCACCTTACAGACCAAGATGGATGTCAGTGTCTTGACCTTCCCAGTTAGCAAAACATGTCACCTCATTCGACACTGTTTAGCCTCTGTCGCTGATACAGCGTCTCTGAATAAGACACCCAAGAGACTGTGTTGTATTCATACAGCGTGAACCCAGTTAAACAACCCAGCGTGTAGTTAAATGAGGGTTCAGTTCGAACTGGTGCTGCCTCCAGCATCCAGTCAGTCAGATTACAGAAATACTTGACACGCAGCTGCATCCTTGTTTCCCACGCACTCTGATGTACAAGAGGTTGCCTGTCTGGCCTTAATGCCCCACAAGTGCCTCTGGCAGGCTTAACAGACGTCACATTTGCAGTACTACAAGAGCGAGTATTTAAAGGCTGTGTTTGAAGAACTTGTTAAATTGTTATTAAACATAAAGAAAAATCTAGTTGTTTATTCAGGAAGGAGAGGGAGATTGAAGAAAACAAAGTACGAAAACGTGGAACAGAGAAGTAAAAGTTAGAAAAAAAAAGTTATGTATGGATTTAATTTTGGTAGGTATTGGTTCAGAAAAAACGAATCAGGCCATACATTCCTTCTCTCCCATATTGGATGGTGTCATAATCCAGATGTCAACATGCGAATCTTCAAAGATATAAGGCACTCAGATTAAAATGTGTAAGCTTAAAAAAAAAAAAAACCTACAAAAATAGAACTTGGAAATATATTCATAACTGTAGTTGAATTTTTTTCTTTTAATTTTCGTTGTTACCCCGCGCATGTTGTCGAGTTACTCAATTATTATACATACTACTGCACATACAGGGTGTCCCAGGAGGAATGTCCCAGACTTCGGGAGAGTGTTCCTTATGTTAAAGTATACCGATATAACCCAAAACACCTATATCCAAAGTTGAACGGTTACGGAGATAATGGCCAG
>Ga0136643_10012606_pt1 | contig 12596 bp, 6 predicted proteins | sample TergutLab28metaG_FD_96883 | JGI IMG/M metagenome (GOLD analysis project Ga0136643, IMG submission 96883) | Labiotermes labralis P1 segment gut microbial communities from Petit-Saut dam, French Guiana - Lab288 P1 (version 3) (version 3) | ecosystem: Host-associated > Arthropoda: Insects >...
AGCACCCAAGGGAAGTAAATGTTGTGTGATAGTCTTGTAATTAAATACAACCGCCATGGTTACTTCAGATTGCTGGCTGCTAAAAGTTGGTGTTAAATTTGAAATAAATGGTAAATAAAATAAGTGATCTACTATCAATTACTAGTGTTGACCCTGTGAAGTCCGTCTGATACAGCCTACACGTAAATATTCCCTGAGATAGGACATGCAAACCAGCGAGAGTTAGTTAGGTTTTTGTACGGGCAGGAAAGGACAGTTGCAGTGAATTCCTGTAGCTGCTTTCCATAAGTTTGAAACAAAAATTGATGTTAACTTGCTGCTTCATGACAGCAAAGAAAAACATGACTTCTGCACATGGAATGTAAATGGAGTGATAGAACTAGAGCTTGGCTGTCATAATATGAAATGACAGAAACTAGCTACAGTTGGTTTATGTACCATTTTGTACTCATGTGATAGTGTCAGGTACATAGTTTCATTGTTTGACCACATACAGCTGGCAATACAGGTTCAGTACTAACATGAGAGAACATCAAATTGCAATTTTCTCTACTACTTTCTATCTGTTTTATTGCTGTCTTGAGCACTGCAGCTGTTGTGGGATGTCCCAGTGAATGCAAACTTTCTGTGTGGTAAAGCATCCATGCTGGATGTTGCACTAAAAGGGACTATCTGCATTATATGTAACAGTTACATGTCTGTTGTATGCATTGGCACAAGTGGTTGAGGCATTGCACTGAAAGCTGGAGGGTTGCGGGTTTGATTCTTGATGGGGTAATTGGAACTTTTCATTGACTTAATCGTTATGGCTGCAGTATGGCCCTGGGGTCAGCTCCAGACACTGATAGTAATGAGTACCAGGGATATCTCTGGAGGGAGGCAGGCAACTGGCGTGTAGGGTTAACAACCTTACCACCTTCATGTGCCAATTATGTAGAAACTCTTGGAGCCTCCAGAAACCCTAAGGGCCTGTCCACACCTGTACAGGGATTGCCTTACATGTTCATTGAAAGTGCTGGAGGGATGACAGTGAATGGACTGCAGTGCTAGTGGTAAAGCTCTTTGGCTGGAATGTGTTCTTAATGTTCAGTAATTCATCCCTTTTTTAACATATCTGTCTGGCTGATTATAGATCGGATGTTATGTTCAATTCCATTTTTGTAACATATTTTCTTTAATGGATTTTGATTTGATGAATTATACAAAAATACAAATTTTTGCAGTAGCTTGGAATGTTGTGAGGCTGGTTGCAATTTTTTTTTTTTTATGGTGGTGGAAATACATGTCAAGTCTCACGCTGTTTCAGGTAGTGATGGGCGACATTGATTTCATACTGACGAGGGGAATCCAGGACATTCCTGTACCTGCCAGCTCACAAGAATGGGAGTTCTCTAGCATAAAGGCATGTACCATGGCAGGTGATAATTAAGGAGTGTGTTTGGAAATTTCAAGAAAGTTTTTCTCTTGATGACCTGTGGTCTGTGTATGGTGAATGGCAGTAGGCGAATTAATTTGACAGATATGTGTATACTTTATATGCCATGAATGTATGCATTTGTTGATGAACATGAAGTGGTTCTGGTGAGTTGCTGTTCCAGGTGTCATCGGATATTACCAAAGTCAGACAGAGGAAAGAGGCCCCTGGAAGTTGACCTGGGATACCAGTTATTGACACCAAGGATTCACTAGTTAGGTGTGTATTCTGCCAGGTGTTAGTTATGATGTTTGAAACCTCAAATTCAAAGTGTCATCTAGAATTTATCCTCCTAATTTTGTAATGTGAGACACTATGTTCCCATTATTTCTTGCAGAATTTCAGGTTTACAGCTGTCTTTAGTCTTTTTTGACAATACATGGGGCATCCCTAGTCTTGTGTTAAGTCTGTGACCTCTGAAGGAAAATTTTATATTCTTCAAGTATCCTACCTCTTTATTTAATCTAATTTTATATCAGAATTTGTTGAATATTTATTTTGGACATACTAAACCATCTCACTTCTTTTGATTCAGAATAGTCCATTATGTTACAGGGCAAAAATTTTGCCACCTTGGAAACTGCAGCTGAATTTAAATAAAAAGAACAAGGGTACACAAATCTTCCAAAGATCTAGGCACTACCTCAAAATTTTAGGTCATGGAAGGGTGACAAGAAGCAAGTTCCATTCTGAAGACCCACAATTATTAGGTGCCAATGTACAAAATTTAGTAACCTGGGATGTGTGCCCCCTGGAAAAGAATATTATTGCATTTGAACTTTATAATTACCTGTACTCATATTTGTAATGCTTTGGTGTGGTTTTATTTTGCCCCTCTGTGTTCTTATATTCAGAAAATATGAAACTTACATAATTGAGTTCTGAGTCACTTATCTGAAAATGCCAAAATGTTAAGCTTGAAACTGAATAGGATTCTCTGAATGCACAGTTTTTTTTTTTTGGGGAGGGGGGGTGGAGGCATAAAATAGGCAGGGCGTAGGCTGATCTTGGGAAAGTACTGGGATGCTGTCTGGTTGCAATTATCTGGCTGTAAAAGTTGGGGAAAGGAGGGGTAGTTAATTCCAAATCCTGAAATGCAAATATTGTTTAGTAACTGGGCCCTTACCTTCCAGAAAACAAACAGTTTTCATTACAAAAGCCAAATAAATGATGTTTAGGAAAGTGATTGCTGTTTATTGTAAGAATGAGACGAAACAGATAATTACACTGGGGGGGCGGGTAATGCAAATTTTATTCATTGTTACAATAGGTGGTATATACAGGTAACCCCTGCTTAAAAGGGTTGAACTGCACCATACTTATTGGGTTGCCATCAGTCATGTAGCTTAATTGCTTGCTTTCAGTCATGTACTTCATATATTTTGGATTTGTCAGATACTTGAACAAAAAAAGGAGGAAGGGGAATACAATGAGGCAGTGCATAGAATTCAAGGAAGCCTATGATTTAGTTAGGTGGGAGGTCTTGTATAATATTCTCATTGAGTTTGGTATCCCTAGGAAACTTGTAAGGTTAGTAAAAGTGTCTAAATGAAACCTATAGCAGAGTCTAGGTAGGCAAAGAAAAGTCTGCATGTTTCCTGTAAGAATGTTTTGAAACAAGGAGATGTGTTATTGCCATTGCTTTTCAACTTTGCTTTAGAGTGTGCCAGTGGGAGGGTTTAGGCAGAGCAGGAGGGCTTAAAATTATTTGGTACACATCAGCTTCTATTTTATAATGATGATCTTAATGTACTGGGTGCAAGCATCTGTACTGTAAAGGAAAACACAGAAGCTTCAGTATTTGTTAGTAATGAGATTGGTTTAGAACTAAATAATAAGAAAACTAAGTACATGGTCGTGTCTCGAGACCAGGATGCAGTGCAAAATCACAACATATATATATATGTATATAGGAAATAAATTCTTTGAAAGGGTGGAACACTTCAAAATTTTGGGAACATCCCTAACAAATTAAAATTCTTTTCATGAAGAAATTAAGTGCAGATTGCAGTCAGGGAATGTTTGCTATTATTAGGTGCAGAATCTGTTGTCTTCCAGTTTGCTGTCCAAAAATATAAAAGTCAAGATATATAGAACTATAATTTTGGCTTTTGTTTTGTATGGGTGTGGAACTTGGTCTCCCACAGTGACCGAGGAACAGAGGCAGAGGGTGTTCGGGAATAGGGTGCTAAGGAAGATATTTGGGCCCATGGGAGAGTGGGGAAGACAGCATAATGAGACACTTTATGATCTGTACTCACCAAATATTTGGGTCATCAAATCAAGAAGAATGAGATGAGCAGGGCATGTAGCACACATGGGGAAGAGAAGAGGTGCATACAGGATCTTGATGGGGAGACCTGAGGGAAGGAGACCACTTGGAAGACCCAGGCATAGATGGTGGGATGTAATTAAAATGGATCTTCAAGAAGTGGGGTGGGGGGCATTGACTAGATTGATCTGGCTTATGATAGGGACAGGTCGGAGGTTCTTGTGAATGCAGTAATGAACCCATGGGTTAGCTTCTCAGGAAGGACTTTTCTCTATGAAGTTAGTTTTTTACCTGTGCAGGAAATATTGCTTCAGTCAGTGCGTATCTGCTATCAGGGAGTTGTGTGTCTGCCAGTCAGTCAGGATTAGACACTTTTTTTTATGTTCCCAGGAAGTTTTAAAATATGCTGATACAAATGTCATTGAATTTCAGAACAGTCGAAGGAGCATCTTGATGAAAATTCACAACAATATTTTTGTATTAATATTATCATCTGTCCTAAAATGTTTTTGTCATGTTAGCCAGTTGCTTCTACATGACTCATCTGACTTAGACAACCACTTTGACTGCATGAACTTTGTGTTTGTGAACTACTTATCTTCAACTTAAATTGAATGCTTATACACAAATGGCTAATGCTTGCTATTCATTATTATGCATATAAGCTGTTATAAAATGTAAAGTTGCCATTTGCTGATGAAAAGACAAATTACTAACATGGCTGAAGGACAAACCGCAGAACCTCGCAGATGATGGATGAGAATTGATTAATGTATTTGGCATTACCAATGAAAACATGAATTAGCACTGTAGTCTTTACAGACTGTTTCAAAGTGTCATTTTTAATAGTTTTAATTAAAATATTATGGATGAAATTATTTGTATATATTTAAGTAAGGAAGTGAATGCATAGTGTAACAGTTCTGGTGTACAGGATAACCTCAATAATTCAAAGTTGGTTGATTCAGAATATCATATAATTCACAGTATGACATTCCTCAGCATTACACATAGGAATATGTATACTCCTTCATTTGGCTAATTTTATGTATGATTTATGTTTGATTACTAATAGTTGTATAGTTCAAAATTTTTTGAAGCATTTATTCACAGTGATCTGTGTTCAATGTTGTATTATGTTTTCCTTAGGTTTACTTTGATGGCAGACTGTGCACTGAGCATAACAGGGACTTGTATGCTGCTGTTTTTGTTGTTGTAGAGGGTGGCTTGATTAGGTATTAATAATAGTGCCGGTTGCAGTAGGGGTTTTTTTTTTAAATGTTTTTCTGATATTACTTAAACTTTTCTGGTGTACTGAATCCAAAGAAGGATTATTCTTTTCTTGTATGTTGCATTTGTGTTATATTTATGCCTCTTATATACTGTTAGGACTGTGTTTTGGTATGTCTGCTTTAGCCTTGCATTCATTGTAAGTGATTAAAATATTGTATACACATCTACAAGGTGCCTGAGAAGTCATACGCCTGACTTGATTATTGATTTATCTCATTATGTCTGTATTTTACAACTTGGCATGACTTTACATGACTTGGCAACCCTGTGTGGCAATGCACATGTGACAAAACTGCGATGAGCCAACACCCAGGGTCCCATTTTCTCATTATTATTAGTGTGTTGTGTAAAGATGGGAATGACAATTATCAGCAGTTAGTCCATTGAGGAGAGTTTGGTAGCAAGTGTCTGGATGCATAAAGACAGCACAGGTCAGATGATGACTCAGGTGATGACACCATTTCAGCACCGATTTGGGAAGCCATGTCTGTCTTTCAGTGTAGGAAAAAGTGTGTTTATGTAGAGGAATACGAAGGATTCTCCTTGGAGCGGTCGACCAATATCCCGAACGCTGACCTGTGTTGTGGTTGCCACTTTCATGGAACCATCACCACACAAGTCCTTGCCGAAACAGTCAGCAGAACTTGGAGTACTACATTTGACCATGTTTGACCACAAGAGGGACATGGTGATGAAGTCATTTTGGGCAGTGTTTATAATTGAATTCAACAACACTGACATGAGGCTATGTCACAAAGGATGTGCTTTATTTTTGGAATTATTTCTTGTAGCCTTGTCTAATGGGAAAGTTCTCTTTTCAGATGAATGTGCAGTTTACTGCAGCTCCTTATCTTGAAATGTTTTTTGGGGCGAAACAGAATCCTTGTTACATGCTTGAGATGTAAGACCATCCACCACACATGATGATAGTGCAGATGTAACTGCTAGCTATATCATTGGCCCATATTTCTTTGACGGAACTGTTAGTGGTGTTAACATGTACTAAATGTGGAATTATGTTATACCAGAGCCAAGGAACAATGGGATTATGTAACAGGTGTCATTTTAAAAAGATAGTGCTCCAGTGCATTTCACCCTGACTGTGTATGAATTCCTCTATGAATCATTAACAGATCAGAGTATTGGTTGGGGTTGTGCAACATCCCCTTCACCACTGCCATGGTGGCCATGTAGTTGCAACTTGAGCACACCTGGTAGCCTGTGCACCAACTTTGCATTGTCATTGCTGATACCTGCATCTCTTGAACACCATGAATTCCATGGAGGAGGTCACAAAGGATGTGATGACACATAAACCTCTGTAAGGACCATGAGGCCACCACAGGGATGTGCCGGATCCACACAATGTGGATAGTATGAAATAAATGAATAAGTCAGGTGTACATTGTCTTCTTGGACATACCGTGGGATAATGAATTAATGCTTTACTTTTGCTGCTGCTTTTTATAAATTCACATTCAAAATTCTATAGAAAGTTCTTGAATATTGACCTGGAAGAAGGCAATCCCAAAGGTACCTCTGTCTCGAATTTATAATGTGATCCACGAAACTGAAAATAATTTTGATTTGAATTAGCATTTATTAGATTGGCCATTTATTTATTACTTTTAATTTATTAATTTTTGATAAGTTGTGCAATAATTTTAATCGGTTCATTTATAAAGGTGTTGACATATATAACTTCTATATCCAACATAATCAGTTCAAATTCTTGTTTCACTGTAATATTGCTTAGGTTTGCTAATTGTGTATAGTTTTCTCTGCTACCTTCATTAGGGAGGTTTGACATAGACTTCAGTTGTTTCACCACTGAAAATAATGCTTGGTAACATATCCAAGAAAGATCCAATAATTTTTGGCATATTTGTAATGAAAAGTTTTAACAGTATGTCTCGTAGCTTCACTATATTTGTTTGTGTGTGTCTGCATATAAAAACTCAAGCCCCTGTACAGATTTTCATGGAATTTGTTATTGGAGAGTTTACTAAGATTTATTAATATTCCCATTTTTGTTCAAGTGAAACAATAATTGACACATCACTGAAGACCTATATACATTTCTGAGTGCACGTCTAGCACTATTTGGACAAGAAATTGCCTTACACAAAAGCTGTAGAGTAAAATGAAGCATGCATTTTATGTCCAGTATGTTTTATGTAAGCCACATGGTTTTTGATACAGTTAAGGAAGATGGTGTGAACATGCCAGAATTGTTACAGTCTGTTTACATTTCCAAACATGTTTTTAATTTTGTAGTATTGATACAGTCTCTGGTACCATTTAATTTGCTGATTTTTAATATTTATGAGGAACTGCTGGAAGAGTGACAGTTTGAGTCCAAATCCGATGGCTGTGTACATGAAGAAAAACATATGGCTATTGTTACAGCCAAACTTTTAGTTAATTAAAATTTCAACAATTTAGAGTTCCATTTTTCACCACCATGTAAATGGGAACTGAACTTGCTGAGGCATCGAAAGGTAAGAGGAAGAGTCAGTGGCATAAGAGCAGGGCATTTGAGGAAGATAAACTGAAGGTAATGCATTGTAATATTTTGGTGTGTGGTGTTCTTATACATACGGTCTCCATTATTGATTCAGTCATACTGGGTCCTTGGATAAAATGTAAATTGTCTCTGTACAGGCATGACTTTAAGACATAACAGATTCTCAGCTCCATTACTGTTCCAGAAATTTGCTGTTGGGGTAAGAGCCAAGAGTAGTTTTTGGATAGGAGACTGGGTGAGTTTGAGAGCTGGGCTGCAACAGGGTTTGGAAGAAACAGTCAGCCTGTGCTAGGAATTGAACTACACTCATGTTGTGTTAGGAAAATTGTTTGTGGTGTACTGTATTGAGTTTTGGTTGAACTGGATATAGAATATAAAGGTTTCAGTGGCTAGGAATATTTATCATAGTGCATACAGTGGATGCTTGTGAGTGCAGTAATGAACCTTTGGGTTCTGTGAAATGCGGGGAATTTCTTGACTAGCTGCAAACCAGTTAGCTTCTCAAGAAGGACTCTACACCATAGATTAAGTAAGTAAATAAGTGCATACAGCATCATGAACATTGTCTGGTATACTGTGCAATTTCTGCAAGTGAGAACTGAAGAAGTTTGGCAGAAATTTTGCAAGAGTTGGGGCAGTGTGGGTGTCTGTGGAGCCTAATTTTAGGTCGCATTATGAAGTCTTGCTGTGGTCGTTTCAGGCAGTTCGTAAACTTCTCCGTTTCACACAGCGTGTGAGTGTTGTGCTCCCTGTGGAATACCATGAAAAGCTGTGTTTCATTATGCCATCATTTGAAGCAGGAACAATATTACTATTGAAAATGTGTTGTCGTATTATACAATGGAATATTTGAGATGGCTTTTGTGGAAGTGATTGTGGGATATATGTACAAATTAGAAACTTTTAGTGGTAGGGATTAAAATTTCATCGCCCATTGTGAAGTGTCTCTGCCATTTTTTTTTAATACTGGTTTTAATGGGTTATGTCTGAATATACATTTCTTTACATAAACCATTCTTGACTCAAGTTGACAGCTTGATTTTTCTTCCTAGCCATTGTTTTCACAAAGAAGTGTTGGTACTGTAGCCAGAAGTTTCACATTTATGCACTGTCTTTTCTTCACACGGCCTTCTCTCATAATTACACCAAACTGACCATGCATTTTGATGGTGATGTGTAGGAAAAAACTGCCCTTGGGTATCAGATTCAACACTGACAGTTATTTTAATCCTATCTGACAGCATGACTGAACATATATTAGGTCCTTATTGATGGGGATGCACAGCAAGTGCCTTGTTGTGGTCATGGGGCAGTATGACACAATCACTTTATTTAATTTGAAGTATCATGGAAATTAGCATATGCTTTTTTTTGTGTGCGTGTATATGATGAACTGGGCAAAGTTTTACTCAGAATAGCTGAAGGAACAGGGACTACTTGGAAGAACTAGACATAGCTAAGAGTATAATATTAAAATGGATCTTTAAGTAGTATGGTGGAAAGGTGTGGTAGATAGGATTCATTCTGCTCAGAACAGTGGTTAGTATGGGAGGTATGTGAACAGAGTTATAAATGCAGGAAATTTCTTGACTAGTGGAGCTTCCCAAGACAGCCTGCTGCATGGGTTAGTGTAACAGATTTAAAGTTTTGATTTTGGCTGTGTGCAGATATGCAAATGCTTGTGTCTTGTATGGGAAGGTAGGTAAGCACATCAATATGGAAAATGTACAGAGTACTGTTTGGCATTTCATTACAATTTTTTGTTTTTATGTGATAATTGTCAGCCCCAATTGTAAATGAACATTGAGATAGATGGTGTATATTTTGAAGTCACTTTTTGCTGTAAGAACTCCACACACTGTTTTCACATTTGTATTCATGTTATGAATGTACACTAATGCCATCAAGACATAACTTAAAATTCTTTGATTGAACAATGCACCTCTACATATTTCAACAACAAAGGTGAACATAGGAGGATTTATAGTCAAGTGTTAACATTGTATATGTCAGCATATTTGTAAATTATAACAACATTGGTGGTGATGTAATGCAATTAAACAGTGTAGATATCTTTCCATTAACACATCCAAATTGAATCGTAATGCTGAGTATTGGAGGATACTGTAGCAGTCTGTGTAAATGTAGGTACCTGTACACTTCCAGTTTCGTGTTTTGTGGTTCTGTGTGGAATGCTGTAGAGTTTTTTGTTGTTTGATTCCAAAAATTACTTCAGTCTAAAAATGAAAGTAAGCGTGAGTAGGATTAGCATGATTTCCCTCTGTCTTTGAACTTGGATAGAAAGCCATCTTTCTTGTGTAGAGACCAGGCAAGTTTAAAAAGTAGGCTGTTATCTTATGCTTCCTGTTCTGTGATTAGTCGATCTTCCTTTTTCGTGATACAGATTTACAGGTTTTACAAAATGTGCATACTTTTATCTTTGCTTATAAAAATAAGTTATTTCTCGTACCTCTATCAGTTACACCAACGGCATGATTATTGTTCAGAATGAGTGGCATATCTTCATTCATCCCAGTTGTACTCCCTGTTGTGGATGTGTTCCTTGTACCATATTTTGAGTTTTCTACCTATGACAGATACACAAGGAAGTTACAAAAAATAAGGTAACATGTGTGACATAAAATAGTATCATGGGACTGCAGACTTAAGCATGTAATGGGCACATGTAGATTGTGTCATTGTACAGGTATGAGTGGATACCATAAGTATGTCAGATTAAAGATGGATGGTCTTCTGGAATCATGGCAGACTTTGAAGTATGAAGTTTGTTTTGATTTTTGTGTGTGGTGTGTGTTGCACCAGTGAAAATCCACTGCCAGTTGGTGAAGGTGTATGGAGTATGTGTAATAACATGAAAACAGGCAGATATGGTGCATGGCTTTCAACAGTGGCAGGCCATGTTGACCTGGGCACAAAGCATGTCCACTACAGGTGATACGTGGCATACAGACATGTTCAGCTGCTGAAGTTGCCAGAGAGCTAGACACTCGCTGGGTAGTGCACAGAATTGTCCCGGACCAACTGGATTACAGAAAAGTGTGTACACAATGGGTGCCGAAGAATCACACAGATGATATGCTCATTGTGTGGGACTGTATGGACATGCTACACTGATCAAAGAGAGCAGTGTTGGAGCTGAAACATGGTTAATTACACAAAACCTGAACCAGAAAAAGGATGTGATAGAGAAACTACCATCTCCCTGCAGTGAAAAAAATAGAAGCATTTTCATCATAAAGATGACTGGAAAACTGTCTTGGGACCATAAACGTGCTTGTTTTGGATTTCTTTGACCATGGTGAATGTCTGCTGATTATTGTGGTACACTTAGCTTACAGCAGCCATTCTTTGCAAAAGAGCTCAGTTACTTCGCCAAAGAATTTTCCTTTTGCATAAAAATGCCAGGCGTCATACACCCAACTGGACAGCTGCTTATGACTATAAATCTGATAGGTTATGGATCAGTCTCAATCTCGCGCTGAGTATTTTATCTCTCACTGAATCTTTGAAAAGCACCAGGCTGTCAAGTGATTGCAATAGATAATTATGTGAAGCACTTTATCACCTCTTGGCTACAGACACTCGACAACAGTGTCTTTACCCTGGAATATAAGCCTTGGTACCATTGTGGGGCAAATGCCAAGATGGTAGTGGTGACTTCATTGAGGTCTGATGTGTACCATGTGCTTTACGTGTGCCATATATTGATCAGTTGCAGTAACATTCTAACAGTGTGTTTGTTACCTTATTTTTTTAAAGTTTTTTGTATATACATTGCAGTCTGAGAAGGTGAGTTCATAAATTGTAGGTTGTCTGAGTGGTGGAGTTTCTGTGTCATTTATTAATAATTTTTAAAATGAATTATTTGTTCTGGTAGTGACTTTCACACTGCTATGCCCACACAATTTTGTAATTTGCCTTACATAGCATTATATATTGACAGTTACATATGTCTTATTTGCAAATTTTTTCCTATATTCTGCAGGTATTTGTGTGAAATGTTTGTTGTTGTACTGTTAGTAACTTTTATTATGCCTGTGATACACCCATTATCTATTGCAGTGGTGGTGGTTTCCTATTTTTGTGTTTATCTGAGTTGCTGAGTGGCAACTTATGTGTGTAGTTGAATTAATATCTACAGGGGACAGACAAATAATGGAAACACTGGACAATATAGGAATAAAACTGTTTGTGTAGGACTGCACTGAAAGAACATTAGTTATATCTTTCATTATTCTTTTGTTTGTTTGTGCTGTATAGTGCCACTGTCAATGCATTGCAGATTGTGTTTAGCAACAGTTTGTGTGAAAGTACTGCAAAATGGGAAACTTCTCAGACTTTCCAAGAGGACAGATTGTTAGTGTGCTTTTAGCTGGAGCATCTGTAATCAAAATGGCCAGAGCAGCAGTTTCCAAGGTTATGACAACATCCACATTATGGGAGCACATCATCAGCTAAGAGGAATAGTGGTCGAAAACCAAAACTAAGTGAAAGAGATCGCAGTACATTGAAGAGGAATGTGTCTATAAATCATAGAAGTACTGCAGCAAAGGTGACAGCAGAACTTAATATTCATCTTGAAGACCGTTTCCACAAAAACAGTCTAACAAGAGCTTCACACATCCAACATCCATGATGGAGCTGCAATGGCTGAACCTCTAGTGCTAAAATGTGAAGAAGATGGTGTGATGATCACAATACGAGGGGTGTTCAATAATTTATCTACCTGAGTAAGAAAGAAGAAACTTATCACAAAAAAATATTTTTTATTTTTCAATGTAGTCCCCTAATAACTCAATACACTTCGCCCACTTTTGTTGCAATGACTTTATCCACCTGGAAAAAAATCTTTTGACTGCTCTTCAAACCAGGTTGTGACTGCCTCCTTGACTTCTTCATTGCTTGAAAATCGTTTACCCCGAAGAAATTTTTTCATAACTCGGAATAGAAAATAATCCGAGGGAGCTAGGTCTGGACTGTAGGGTGGGTGATTTAGCTGTTGGAACCCA